>Ga0307516_10007653_pt1 | contig 12366 bp, 8 predicted proteins | sample 19_EM_MG_FD_203310 | JGI IMG/M metagenome (GOLD analysis project Ga0307516, IMG submission 203310) | Populus trichocarpa ectomycorrhiza microbial communities from riparian zone in the Pacific Northwest, United States - 19_EM | ecosystem: Host-associated > Plants > Roots > Unclassified | place...
TTCTGACTCTTATGCCTTGTCAACAGTTTGATATTCAAAATTCTGGTCAGATGGTTTTTGCGACCTTCCTCCAGCGCTAAATGCAATAGCCTCCGACTCCGACTATGGGCTCGCCTAAAACCACATTCCCATATACTGCAGGTATTTGCGTCTTTCATGCGCTTCATGCCTACAATCCCGAGCTATCACTGCTTTCAGTGTTTATTCGAAGTTACTGGCTGCAAGTGTACTCCTTTAGGGTGATTGGCCCGTCGTTCGAGGAGGCTTGGGCACGAGTGCGGGCAGCTTCTGAGCAGAGCTAACCCCGCCTATGTGGCTCCGAGAGGATTGGGTGGGCGATGAGGGAAATCCTGTTGGCTGTGACTGGATGCTGGGACTTGCTCAGGTATGGCTATTTCAAATCTTTAGAATCTGGGAGGTTGTGGGGGCGATTGGGCGGTATACTACGTAGTCAGTTGTTGGCGATGTTTTCTATCGTTTCTTGCAACCGCCAAATTGCGTGCCATACCCTCCGGCTGCGGTCTGTTCGCGAAAGGAGGGAATGAGAACCGAATGGCGATTAGATTCTGTAGGATACGTAGATATGCTGACACCGACCATCCCCATGGTCCAGTAACTTGCAGCGGAAGCAATCCCACCCCCCCAAGTTCTCACCTTTCTATGGTGTTAACTGGGAACCCTTAGATCCGCAAATGCCGCGGCACTAGCACACGGTCAGTTATGTACTGTACCATGTGAACCTATCTGATGGGGCGAGTACCAGTAGTCGGCGCAACTAGCATACGTCAGTTATGTACTGTACCAGGTGAACCTATCTGATGGGGCGAGTACCAGTAGTCGGCGCCACTAACATACGGTCAGTTATGTACTGTACCAGGTGAGCCTAGCTGATGGGGCGAGTACCAGTAGTCGGCGCCACAACAAAGGTGAACGGCACGCGGCGGGGCTTGCCGGCCAGCGCAACCGCCTCGACCCACGTCATTCGGGCGCACTCCGCCAGGCTGGGCATCAGCGCCGCTGCTGTCATCCGGAATTTCTCCTCGACGGCTGCGGCCGCCTTGTCCAGCGATATTCGCGTAGTGGAGCCACACTCTTTCTGCTTGTGGACGATGTCTGGTGTATCTACACGGTTGCATCCACGCGCCGCCCCCGGCCGCCCCTTCGTCGTTAGTTAACCAAACCTGTCGATGGAGGGGGGGGAGACTGACCGCCGACCGTCAAGTATTGGCTCTCGGTGATGCGCACGGAGTACAAGGACGCCTGGGCGAACATCGATGCGTTCCTGCATAGATTGATGAACCCAGCCCGACCGATGGAAACGCTCCGCGTGCCGTCCCAATAGTAGTACTGGCTCACGTCCGACTCCGCTTCGTCGTCGTCGGCGGGTACGAGGTTCTTGGACGGCAGGTCGACGAGCGGGCTGGCCATCGCGTAGGAAGGAGACTGCTGAATGGTTACTAGGTGTTGCTGTGTGTTGGTGGATGCGGGGCGATGGAGCTGGTCGTGCATGCGAAGCTGGCTGTCGGCTCGATCGATGGTCTACCAGGTATCTATGTATCTGCTTGGTTGTACAGAGTTGCGTGGTCGGATCGACGCCCTCCATGCACTCACGTCTAGGACCGGGCGTAGATAGTTAGCCGCCTCACGCGCTCGACCGCGACAGTCCTGCCGTCCCGGACATCCTGAAAGAGGCTGACGATCTGCAAATACGGGTTAGCGATCACCCGCACTCACTCTCCAACCCGCCTCTTCACTAGAAAGTTAGCGGCCGCGTCGAGAAAAGGTTCCATATTCCATGAAGGACAGGGGTTTAATATCCTGAATACCATCGACGGGGTACAAGTTTCACCACACAATTCTTAATCACCGCTTTTGCTGTGGAGTGAAGGCATAGAATTAAATTGATAGGGAGAGCGGGCACAGATTTGGATGCAAAAATCAACGAAGAAACTAAGGGCCTGTTCTTTTCAGCATATATCTTTTTTCTACCACACAAATCTGACATACCGTATTTAGACATACTGTGACTCGGTAGGCCGAGCCACATACAAATATGTTCAGTTATTCACTGAGCCACAAAAAAAGGGGGGGCCCATCTCTCTATTAGCTGTGACCCCCCGAATTTTTTCTACGTTGTCTGGCCCGCAAACACTACTCAACACTGCTGTAACCGTTGCCCAACGCGAAGGCTCTCTTTGGCAGATTAGGATTCCATCCCATTCATTAGGTTTGATCGGCAGCTAGTAGAGGAACATTTATCTTCTAGCGTGGATGGAAAATTACACACCCTCCTACCCCAAATCAAGACACTCCTCACCTAATTGAAAGTCCACCCAGGGAGCTGCCCGCTGAGAATTGTGGATATGTGGATAGGGAAACCGCCCGCTACATGATTGTTCTGTCTTCATCGGTAATGGGTCACCTACGCTCGCTCCCTTTCAACTAATCTTACCGGCTGGAACTTCTAGAGGAGTAGTAGTAGGTGTGGCGTCGCGATGGCTAGTTCAGAGGTCTGGGCGTAGAAATATGTATACGCTGCAGGATATACGCTCGAAAAGAACAGGCCCTAATTAAATACACTCGAGTCCGCGCAGTAATACAGATAGTAAAAAAATATTTAGTTACAGCGATATGACAGTAAAGGAGCAAGGAGATACAGTAACTACCGTCGCGAGAGAAAGCAGAGCGTAATTACAGTGTCACCGACAAGAAAGCAAGAGTGAATACACCGTTGCTGCTACCGTGGAATCATAGAGAAAAATGGAGGAATAATGGTTTCCACATTCCCCGGTGCATTATGATAGTGGGGAAACGAATCGCAAATGGTAGATGCCAAGAGATGTCTAATGACAAGTACTATTACAATGTATCTATGTGATTTTTTTTCCCCCTTTGGGTGTGTATGGCTGGGTGCACGTGAAGCATGCTCATTACATCACCCGGTTTTTCGAGTGACAAATGCAGAATTCACCCTTCAAGGCCACAACTACTGTAGATCAAAGGTGATTTGGACGCTGAAATCGGTCCCTGCGGTGTCGATATACCTATTGTGCAAACCTTCAGCTGGATTCTGACTCTTATGCCTTGTCAACAGTTAATTCTGGTTAGATAGTTTTCGCGACCTTCCTCCGGCGCCAAATGCAATAGCCTCCGACTCCGACTATGGCTCGCCTAAAAACACATTCCCATATACTGCAGGTATTTACATCTTTCATGCACTTCATGCCTACAATCCCGAGCTATCACTGCTTTCAGTGTTTATTCGAAGTTACTGGCTGCATATGTAGCTCCAGAGGATTGGGTAGGCGACGAGGGAAATCCTGTTGGCTGTGACTGGATGCTGGGACTTGCTCACGTATGTCTATTTCAAATCTTTATCGCGTAGTATGCCGAGGGAATCTGGGAGGTTGTGGAGGCGGGTGGACGGTATACTACGTAGTCAGTTGTTGACGGTGTTTTCTATCGCTACTTGCAACTGCCAAATTGCGTACCATACCCTCCGGCTGCGGTCTGTTCGCGAAAGGAGGGAATGAGAACCGAATGGCGATTAGATTCTGTAGGATATGTAGATATGCTGACACCGACCATCCCCATGGTCCAGTAACTTGCAGCGGAAGCAATCCCCCCCCCCAAGTTCTCCCCTTTCTATGGTGTTAACTGGGAACCCTTAGTCCCACATCACCTGCGGCACTAGCACACGGTCAGTTATGTGCTGTACCATGTGAACCTATCTGATGGGGCGAGTACCAGTAGTCGGCGCCACTAGCATACAGTCAGTTATGTACTGTACCAGGTGAACCTAGCTGATGGGGCGAGTACCAGTAGTCGGCGCCACAACGAAGGTGAACGGCACGCGGCAGATCTTGCCGGCCAGCGTAGCCGCCTCGGCCCGTGTCATTCGGACGCACTCTGCCAGGGTGGGCATCGGCGCCGCTGTTGTCGTCCGGAATTTCTCCTCGACGGCTGCGGCCGCCTTGTCCAGCGAGATCCGCGTAGTGGAGTTACACGATGCCTGCTTGTGGACGATGTCTGCACGGTTGCATCCACGCGCCGCTCCCGGCCACCCCTTCGTCGTTAGTTGACCAAACTTGTCGATGGAAGGGGGGAGACTAACCGCCGAAACTGCCGGCATTCAAGTCGTGGCTCTTGGTGATGCGCACGGAGTACATGGACGCCTGAGTGAACTTCGCTGCGTTCTCGCACATATTGACGAACTCGGCTCGGCCGATGGAAACGCTCCGCGTGCCGTCCCAGTAGTAGTACTGGTTCACGTCCGGCCCCGCACCGTCGTCGTCGGCGGGTACGAGGTTCTTGGACGGCGGGTCGACGCGCAGGCTGAACATCGCGTGGGAAGGAGACTGCTGAATGGTTACTAGGTGTTGCTGTGTGTTGGTGGATGCGGGCGATGGAGCTGGTCGTGCATGTGAAGCTGGCTGTCGGCTCGATTAATAGTCTACCAGGTATCTATGTATCTGCTTGGTCGTACAGAGTTGCGTGGTCGGATCGACGCCCTCCATGCACTCACGTCTAGGACCGGGCGTAGATAGTTAGCCGCCTCAAGCGCTCGACCGCGACAGTCCTGCCGTCCCGGACGTCCCCTGAAAGAGGCTGACGATCTGCAAATACGGGTTAGCGATCACCCGCACTCACTCTCCAACCCGCCTCCTTACTAGGAGTCAGCCGCCGAGTCGAGAAAAGGTTGCCATTCCATGAAGGACAGGGGTTAGGGTCCAATACCACGAACACCACCGACGGGGTAAGTACAAGTTTCACCACACAATTCTTGATCACCGCTTTTGCTGTGGAGTGCGGGCATAGAATTAAATTGATAGGGAGAGCGGGCATAGAGTTGGGTGTAAAATCAACTGCTGTCGCCGCCAAAACAAAGAAGAAACTAATACAGCGATATGACAGTAAAGGAGAAAGGAAATACAGTACCGTCGCAAGAGAAAGCAGAGCGTAATTATAGCGTACCGACAAGAAAGCAAGAGTGAATACACCGTTGCTACCGCGGAATCATAGAGAAAAATGGAGGAATTGAACCGCTGTTATTAATGGTTTCCACATTCCCCGGTGCATTATGATAGTGGGGAAACGAATTGCAAATGGTAGATGTCAAGAGATGTCTAATGATAAGTGCTATTACAAGGTATCTATGTGATTATTTTTTCCCCCCCTTTGGGTGTGTACGGCTGGGTGCACGTGAAGCATGCTCATTACATCACCCGGTTTTTCGAGTGACAAATGCAGAATTCACCCTTCAAGGCCACAACTACTGTAGAGCAAAGATGATTTGGACGCTGAAATCGGCCACTAAGCACGATATCAAGATACCTATTATGCAAGTTTCCGCTGAATTCTGACTCTTATGCCTTGTCAACAGTTTGATATTCAAAATTCTGGTCAGATGGTTTTTGCGACCTTCCTCCAGCGCTAAATGCAATAGCCTCCGACTCCGACTATGGGCTCGCCTAAAACCACATTCCCATATACTGCAGGTATTTGCGTCTTTCATGCGCTTCATGCCTACAATCCCGAGCTATCACTGCTTTCAGTGTTTATTCGAAGTTACTGGCTGCAAGTGTACTCCTTTAGGGTGATTGGCCCGTCGTTCGAGGAGGCTTGGGCACGAGTGCGGGCAGCTTCTGAGCAGAGCTAACCCCGCCTATGTGGCTCCGAGAGGATTGGGTGGGCGATGAGGGAAATCCTGTTGGCTGTGACTGGATGCTGGGACTTGCTCAGGTATGGCTATTTCAAATCTTTAGAATCTGGGAGGTTGTGGGGGCGATTGGGCGGTATACTACGTAGTCAGTTGTTGGCGATGTTTTCTATCGTTTCTTGCAACCGCCAAATTGCGTGCCATACCCTCCGGCTGCGGTCTGTTCGCGAAAGGAGGGAATGAGAACCGAATGGCGATTAGATTCTGTAGGATACGTAGATATGCTGACACCGACCATCCCCATGGTCCAGTAACTTGCAGCGGAAGCAATCCCACCCCCCCAAGTTCTCACCTTTCTATGGTGTTAACTGGGAACCCTTAGATCCGCAAATGCCGCGGCACTAGCACACGGTCAGTTATGTACTGTACCATGTGAACCTATCTGATGGGGCGAGTACCAGTAGTCGGCGCAACTAGCATACGTCAGTTATGTACTGTACCAGGTGAACCTATCTGATGGGGCGAGTACCAGTAGTCGGCGCCACTAACATACGGTCAGTTATGTACTGTACCAGGTGAGCCTAGCTGATGGGGCGAGTACCAGTAGTCGGCGCCACAACAAAGGTGAACGGCACGCGGCGGGGCTTGCCGGCCAGCGCAACCGCCTCGACCCACGTCATTCGGGCGCACTCCGCCAGGCTGGGCATCAGCGCCGCTGCTGTCATCCGGAATTTCTCCTCGACGGCTGCGGCCGCCTTGTCCAGCGATATTCGCGTAGTGGAGCCACACTCTTTCTGCTTGTGGACGATGTCTGGTGTATCTACACGGTTGCATCCACGCGCCGCCCCCGGCCGCCCCTTCGTCGTTAGTTAACCAAACCTGTCGATGGAGGGGGGGGAGACTGACCGCCGACCGTCAAGTATTGGCTCTCGGTGATGCGCACGGAGTACAAGGACGCCTGGGCGAACATCGATGCGTTCCTGCATAGATTGATGAACCCAGCCCGACCGATGGAAACGCTCCGCGTGCCGTCCCAATAGTAGTACTGGCTCACGTCCGACTCCGCTTCGTCGTCGTCGGCGGGTACGAGGTTCTTGGACGGCAGGTCGACGAGCGGGCTGGCCATCGCGTAGGAAGGAGACTGCTGAATGGTTACTAGGTGTTGCTGTGTGTTGGTGGATGCGGGGCGATGGAGCTGGTCGTGCATGCGAAGCTGGCTGTCGGCTCGATCGATGGTCTACCAGGTATCTATGTATCTGCTTGGTTGTACAGAGTTGCGTGGTCGGATCGACGCCCTCCATGCACTCACGTCTAGGACCGGGCGTAGATAGTTAGCCGCCTCACGCGCTCGACCGCGACAGTCCTGCCGTCCCGGACATCCTGAAAGAGGCTGACGATCTGCAAATACGGGTTAGCGATCACCCGCACTCACTCTCCAACCCGCCTCTTCACTAGAAAGTTAGCGGCCGCGTCGAGAAAAGGTTCCATATTCCATGAAGGACAGGGGTTTAATATCCTGAATACCATCGACGGGGTACAAGTTTCACCACACAATTCTTAATCACCGCTTTTGCTGTGGAGTGAAGGCATAGAATTAAATTGATAGGGAGAGCGGGCACAGATTTGGATGCAAAAATCAACGAAGAAACTAAGGGCCTGTTCTTTTCAGCATATATCTTTTTTCTACCACACAAATCTGACATACCGTATTTAGACATACTGTGACTCGGTAGGCCGAGCCACATACAAATATGTTCAGTTATTCACTGAGCCACAAAAAAAGGGGGGGCCCATCTCTCTATTAGCTGTGACCCCCCGAATTTTTTCTACGTTGTCTGGCCCGCAAACACTACTCAACACTGCTGTAACCGTTGCCCAACGCGAAGGCTCTCTTTGGCAGATTAGGATTCCATCCCATTCATTAGGTTTGATCGGCAGCTAGTAGAGGAACATTTATCTTCTAGCGTGGATGGAAAATTACACACCCTCCTACCCCAAATCAAGACACTCCTCACCTAATTGAAAGTCCACCCAGGGAGCTGCCCGCTGAGAATTGTGGATATGTGGATAGGGAAACCGCCCGCTACATGATTGTTCTGTCTTCATCGGTAATGGGTCACCTACGCTCGCTCCCTTTCAACTAATCTTACCGGCTGGAACTTCTAGAGGAGTAGTAGTAGGTGTGGCGTCGCGATGGCTAGTTCAGAGGTCTGGGCGTAGAAATATGTATACGCTGCAGGATATACGCTCGAAAAGAACAGGCCCTAATTAAATACACTCGAGTCCGCGCAGTAATACAGATAGTAAAAAAATATTTAGTTACAGCGATATGACAGTAAAGGAGCAAGGAGATACAGTAACTACCGTCGCGAGAGAAAGCAGAGCGTAATTACAGTGTCACCGACAAGAAAGCAAGAGTGAATACACCGTTGCTGCTACCGTGGAATCATAGAGAAAAATGGAGGAATAATGGTTTCCACATTCCCCGGTGCATTATGATAGTGGGGAAACGAATCGCAAATGGTAGATGCCAAGAGATGTCTAATGACAAGTACTATTACAATGTATCTATGTGATTTTTTTTCCCCCTTTGGGTGTGTATGGCTGGGTGCACGTGAAGCATGCTCATTACATCACCCGGTTTTTCGAGTGACAAATGCAGAATTCACCCTTCAAGGCCACAACTACTGTAGATCAAAGGTGATTTGGACGCTGAAATCGGTCCCTGCGGTGTCGATATACCTATTGTGCAAACCTTCAGCTGGATTCTGACTCTTATGCCTTGTCAACAGTTAATTCTGGTTAGATAGTTTTCGCGACCTTCCTCCGGCGCCAAATGCAATAGCCTCCGACTCCGACTATGGCTCGCCTAAAAACACATTCCCATATACTGCAGGTATTTACATCTTTCATGCACTTCATGCCTACAATCCCGAGCTATCACTGCTTTCAGTGTTTATTCGAAGTTACTGGCTGCATATGTAGCTCCAGAGGATTGGGTAGGCGACGAGGGAAATCCTGTTGGCTGTGACTGGATGCTGGGACTTGCTCACGTATGTCTATTTCAAATCTTTATCGCGTAGTATGCCGAGGGAATCTGGGAGGTTGTGGAGGCGGGTGGACGGTATACTACGTAGTCAGTTGTTGACGGTGTTTTCTATCGCTACTTGCAACTGCCAAATTGCGTACCATACCCTCCGGCTGCGGTCTGTTCGCGAAAGGAGGGAATGAGAACCGAATGGCGATTAGATTCTGTAGGATATGTAGATATGCTGACACCGACCATCCCCATGGTCCAGTAACTTGCAGCGGAAGCAATCCCCCCCCCCAAGTTCTCCCCTTTCTATGGTGTTAACTGGGAACCCTTAGTCCCACATCACCTGCGGCACTAGCACACGGTCAGTTATGTGCTGTACCATGTGAACCTATCTGATGGGGCGAGTACCAGTAGTCGGCGCCACTAGCATACAGTCAGTTATGTACTGTACCAGGTGAACCTAGCTGATGGGGCGAGTACCAGTAGTCGGCGCCACAACGAAGGTGAACGGCACGCGGCAGATCTTGCCGGCCAGCGTAGCCGCCTCGGCCCGTGTCATTCGGACGCACTCCGCCAGGGTGGGCATCGGCGCCGCTGTTGTCGTCCGGAATTTCTCCCCGACGGCTGCGGCCGCCTTGTCCAGCGAGATCTGCGTAGTGGAGTTACACGATGCCTGCTTGTGGACGATGTCTCGTTTCCCTGCCGCCCCTTCGTCGTTAGTTGACCAACCCTGTCGATGGAAGGGGGGGGACTAACCGCCGATATTCAAGTCGTCGCTCTTGGTGATGCGCACGGAGTAAAAGGACGCCTGAGTGAACTTCGCTGCGTTCTCGCACATATTGACGAACTCGGCTCGGCCGATGGAAACGCTCCGCGTGCCGTCCCAGTAGTAGTACTGGTTCACGTCCGGCCCCGCGCCGTCGTCGTCGGCGGGTACGAGGTTCTTGGACGGCGGGTCGACGGGCAGGCTGAACATCGCGTGGGAAGGAGACTGCTGAATGGTTACTGGGTGTTGTTTGTGTTGGTGGATGCGGGGCGATGGAGCTGGTCGTGCATGTGAAGCTAGCTGGCTGTCGGCTCGATCGATGGTTTACACCAGGTATCTACGTATCTACTCGGTCGTACAGAGTTACGTAGTCGGATCGACGCCCTCTATGCACTCACGTCTAGGACCGGGTGTATATACAGTAGCAAAAAACGGGGAGTTTTCAGTCCAGCAGCAATGCTAGATTACTGCTATATCATACTGGCAATACGCGTTTTTGCCCAACTGCTGCCTTACTACTGTCTGTGAATGAATGCAGTATTAGTATTACAAATCATACGTACTAACTGATCAACACGTATCGAAATTGATACTCAAATTCTTTTAGATCCTGCAGCAATGCTGGTGTGATCGTGCACCGATCCCGGGGTCCGATGCGGGCTGGATACCGTATCCATACCGTATCCACTGCCGATACTAGCATTCAAGAAATGGGGGTTTTTTTCCTTTTCTTTTTTAATTTCTATTTGTTCTATTTGTTCTATTTTTTTTCTATTTTTTCTATTTTTCTATTAAATCACGAACTCAGAGCGGTGTGCCGAGCGCTCACCCATCGCCCCGAAACAAAGGGTTTCAAGCAGCATTTAAATTTTGTGAGGTAGATTGAAAATGCAGCTCGCAGCCGAACAGGCTTTCAGACTGTTAGTGGACGGTGAAAACTTGAGACCGTGCTGATACTCGACCCAGCCCAGTGCAGAACGAATACGGTAGCAATTCCACCCCAATTTTTGTTATAGTATTCAGTGTTATGATCGGTTTAGCATCCGGGTGTATTCCTCGGGAATTAGCGGGCATTGCGTGATTAAAGGGGCATTCGGAATGGTATCTGGTATGCGATTCATGCCTTATGGGTGCCGCATCGCTACAGTATTCAGTTCTTGTAAAATACAAAGTGGAAGTCTCGATACCGCATTCTAAAGGCATGTGCTTGGGTGCTATAAGGATCCTACTTCAATGCTTGTCAAATTCCAATAATCATTTGATATGTATCTGATGGTCCAAACGCAACAGCTTAGAATGATGTCGTTCTGCGGTATTGATTTTGATAGGGATTTAGCCGGACACCAGAGTCAAGCTCGATGCGAATCTACGTCACGAATACTAGGCTCTGTCGAATGCCGTATTGCTGCTTGATTGATAATACCCTGTTTTTTGCTACTGTAGTTAGCCGCCTCACGCGCTCGACCGCACAGTCCTGCCGTCCCGGACGTCCCTGAAAGAGGCTGACGATCTGCAAATACGGGTTAGCGATCACCCGCACTCACTCTCCAACCCGCCTCCTTACTAGGAGTCAGCGGCCGCGTCGAGAAAAGGTTGCCATTCCATGAAGGACAGGGGTTAGGGTCCAATACCACGAACACCACCGACGGGGTAAGTACAAGTTTCACCACACAATTCTTGATCACCGCTTTTGCTGTGGAGTGCGGGCATAGAATTAAATTGATAGGGAGAGCGGGCATAGAGTTGGGTGTAAAATCAACTGCTGTCGCCGCCAAAACAAAGAAGAAACTAATACAGCGATATGACAGTAAAGGAGAAAGGAAATACAGTACCGTCGCAAGAGAAAGCAGAGCGTAATTATAGCGTACCGACAAGAAAGCAAGAGTGAATACACCGTTGCTACCGCGGAATCATAGAGAAAAATGGAGGAATTGAACCGCTGTTATTAATGGTTTCCACATTCCCCGGTGCATTATGATAGTGGGGAAACGAATTGCAAATGGTAGATGTCAAGAGATGTCTAATGATAAGTGCTATTACAAGGTATCTATGTGATTATTTTTTCCCCCCCTTTGGGTGTGTACGGCTGGGTGCACGTGAAGCATGCTCATTACATCACCCGGTTTTTCGAGTGACAAATGCAGAATTCACCCTTCAAGGCCACAACTACTGTAGAGCAAAGATGATTTGGACGCTGAAATCGGCCACTAAGCACGATATCAAGATACCTATTATGCAAGTTTCCGCTGAATTCTGACTCTTATGCCTTGTCAACAGTTTGATATTCAAAATTCTGGTCAGATGGTTTTTGCGACCTTCCTCCAGCGCTAAATGCAATAGCCTCCGACTCCGACTATGGGCTCGCCTAAAACCACATTTCCATATACTGCAGGTATTTGCGTCTTTCATGCGCTTCATGCCTACAATCCCGAGCTATCACTGCTTTCAGTGTTTATTCGAAGTTACTGGCTGCAAGTGCATTGGCCCGCCATCCAAAGAGGCCTGGGCACGAGTGCGGGCAGCTTCTGAGCAGAACTTAGGGGAATTGCTTATGCTTCAAGTGCCTTGCAGCCAGGGGTCTCAACAGTCCAGCCGAGCCTCAGCCTCGTCTAGTCTGCGAGACGCAGTCCACGCTAGTCCACGGCTTGCGGGCTCACCGGCTTTTTTGGCGCCGCTTTGGTCTGGACCGGGTCGGCCTGTTGAAAGTGATGAACGTGTGTATTGTCTAAGTAAGGCTGAAGCCTCGAGAGAAAGGAGAATATAGGGGCAGGTCCATACCTGCCCGCCATGACTAAGCAACGAGTGAGATATTACAACACTTCCTCCCTTGCTGCGTTCCGTATTCCGTGAAAACAAAGCAGCAAGCGCATAAAAGAAACGAGAGAACATATGCCCAATACTCCC
>Ga0307516_10007654_pt1 | contig 12366 bp, 13 predicted proteins | sample 19_EM_MG_FD_203310 | JGI IMG/M metagenome (GOLD analysis project Ga0307516, IMG submission 203310) | Populus trichocarpa ectomycorrhiza microbial communities from riparian zone in the Pacific Northwest, United States - 19_EM | ecosystem: Host-associated > Plants > Roots > Unclassified | place...
GCGGAGCCCTATCACCCACCGCAGGCGTACCCGACGCAGGCACAGGCCGCCGGGGTACGACGCCCGCGCACCGGCGCGCGCACCACCCCCCGTACCCGCAAGGCACGTCTACGCGTGGCCAAGGCCGATCCGTGGTCCGTGATGAAGGTCAGCTTCCTGCTCTCCATCGCGCTTGGCATCTGCACGATGGTGGCAGCCGTGGTGCTGTGGATGGTCATGGACGCGATGGGCGTGTTCTCGACGGTCGGCGGCACGATCTCGGAGGCGACCGGCTCGAACGAGTCGAACGGCTTTGACCTGCAGTCGTTCCTGTCGCTGCCCAATGTCCTGCTGTTCACGGCGATCATCGCGGTCATCGATGTCGTCCTCGCGACGGCTCTCGCGACGCTCGGCGCGTTCATCTACAACCTCTCCGCCGGCTTCGTCGGCGGCGTCGAGCTGACGCTGGCCGAGGACGAGTGATCACGCCTCCAAACCTTCGGTGACCGTCCCCCGGGAACCGATTTTGGGACTGCCCACGTCGTGCGCTAATCTTCAGGGGTCAGCGCGCGGGACATACCGCAAAGCGCGGCGGGGCTATAGCTCAGTTGGTTAGAGCGCATCCCTGATAAGGATGAGGCCACAGGTTCAAATCCTGTTAGCCCCACCAGCATGAAGGCCCCCAACCGGTCACGGTTGGGGGCCTTTGGCGTGTACGGCTGACACCTGGCGTGTATGGCTGACACCAACCGCCGCACCGTCAGGCTCGGCGAAGAGGGTCCGAGGAGAGCTCGGAGAAGCGGCTCGGAGAAGCCGGTCGGAGAAGTGGCTCAGAGAAGTGCTCAGCGGAGAGAAAGCCCTCAGCCATATCCGGCTGAGGGCTTGGGGTTTCCTTCTCAAGGGCGTGTACGCAAGATCGCCGTTCCGTCAGGGACGTGAGAGAGAAGGTGTGGCAGATCTGTGGGGGTACGCGGGGCACCTCGGGTGCCGCGCGGGTGGTGCTGTCAGGGCTGTCAGAGCTGTCAGCGCTGCAGGGGTGTGGCGGGTTCGTCCGGAGTGCCGGCGGAGTCGCAGGCTGTATCCGCTGAAACCGCTGCATCACCCGCCGAGGCCGCCGTGTCGGTGTCCGTGGGCGGCCGGTGGCGGCAACTGGGGGTCTTGCCGTGGGCCTCGGCTCTGATGCGCTGCTTCATCGTGGGGGGCAGATCCTTGGCGTAGGACCAGGGCAAGGGCCCGGGATACACCGCCGATGGCGTCGCTGGCTCCGTCGTGATGTTGCGGGCCGACGCGGTCTGCGGTACCGCCGCCGCGGCGGCGGTCGTCGTGATGAGTCCGAGCGCCGTGCACAGCGCGAGCAAGGCGGTGACGAAGGCGGTCCACAGGTTCATGACCTTGTGCTGGGCCATGGCCCCTCACTTTCGGGTTGGGCGATTTGCGTACTCCCTCATGATGTGTATGGGGGCGGCGAAGTGGTGGACTGACGACCGTGGCGCGTCGATCTTCGGATGAACACCACTCGGATGGGTGCAAGAAGGGCTAGAAAGGGGCGATACAGGCAGAAAGTCCCGATTGGTAGCTATCTGTACGGGTGTGATCACCCTCTGATCGGAGGGTCATGGTCCGCTTGTACTGCGGTGTTCTGAGCGGGAGTTGAGGCCATACGCAGGTCACCGATCGGTCTCGGTCGGTGTGTATAGTCGGGCGCCAGAGGTCCCCTACGTCAACGAAAGACGAGGTCGCGCGGTGAAGAAGCTTCTCCTGGTCGCACTGGCCGCCATCGGCGGGCTCCTCGTGTACCGCCAGATCCAGGCGGATCGCGCCGAGCAGGATCTGTGGACGGAGGCGACTGACTCCGTGCCCACGGGTTCGTGAGTACCGACCGATTCTGAACAGACCCCGGCCGCCTTCGCGGTCGGGGTTTTGTGTTGCGCGGGTCGGCTTCCTGTGCCTGTGCCAGTGCTTGTCGCGTTGCCGCGCACGCCGACGCCGGGCGTTTCGGACGCTCGTACGGATTACGCGGATGGTGTGCCGTCCGGCGGGGCAGGATGGGCGACGGTCACACGGTCGAACGGTCCGGGCAACGACGAGTGGGGTGGCGCGGCATGGGGCGGCGTACGGGGTGGAGGCGGCACGGAGGCGGTCGTCCGCCCATGCCTCTGCGTGCGGTTGCCGGACGAGTGACCGCCGTCCTCCGGCGGGTTGCTGCCATGGGTGCGGTGCTGTGCCTGGCGGCGGTGGTGTCCGGTCCGTCCGCACGCGCGGCCGGCCCATGGGACTCCTACGGCTTCGACGCGAACGGCCGGTCCGTCGCCGGCTCGGCAAGCACCGGGAGTGCCACTGCCCTGGCGCCCGGTGCGACGTATCGGAGCTCCCTCCCCGTCGACGGCAAGGTCTACTACCGCCTCGACCTCGACGCCTCGTCGACCGTGTACGTGTCCGTCACCGCCGTTCCCGGCTCCGGTACGACGGTCTCCGCGACCGACGGCATCAAGGTGTCCGTCCAGGACGCCGACAGCCACTCCTGTTCCATCGACACCGCCAGCGTCGGTACGGACCGCCGACCCCGCCCTCTGACCGCCCTGGGCGCACGGGACACCTCGCGCGCCGGGTCCCGGTGCAAGAGCGCCGGGGCGTACTACGTACTCGTCGAGCGCGTTCACCGACCGGGGTCCTCGTCGGACGCCTGGGGACTGGAACTCGCCACGGCGTCGGAGCCCGCCCTGAAGCAGGCCGATGAGACGAGTGCGCCCGAGGTCTGGAACTCCGCCCCGCCCGCCCCGATGACCGGCGAGGCCACGTCTAGGCAGGGCGCCTCGGGCTTCGCCGGGGCGACCCCGGTGGAGCAGGGAGTATGGCGCGACGACCTCGTGCCCGGGGAGACCTTGTTCTACGCGGTGCCCGTGGACTGGGGGCAGCAGCTCTACACCACCGCCGAGCTGGGCAGTTCGGGCGAGGAGGACAACGGCCTTGTGGCCAGGGCGCTGGTCGTGTCCCTCTACAACCCTGTGCGCGGCTTCGTCGACGACGCGAGCGTGGTCTACGACGGCAGTCAGCGCGCGGCGGAGCTCGAACCGTTGCCGCCGGTCGAGTACGCCAACCGGTACGACGTTTCCGACCGGGTGAGCGGAATGCGGTTTGCGGGCTCGTACTACCTCGCCGTGCACCTCTCGGAGCAGGTGGCTGACAGATTCGGGGAGGGGCCCTTCGACCTGACCCTGCGCGTGCGGGTCACGGGCGCGTCGACGGCCGGCCCCGGATACGCGGGGGAGTCCGAGCCTCAGAGCGTCTTCGACGTCACGGCACGAGGCCGGCAGACGGTGGCCGCGGAGGGCGGGACTCCTACGGACGGCGACACCGCGATGAGGCTGCTTGCGGCCGGCGGTATCGGCATGGGGACCGCGTTGCTGATGGGGCTCGGGGTGTGGACGGTGCTGGGGCGGCGCAGGGCCGGGGCCTCGTAGAGCTTCTCCTGGGGCCGGAGTTTCGCAGGCGACCGGGGCACGGGGGCACGGGGGTCAGATGCGGGTGAGGGCCCAGAAACCCGTGGCGTAGCAGACCAGCGCGAGCAGCAGGAGCGGGATCGCCACCTTGGCCGGCGGGCCGGATCGGCGGCGGGCCGCTCGGTGACGCGGTTGTGCGGTCGGCGCGGTTTCCCGAGCAGAAGGTGGAACCTGCGGGCCCTGAGCGGTGTACGAAGCAGTAGAGGCATCAACGCGCTGGTGCAGCGCCGTTGTCGGGGAGTGGGCGGGGTATCGCGGAGCAGGCGGTCGGGGGGAGGAGAACAGGTGACTGGGGTTGTGGGGGGAGAGGCCGGCGGACTGATCCGGGGAATCCTGGTGTGCCTGTGCCTGTGCCTGTGGATGAGCGTGGGGCTGAGGGGGCGCGGGATGCGGTTGTGGAGTGGGTGGGCCGGCCGTTCCGGAGGAGGACGTGGTGGATTGAGGCGGGGGCAGGTGGAAGCTGCCCGTGTCCGACATGGTGATCGGCTGAGGCGGGGCGTCCGGCTCCGGGGCGGCGGTGGGACGGGCGGGAGCGGGCATGGACCGGGACACCTCGCCGTCCGGCCCCGGGAGCGGGCCGTCCCGTCGTGGGTCAGGAGATACGACACCCGCGCTCGAGGCGGACGACGATCCGGTGCCGGTGCCGTTGGCGTTGCCTGCGATGATGCCGGGGCGGGCGGTCCTCGAACCCGTGTTCCCCGTGTCCACGCCCGGTGCCTGTCTGAGGGGGCCTTCAGAGGCGAACCCCGTTGGCAGAGAGCCGAGTTGATCGAAGATCTCGATCTGTTCGTCGTCGGGGCCAGGCTCCGGCAGGAGCTCCACTGCGGACGCGAGTGCCTTGCGGGCCCCCGTGGCCGTGCGGAAGCGGGCCTGGGGATCTGGTTGCAGCATCGAGGCGACGACCTGCCAGAGAGGCTCAGGGATGCCCTTGGGCGCACTCGGGGTGCCATGGGCCGCGAAGTACTCAATGAGGGCCTTGGTGTTCGGCTTGGCGCCCTCCAGGAGATACAGCGCGACCAGTCCGACCGCGAACAGGTCCGCGGGGAAGTCCGGGTCCGCGCCCAGCATTTGCTCGGGTGCGATGTAACCGGGCGTCCCGACCACGAGGTTGGTCTCCGTCAGGCGGGGTTCACCCAGGCGCATGGCGATGCCGAAGTCGGACAGGCGCAGCCGGGGGCGGCTGGTGCCGGTGGCTTCGAGGAGGATGTTCGCGGGCTTGATGTCGCGATGGACCACGCCTTCCGCGTGCACCGCGGCGAGTCCGGCCAGAAGCTGGTCGAGCAGGGTGCAGACGAAGGAGGCAGGCAGCGGGCCGTAGTCGCCGACGAGGTGGACCAGGGAGCCGCCGGCGACCAGATCCATGGTGAACAGGACCTTGTCGTCGTCGGCGGCCCAGCTGGCGGGCGCGAGCACATGGGGGTGGTCGATCCTGAGCGCCTGTTCGCGGACGAAGCGCAACAGGGCGTGCGCGTCCCGCTGTTGCAGGACTTTGGCGGCCACATAACGTCGGCGGCGGTGGTCCCAGGCGCGCCAGACCGCACCGACCCCTCCGCGCCCGATCGGATCGACGAGTTCGTACCGTCCGGCGAAGACCTCACCCATGGCCGTGCGTCGCTCCTCCCCCTTGGTTCCCCCTACCTCCCCTTGCTTCCCCCGCGATGAGCGATACGACCCCTCCGTGCCGTCGTCGGTGAGTGGCACGCCCCCGCGTGTCTCCCCCGACGACCGGCACGACCCCCTCGTGCCTCCTCGGCCGTCGCCCCGGTCGCCGAACCCCCTTCGGCGACCGGGCCGCGGGTTCAGCTCTGGTGGGACTGGTAGTGCGTGACGGCGTCGGAGGTGCGGCCGGCGCCGTACACCCGGAGGAACTCTGCCAGTTCCGGGTGGGTCGGGGCGAGGGTGTCAGCCGCCTCGATGATGTCTCCCGCGGCCGCGACCGAGCGCAGCAGCGACTGGATCTCGCGGACGACCCGCTTGACCGTGGGCGCCCCCGAACTGCTCGTCGTCTGTGTGGTGTTGCTGAGCACCGAGCCCCCCTGCGACTTCTTGATCTCTTCCATGCGCTCGGTCGCCTCGCCCGCGCTGACGCTGCCGTCCGCGACCTGCCCCGCCAGGTCCTGCAGCAGCTGCACTCGCTGGACCACGGCGGGATTGCCGATCTTCGCCCGCTGACCGCTCATCAGCTGCGACAGCATCGGTGCGGACAGTCCCAGCACCCCCGCGAGACGAGCCTGGTTGAGACCAAGATCGTCGATGAGCTTACGGAAGAGCGCCCCCAGCGGCTCCCCGTACCAGTTCCGCTGCAGTTCCCGCGCTCTCGCGGTCGCTTCCTGCTGTGCGGCGTCCATTGCGTCTCCCCATCGCTTCCCCAAAACGTGGTTCGCGGTAGCGAACCACGCGGAGCATCTTACGGAGAGTGGTTGTCCGCCGGGACCCCAATCCTTTTGCGGAATCACGGGGGTGACCCGGTACTCTGGTCTGCGGCGCCCACCGGTACGTGGTTGTTCCGGCGGTCGTTCATCTTTGGGGCCTTAGCTCAGTTGGTAGAGCGCTGTCTTTGCATGGCAGATGTCAGGGGTTCGACTCCCCTAGGCTCCACGTACGAGGCCCCTCCAACCTGCGGAAACGCGGTTGGAGGGGCTTTTTTGCGCACGGTGCGTGGTGCTGGGGCCGCGTCGGCCGCCGAACGGCTCGTGTTTCACGTGAAACCGTCCGTCACCACAACAGCCGTGGGGCAGGAGACGCCAAGGTCTCCTGCCCCACAACACGGGCGTCGGTGAATCGTCAGTGCCCTTCGTCGCGGTGTGCGGCCTCCTCCTCGGCCTGCTTGGCCTGCACCTCGGGGTCGAGCACGGACTGGCCGCTGCCGTCCACCGAGGTCAGCCGGGTCGTTTCAGGGACCTCCGTCGCGGCGGGCGGCTCGACCAACCAGTCAGGGTTGGCCTGCTTGTCCCACCACTTCCAGGCGGCGAAGGCGCCGCCCGCGACGAGGCCCGCAACAGCCAGCGCCTTGGCGAGCCGACCTGCCCGCGCACGCCGCTCCTGCTTGCGAACCAGCTTCTGAATCTGCTTGGGCGAGACCTGACCGCGCAGGGCAGCCAGCGCGGCGGTGCTGCGAGCGGCCGCCTCGTCCCGAACGGGTCCGGCCGCGGCCACCGCCTGCCCGATCCTTGGTCGGGAGTAGTCGGCGGCCTGCTTGGCGGCCTTGCGAGTGCGTGCAGCAGCCTCGTGGGCGGCCTGGTCGACCTTCGGCGGGACATGGGCGAGAGCCTGCGAGCGGGCCTGGTCCAGACGCGGCGCGAGATGGGCGTCGTACTGGACACGAGCCTGTTCGGCGGCCTGCGTCACCTTCGGCGCGAGCCGTACGCGTGCCTCGTGTGCATAGTGCGCGGTCCTGTCCATGGCTGTGTCGGCGTAGGGCGCCACCACTTCCGCGGCGTGCAGCACGCTGTCCTTCGCCGAGCCGGTCGCGGCGCGCACGCTGTCGATGCGGGTCACGGGTTCCTCCTCCTCGGTGGCGTACGGTATTTCGACTTTCCACCCTTTTACGGATCATGCATGTCCGGGCGAGCCCGGGCATGTGAGGGCGGGCATCCGGGTCATGAAAGCTGACTCCCGGCCATCTCCGATCAAGAGCTACTCAAGATCCGATCGCGTGCAATAGCGGATGAATACAGGGCAACAAGAGCTTGTCGTCGACAATGCCACGGATCGTCGTGCCTCGCCCCCGGCCTGGAGTCACTCGACCGGATTTCTGTAAGCGAAACCGCCGAAGCCGGGCGCACGGGCGGGTGGCAGGCGACGCGTGACACGAACCATGCAAGGATCGGTGGGGCATAGTAAGACAACGGAAGGCACATCGTGGCCGAGCAGCTCTACGCCACCCTGAAGACGAACCACGGCGACATCGAGGTCCGGCTTCTGCCGAACCACGCCCCGAAGACGGTCCGGAACTTCGTCGAGCTCGCCCAGGGCGAGCGCGAGTGGACACACCCGGCCACCGGAGAGAAGTCCACCAAGAAGCTCTACGACGGCACGATCTTCCACCGCGTCATCAGTGGCTTCATGATCCAGGGCGGTGACCCCCTGGGCACTGGCATCGGGGGCCCGGGCTACGAGTTCGAGGACGAGTTCCACCCGGACCTCTCCTTCAACAAGTCCTACCTGCTGGCCATGGCCAACGCCGGCCCGGGCACCAACGGCTCCCAGTTCTTCATCACCGTCTCCCCGACGGCTTGGCTGAACCGCAAGCACACCATCTTCGGCGAGATCACCGACCCGGCAGGCCAGAAGGTCGTGGATGCCATCGCCGCCGTCGCGACGACCCGTCCCAACGACCGCCCGGTCAAGGACGTCGTCATCGAGTCGGTCGTCGTCGAGACCCGCGAGGGCTGAGACCACGGGACCCGCGCCAGGGCCGACTATCTCCCGGCCTGCGCGAAGGGAACCAATCGCCCCGCTCATCCGTAAGGATGGGCGGGGCGGCGCATGTGCGTACGACGACTTAGGGGATGTCATGGACCAGGCGGCAAGCAGTTCGCAGGGCGCGCGGAGCGTGCCCGGCTGCTACCGGCACCCGAACCGTGAGACCGGTATCCGCTGCACTCGCTGCGAGCGCCCGATCTGCCCGGATTGCATGGTCAGCGCCTCTGTGGGCTTCCAGTGCCCCGACTGTGTCCGCAGCGGCTCCGGCACAGGACATGCTCCGACGGCCTCCCAGCCCCGCACCCTCGCCGGTGGCACCATCACGGCCGACCCCCGCCTGTTCACCAAGATCCTCATCGGTATCAACGTCGCGGTGTTCATCGCCGTCCGGGCCTCCCCGTCGCTGCTGAACGACCTGGTGCTCGTCGGCGCGTGGCCTCCGGCTCCGTACGCCCCGACCATGGGCGTCGCCGACGGTGAGTGGTACCGACTGGTGACCTCGATGTTCACGCACCAGGAGTACTGGCACATCGGGTTCAACATGCTCAGCCTGTGGTGGCTCGGCGGCCCGCTGGAAGCCGCCCTCGGCCGGTCCCGCTATCTCGCGGTCTACTTCATCTCGGGCCTCGCGGGCAGTGCCCTCGCCTATCTGCTCGCGTCCCCCGACACGGCCACACTCGGTGCTTCCGGCGCCATCTTCGGTCTCTTCGGTGCCACCGCCGTCCTCGTGCGACGGCGCAACTACGACATGCGGCCGATCATCGCCCTGCTGGTGATCAACCTGATCTTCACCTTCAGCCCTGGCTTCAACATCTCCTGGCAGGCCCACATCGGTGGCCTCGTCGCCGGTGTCATCACGGGCTACGCCATGATCAACACCCCACGCGAACGCCGGGCACTGGTCCAGTACGGCACCTGCGCACTGGTCCTGGCTGTGATCGTGATCATGACGGTGCTGAGGTCGGCTCAGCTCACCTGAGCCGACGTTTCAGGCAGGTGAGCGGCCAGTTGTCCACAGCGAGTGGCGGATCTTGTGCATACCGTGCGGGAACACGTGTGCCCCCTGTCACTGACCGGTGTTTCTGCAGGTCAGGCAGGGGGCGAACGGGTTTTCGATTGCCGGTCAGTCAGTCACACCGGCGTCAACGCTCGATGAGTTATCCACAGATCGTCTTTCTTTTCCCCACCGTGTGGACAGCGACTGTGGATAACTCAGTGGATAGCCCTGGGCAGAGGTACGTTCACCTGCCCGTGGCTGCTACTTCCACTGGGTCGAGACGCCGAATCCGGCGGCGATGAACCCGAAGCCCACCACGATGTTCCAGTTGCCCAGCTGGTCGATGGGCAGGGAACCGTCGGTGACATAGAAGACGACGATCCAGGCCAGACCGATGAGGAACATGGCCAGCATCACCGGCGCTACCCAGGCCCGGTTGGTCAGCTTGATCGCGGTCGCCTGCTTCGCCGGCGGCGGCGTGTAGTCGGCCTTCTTGCGGATACGTGACTTCGGCACGAGGGTCTCTCCTGTCGATGCGCTGCGTGGCCGCGCAGGGAACGGGCTGGCTCCGAGGCAGCGTACAAGGGGACACTGAGCGCTCCCCCGGGCGTCCGTTAGCGTAGTGCTTCCGCGGTGCCGAAGGAGATAAGGGTACGTTGAGCAATTCTGCCGACTTCCCCGGGACGGGATCCAGTCCTGGCCGCCGACGAGGTTTCCGGCCGGTGCGGGCGCTCACGGCGGGCGTCTTCGCTCTCGCCGGGCTCATTTTCTTCACCAGTTTCAACACGGCCAAGGGCACCAATATCCGGACGGACACGTCCTTGCTGAAGCTGTCGGACCTCATCCATGAGCGCAGCGGCAAGAACGGCGAGCTCGACGAGTCCAACGCGGCCCTGCGTCACGACATCGAGTCACTCGCCGAGCGGGACGACGGCAGCACCAAGGCCGAGGACGACAAGCTGGCCGCCTTGGAGAAGAACGCGGGCACCCAGAAACTCAAGGGCAAGGCGATCTCGGTCACCCTCAACGACGCCCCGGCGGACGCCACCGCCAAGCTCCCCGGCTATCCCGAACCGCAGCCCGACTACCTGGTCATCCATCAGCAGGACCTCCAGGCGGTGGTGAACGCCCTGTGGCAGGGCGGCGCCCAGGGCATCAAGGTCATGGACCAGCGACTGATCTCCACCAGCGCGGTGCGCTGCGTGGGCAACACGCTGATCCTCCAGGGCCGCGTCTACTCGCCGCCGTACAAGATCACGGCGGTCGGAGACCCGGAGAAGCTGCAGAAGGCGCTCTCCGCGTCACCGGCGATCCAGAACTACATGGTGTACGTCAACGTCTACGGGCTCGGATGGAAAGTCGAAGAGGATGGACGGGTGACTCTGCCCGGCTACTCGGGCACAGTGGATCTGCAGTACGCGAAGCCTGTGGAGTAGCCGCCGGGGGGCTCTGTGTCGGTGCGGGTGATCGTCAGGACCCTCAGCGAGCTCTGTATCACCCTTGGTGCGCTGATCGTGCTGTTCGTCGCCTATGTGCTGTTCTGGACCGGCGTGAAGGCCGACCACGTCATGGACGACCAGATCGACCAACTGCAGGAGCAGTGGTCGCAGGGCAGTCCGGGTTCGACTACGACGCCTCCGCCCGACGCGACGGGCACCCCCGGCGCACCTGATGGGGCCGGCGCCTCCGAGCCACCGGCGCCGCCGACGTCGTACGAAGGCGGAAAGCCCTTCGCGGTCATGTACATCCCGCGGCTTGGTTTCACGTGGAACAAGCCGGTCCTGGAGAACACCGTCACCAACACCCTGAAGAAGGGGCTCGGCCACTACGCGAACACCGCGCGGCTGGGGCAGAAGGGCAACTTCGCGGTCGCCGGCCATCGGCGGACGTACGGCGACCCCTTCAAGGACTTTCCCGAGCTGCGCCGCGGTGACGCGGTGGTGCTGACGGACGGTTCGACCTGGTTCACGTATCGGATCGACAAAGGCCCTTACAAAACCGTGCCCTCGGACATCGAGGTGATCGACCCTGTGCCACGTAAGTCGGGGTATACGCGTCCGGGCCGCTACCTCACGCTGACCACGTGTGATCCGGAGTGGGGGCACAGTCATCGGCTGATCGCCTGGGCGCATCTGGACTCCACACAGCCTGTGGAGGCCGGGAAACCTCGGGCTCTACGCCGTTAGTCTGGTGCGGTACGGCGTGAGTCTGGTGCCGTGGTGCGACGGAAGGGACGGCATGTACGGCTGGATCTGGCGGCATCTGCCGGGGAACGCATGGGTGAGGGCGTTGATCTCACTCCTGCTGGTCGTGGCCGCGGTCTACGTGCTGTTCCAGTACGTCTTTCCGTGGGCCGAACCGCTGCTTCCCTTCAACGATGTGACGGTGGACAACCAGTGACTGCGCGGATTCTCGTCGTCGACAACTACGACAGCTTCGTCTTCAACCTGGTGCAGTACCTGTACCAGCTCGGCGCCGAGTGCGAGGTGCTGCGCAACGACGAGGTGTCCACGACGCACGCCCAGGACGGCTTCGACGGCGTCCTGTTGTCGCCGGGCCCCGGCACCCCTGAGGAGGCCGGTGTCTGCGTCGAGATGGTGCGGCACTGCGCCACCACCGGCGTCCCCGTCTTCGGCGTCTGCCTGGGCATGCAGTCGATGCAGGTGGCCTACGGCGGTGTGGTGGACCGCGCGCCCGAGCTGCTGCACGGCAAGACCTCGCTGGTCGAGCACGAGGGCCAAGGCGTCTTCGCGGGCCTGCCCACACCCTTCACGGCGACCCGCTACCACTCCCTCGCCGCCGAGCCCGCGACCGTCCCGGCGGAGCTTGAGATCACGGCCCGCACGCACGACGGCATCATCATGGGCCTGCGCCACCGCGAACTGCCCGTCGAGGGCGTGCAGTTCCACCCCGAGTCGGTGCTGACGGAGCACGGCCACCGGATGCTGGCCAACTGGCTGGTGGAGTGTGGCGACCAGGGCGCGGTGGCGAGGTCGGTGGGGCTCGCCCCGGTGGTGGGCAGGGCCACGGCGTGACCGCGCTGCGCCCCGAGCGCGAGGACTCGTACGGCGGCACGCCGTACGAGTCCTATGACTCGGTGCCGTACGAGACCCCGGTCGAGGCGGCGGCATACGAGCCGCCCGTCCACCCGGTGTCCTACGAGCCCGCCGCCGACCCGGCTCCGTACGTGCCGCCGCGCGACGACGAGACGGTGGCTCTGCGGAGTGTGTCGCCGCGGGACGACGAGACCGTGGCTCTGCGGATACCCGAGCCGCCGACGCGTCCGGTCGGCGGCGAGTCCATGTCCGCCTCTGACGCCTCATCCACCTCACCTGCCACTGGAACCACCTCCGGCGGCCGTGCGGCCCGCAGAAAGGCCGCCAAGCGCCGTCATGGGCGTCACGGCGGCTCATCGGCGGAGCTGGAGCCGGAGGCGGAGTGGGAGTCGGAGCCGACGTCGGAGGG
>Ga0307516_10007655_pt1 | contig 12365 bp, 10 predicted proteins | sample 19_EM_MG_FD_203310 | JGI IMG/M metagenome (GOLD analysis project Ga0307516, IMG submission 203310) | Populus trichocarpa ectomycorrhiza microbial communities from riparian zone in the Pacific Northwest, United States - 19_EM | ecosystem: Host-associated > Plants > Roots > Unclassified | place...
AAAATCTAAAATCTAAATTCTAAATTCAAAAAAAAAAAAAAAAAAAAAAGAGAGAGAGAAAAAAAAGAACTACCCCCAGGAACACCCCCCCTCCCCCGCAGCGCAAAGTCATCTGTTATGATCGCAACTTCTGCAGCTAGGAATTCACGCTCTCATTTGCATCTGACCACGGCGACGGCTGCTTCAACCTACGAGCGCGCTAGTAGCCACCGCCGCGGGAGACTCGCGAACAAATCATACCAAGGAGACGGCGGTTACAACGAGTACAGCGACAGCGACAGCGACAGCAGCAGCACTAGCTCCAACGCGCGCGACCGCCTGAGTTCGTCTGCTGCAGCAGCGCAACTTCTTCGCCAGCGGAACATTACCATGACCCGTGTTGAACGCGAGCGATCAAGGATGTTTGTGCGCGCTCTCTACGACTACTCGACCGAGGACACGACGAGCTTGAGCTTCCGGGCCGGCGATGTGATCCAGGTTCTCAAGCAGCTCGACAGCGGGTGGTGGGATGGGATCGTGAACGGCCAGAGGGGCTGGTTCCCGAGCAACTACTGCATTCTGGTCCCGCCGGGCGAGGCGAACGGGGGCATGCTGTCGGACGACAGCGACGATGCCGACGAGGATGACTCCTACGACGAGTACGACGATGGGAGCCAGTCCAGCGACTCGGAGCGGGGACTGGCCTCTCCCGGTCTGCCCATGGAAGGTACCAACATCGGAAAGGACGTTTCGGGCCTTTGGGTGCCGCAAGCCACCCCTCACGGCAGGCTGTATTACTTCAACCTCGAGACCGCGGAAACGCGACAGGAGCTGCCACTCGAGGCGCCGGCCACGACGACGGAGACTGGGCCGAGGGATGCTACTCGTATCGTCCCCGATCACACCCGACCACCTCCGGAACTGCTGGCAAGGGGCTACGAAAGGGACGACGACGAATCGGCATCGGATAAAGGTGGCCGTATGATCGTGCTGAATTCTCCAATGGTTAGTGCGTCTGCTGCTCAATTGGGGGAGGGGGAGGGGGAGGGGGAGGGAGGGAGGGAGGGAGGGAGGGAGGGAGGGAGCGGGGTAGATAGTGGTTTCATCGCTAACGTGTTATCCATCACCAGGGCGAGGAGCGGGAACGTAGGGGAACTATCTCGACGGAGCGAGCACTGGATGCCACAACGCCTGGAGGAGGCGTGGATGGCACGGCCGGCGTGGGCTCTCCACAAGCAAACCCAGCCTCGGCCGCCGTTGCGAAGAAGAAGGCCGACATCTCCCTGGGTGCGCCGCAACTGCGGGGTGCAGCCTACGAGTTCTACAAGGATGTTGGGCCGCCGATGCCGGAAACCTGGGACGAGCTGATCGACAGGACCAGTCTCGCCGTGGAGCGGTTCCGACGTGTGGTGAACACCTACCAGCATGTGAAATACTCCAAGCGGGCCGAAGAGATCGCCGATTGGCTGTGTCTCGTCATCGCCAGTGGATCGGGAACCACCGACACGCACTCGGTCCAGCCTTCGGTGATTGCGCGCAAGAAGGAGTTGATGCCCCACTTCCGACACTTCATGGCCGCGTTCTCCAAGCTCATCCTCTCGTCTTCCGTTGCATCTACAGACTGTGGCCCTTCCGATACCGAGACCAAGTGCCTGACGGAGGCCGACGAGGTTTTGGTCGGACTTTTTGGCTACGCCGATGTCGTGAAGGAGATCACCGACGGCAGGCTACCGCGGATCAAGCCGGGATTCATCAAGGGAAGCACCTTGGCGGAGGGGTGGAAGCCGACAGCGAGAGCGCTCACCTCGCCCGAAGCGCCTGGCAGCCCAAAGTCGCCGCGCACGCCGGTCGATCAGTCGCCGGTTGGAAACAAGCCCGGCCACCTCGATTCCGCACTCGTCGAGGCGATGGAGAAGCTGGACGGCATCATCAGGCCCGCTGTGGTGAAGCTCGAGGCTTCCCTTTCCTGCAAGCAGGACGTGGTCGCTATCACGCAGCAGCAGCAGCAGGAAATCGGCACAAAGGTTGTTCTGGCAGCGCAGAAGGTGTTCGAAGCGATGCGGAAATACTTTATCCTGCTGAACGGCGTCAACATGCTTCCGCAGGCCGCGTCGAGCCCTACGCTGGTCGATTTCGAGATTCAGAAGCAGCGGTTGCGGGACTCTTACGGAGAACTCGCTTCGGCCTGCATGTACGTCACGGCGCCCCTCGCGGACGAGTGGACGACCAGACGAGGCGAAACACTGGAAGAGAGGTTGAATGGCATTCGACAGTGCATCAGGGATTTCGAGGGTGGGATTCGTTCGCTCAACTTCACCACGCAGCTGCTGGTTGGCGAGCTGGAGACTCAGGGCGCGAAGACGGCCGACGACTTGGGCTGGAACCAGCCAACCGACCTGTCCCCTCGGTCTCGACACACGCGCCAGCTCTCGGCGGCCCTGCGAGCCTCGGTCGTCGTGCAGAACGGCCAGTCCAAGGTTTCGCGGCTGCTCGGCGAACAACCAGTACGACCGGAACCCCAGGTGCCTCGGGAAGTTCAAAAGTACCTCCTGTGCGACCACGACAACGAGATCGTCTACGGAGCCAAGGGCCAGGTCAAAGGAGGAACACTCTCCTCTCTGGTCGAGCGTTTGACGCGTCACGACATGCTAGATTCGGGCTTCAACACGACGTTCCTCCTCACATACCCTTCGTTCACAAATTCGTCCGAACTGTTCTCCGAGCTGGCCAAGCGGTTCACCATGCAGCCGCCGGCTGGCATCCAGGGGGCAGACTACGATTTCTGGGTCGAGAAGAAGCAGCGACTGGTCCGGATGAGAGTGCTCAGTATCTTGAAGGTGTGGCTGGAATCGAACTGGATGGAGGCCGTCGACAACGAGTCCAAGCGGGTGCTCAAGTCGATGTACACCTTCGCCAAGGATGTCATGCTCCCCGTTCTGCCCGGCACGAGCCAGGTCATGCTGCTCATCGAGACCCGCCTACGCGGCCAAGAGCCGGAGAACAAGCGCATGATCCTGACCATGTCGTCGCAACCACCTCCGCCGATCCTGCCGCGGAACATGAAGAGACTCAAGTTTCTGGACGTCGATCAGCTCGAGTTCGCGCGGCAGCTGACGATCATCGAGGCAAGATCTTACAGCAAGCTGAGAGTAGTCGAGTGCCTGAGCAAAGGATGGAGCAAGCCGCCGCAGCCGGGTGCGAAGGACCCCGCAGAGAACATCCGGTCCGTCATCATGCAGTCGAACCAACTGACCAATTGGGTGGCGGAGATGATCCTCGCCCAGACCGAAGCGAGGAAGCGCGTCGTTGTCATCAAGCATTTCATCGGCGTGGCAGAGGTAGGCTGACACCCCCCCGGGAACCGGGGAGAATGCCCATTGCAGTCCGCTAACGGACGCGATAGAGATGCCGTCAACTGAACAACTTTTCGACGCTCACAGCCATCCTGGCGGCGCTGCAGACCGCGTCGATCCACCGCCTGAAGCGCACGTGGGAGCACGTGCCAGCAAAGTCGCAGATCACGCTGGAGGGGCTCAACCGGCTCATGGGTGCCACGATGAACTTTGCGGAATATCGCGAGATGCTGCACATCGTCAACCCGCCTTGTGTTCCTTTCCTCGGTACGTCACTCGCCCATCGCGATAGCTACGTCCAGACTTGCTAACTGCATCAAAGGGGTCTACCTGAAGGATCTCACGTTCGTCGCCGACGGCAACGACGACTTCATCAAGGGAACCGAGCTCATTAATTTCGGCAAGCGCGTCAAGGCGGCGAACATCATCTCGGAGATCCAGCAGTACCAGGCCGTGCCGTATCCCCTGACGGCGGTTCCCGAGCTGCAGGACTACATCATGTCGAGCATGCAGCAGGCGCGCGACGTCAACGAGATGTACACGGTGTCGCTGTCACTCGAGCCGAGAGAGCGGGAAGAAGAGAAGATTGCAAGGTAGACCCGCTCGACACCCTCTGGAGAAGACTCCCTCTGACGGCTGTCGTCTGCAGGTTACTCACGGAATCCGGGTTCCTGTGAGATGGTGGGTGTGCCATACCGGAAAATGTATCTATATATTGTGTTTGCTCTCTTTTTTTCTTTCTTTTTTTTCTCTTTCATTTTGCGATGCGATCCGATGCAAGGATGTTCGGCTTTCTCCGGACAGATCCGGCCCTGTTTTTTTTTTCTGGGAGGGGGGGTTTCTTTTCCGCGCAATGGTGGTGCCTCGCGCGATACAGTTTGCATCTGCCGACGAAATCATGACGGATTTTTCTTTGGTTCGGTACAATTGCAGCCGACTATTTTCCCGGCCTTTCTTTCCTTTCTCCACTTTTCTTTGTGCTGCCATATCGGGGCGGATTTCTATATATCACTCAATCGTTCGGCGGTGGCGGTGGCGGCGGTAGCTGGGTGATGCAAGGGGAAGGGAGGGGAGAGGAGGTGTTGAGGGATTGTTCGACGCTTTGGGCGAGCGTATTGTCTGGCGGAAGTGCAGAGCTGGGGAGGGGAATGAAAGCGAAGATCGCCATCGTGCCCGTTTGTCCGTGTCAGCACAGCGGTAGCCGTGCGGAGGGGGGCGCGCAGTCCGTCCACGCCGATCGCACGCAAGCAAAGGCGCACCCAACGCATTCGCCTGTCTATCATAGATTTCACGGTGGCTACCGCGTACATATGATACCTACCGAGTCGAGCGCAGCCACGGCGGGCCAGAGCACCCGACTGTGTCCCTTGCCAGCCTCTTCGCCGCCGTACATGGGAGCACAGCACAAGTATTCACGGCACAAACGACCGGTGGACGGTGGCTGAAAAAGATGGAAGGAAAACCCCGCCCCCCCCCCGTGTCGGTTTCGCACGTGAAGATGCATCTGACCCCTCGCATGGACTCCAAGTGCGCAGGCGGAGCTTCCATCTGCCCAACTCATTCACACTCGTTGCTGGCTCCGCCTTGCTTTGTTCGAAGTGCACTTTGCGGATTGTGTGTCCGCATTGTCGTGCGGTGGCAGGCTGGGAGGACGTCGCGCGGACGGTATCTATAACTAGGCTACCGCGCGATATCGCTCCCCCACGCTCTCTACTCGACGGACCACAGACGATCAAGGGTGAGCTCTCTGCGCTCGCGATGCGCGACGGGAATATCGCTGACTGTAACGTGCAGACCGCCGACCATGGCCAAGAGCAAACAGACCAACGCCACTGGCGTCGCCAGGAAGAGGACCGCGAAGAAGAATGGCGGCGCCAAATCGGCCGCCAACCGGCCTCAACGCGGAACGAAGGGCCTCCTTCCCGTCGCCACGGCGGCGACCCCGGAGCCGCTCGCGGCGAACGCGCAAAGCCACCGCCGTCCGGAACACGCCGGTCCATTTCCCGGCGTCGCGCAGGAGGGCGGCGGTGACCAGCAGAGGCACGCGGTGAATGCGAACGCCCCGAACGACAACGCCGCCGCACACCCGCACCCCCCCGGCGGCGCCCCTCCTTCGCCGCGGCGGGGCGGCGAACACCCCACGCCGTCGCCGTCCTTGGCTGAAAACGGACCGGCGATGGCGCCACGTCTCGCCGCTGCACGCCTGCACACTCCCGGCGGCGCTCCTTCTGTGCCGTGGCGGGACGGCGAACACCCCACGCCGTCGCCGTCCTTGGCTGGAGACGGACCGGCGATGGCGCCACGTCTCGCCACCGCTCACCTGCACACCCCCGGCGGCGCTCCTTCTCCGCCGCCGCTGCCCCTGGCTAAGGACGGACCAGCGATGACGCCCCGCAGTCCCGCCGCTAACGCCCAGAGCCGCGGAGATTTCGCCGTCAGCCAGGCCGAGGACCCCTGCATCGCGTGGGGACACAACCAGCTGGTGGAGTGGCTGGCCCTGGACTCCTTGCGCTTGTCGGCGATGATCCAGGACGCGGAGCGGCGCCAGTGGTACGAAAGGGAGATCGAGCGGATCGTCGCGCACTACGCACTCGACACGGGCCACGAGATTATCCGCCATACCTCCCGGTACCAGGGGCTCGCCGCCGCCTTGTTCGCGCAGGCCAATCGTGGGCGCGACAGCGACGGTAACTTGACCCCGGCCGAGGCCACGGAGGCGGAGTTGCATGCGGAGCTGGAGAGGACATCTGCTAATGCTGCTGCCGCTGCTGCCGCTGCTGCCGCTGATGCCGCTGGTGCTGGCGCCGCTGCTGCTGCCGCTGCTAATGCTGCTGCTGGTGCTGCTGCTGCCGATGCCGCTTGTGCCGCCGCCGCAGCCGCAGGTGCTGCCGATGCTGCCGCTGCTGCCGCAGGTGCTGCCGCAGCCGCTACTGCTGCCACTGCTGCAGATACCGCAGCAGCCGCAGCCGCTGCTGCCGCTACTGCTGCCGCTACTGCTGCTGCTATTGCCGATGCTGCCGATGCCGCTTGTGCTACTTGTGCTGCTACTGTTGCTGACGCTGCTGCGCGTGGGGGCTTCGCGGGACTGTCGCCGCCGCCACAGGCGTTTGGGTCGGCTGCTGATGCGTATGCTGATGCCCCCGCTCGTGGCGGCTTCGCAGGACCGCCGCAGACGCAACAGTCTGGGTCGGCGGGCGGGAATAGGTGGTTGCATACGGTTTTGAGATAGTGAAGTGGGGTGGCGACATGGGATCGGTGGTCTTCTGTTTTCACTGCTGCTTGGCTTTTGTTTTTTTTCTTTTTCTTCCCTGGGTGGTCTTTTGTCTTCGCTGCTATGTACTTGTGTTCGTTGTGGTGGATCTTCCGGTATGACGCTATACTTGTCTTATCCTCTTCAATAAATTCATGGATTTCTTTGAATAAGGGGATGGTTTTGCAGTGGGCTCGAGTTCTGACGCCAGAGTGATGGACTAACGTGCTTTGTCTGGTAGCTCCACGGCCCGCTCGCCTCCAGCTACGGTTCGGTCCCGCTCTTGACATCACCACTTATCGCCCCACCAGGCCAGAAGCCCATTGACGTCCCCTCCCCTGCAGCCTCGACCTCCACCTCAACCCAGCATCCTCCTCCCATCTGCGCAATCCAATCCCACTCCCACTCCCCACATCCACGTCCACATCCACTCCCACTCTCGACACAGACACAACCGACAGAAATGCCACCGTGTGACAGCGCCGCTCCCGCGCCGCCGTCGGAGCCGGGGCGGCCGGCGGACGTTGCGACGCTGCTCGCGCAGCGGGACGCCATTTACCTCTCGATGCGGCACAGCGCGGCGATGGCGATCCTCTTCGCGGCGCCGGTGGTGATGATGCTGCCGCCGCGCAAGCTGGACGTGTACACGGCGGGGCTCGCGTTCTCGTGGGTGTTCTGTCTCAACGAGGTGGCGAACCAGCGCTTCGGCGGCGGCGGGATCGTGCGGCTGCTCGCGGAGCGGCGCACGCAGGAGGACCGCCAGCGCCCGGGCGAGAAGGAGCGCGCCGCCAGATGGCGCGGCGCCGACGACGACGTCCACGCCGCCGCAAAGTACTTCCGCAACAAGGAGGAGCAAGGGAAACCCGTCGGCGAGATCATGGCCGAAACCGTGCGCGACGTCTGGAAGAAGGAGCCTGCCGCCCATGACCACGACAAGTCAAAGACCCCCGCCGCCGTCGTCGACGACGACGGCGCCCTGCCGCTCAGCCGGACGTCGCTCAAGTACGAGAGCGAGCGCCGGGAGAAGACGCAGAACAAGGCCGTCGAGGACTCGTCCAGGTCTACGTAGTCGGGTGACGGGGGCGAGTGTACGATACAATATGGACTTTGCGGGGAGGGGAGTTTTGGGGTCGTAACTACATATAATATTCTCGTATAGATTGGCTACTTTATACACTGCTACGATCGACCTCTTACGATGCTGTTGGATCAAATCGACTTGTCCGTAGCTAAAATGGACAGGCCCTTGGCTATGTACAATTTAGTTTGAGTGTGGAGTGGGATCGAGAAATTGAACTTGCCGGATTCTGAAATAGCGCTAGTGCGCAACGGGACTAATAGCCCAAACAAAAAACCGTGCACACTTAGGAGGTAGTTACTCCTATGGGACTGCTCTGCAAGCGATGTACTTACATAAAGGCATTCGCTTCTACATACGAGAAGCCGGTCCCAAACGCACTTGTGCAAGTTATTCCCAACTACAAGACGGCGGAGGCGAGCTAATCGAAAAACCGATGGGTTATTGACGTCTTCAGGTTCGTCCATTTCTATCAGAGCCATCCTGTAGCTATGCAGAGTTGGAGATTAAGACGTAGAAGACAGTTGAGCAGAACCCCCCCCTCCCTCCCCACGGCCGTTACCACTTCCCTACAGTATTTGACCGAAAGAAGGCTTCCAATGCACCCAAAGCCAAGGCGTTCGCATAGATAACACGCAGGCTCGGGGAACGCTTCTTTTTCCAGCCCGCCATACAATGCTACGGTATCTGGGTCCATCTGTTGAACCAGATGTCTCAGTCTCGGGTGTGAAAGACAGCCGGGCGTTAACTGTCTGAATGGAGGCATGCTGCTATGATAGATTGACCCCCGCTAACGTACCTAGGTACTCTTATCTTACTTATGTACAGTATGTAGTAGTTAATTCTCATAAACGGTTGCGTTGCACTCCTCTCCTGGCCGTTTTGTTCCCTTCAACAATGGCGAAATAGGTAGACCTGTTTATGCGTGTCCGTGTGATTGGACGCCATCTGCATCCGGATCCTGCACTGTTACCTCTAGTCTTTATGACGCTGATTGCGTCGATATCATTGGTGCCCCACGGTGATCTAAAAAGGCTGACGAAGCCTTGTGTTTTTTTTTTATACTAATATAAGTGAAATATTTGTAGAAGGGGGTTTTTTTTTTGAAAAACCGGCTTGACAATTGTAGTACTTACATGTGTTAAAAATGTACTTATCTAAGATGTAGGCAGGTATGTATCCATCATACATTAACGAACTGCTATATACTTACCTAAGTAGTCTGACTCGCATCACCTATTGTCCTTCCGGGTAACGAATCTACCTTCTCCACGTGCCGGTCGGAGTGACGCCACATTCGTGGTGGGATCTTCCATTCAGAGACCGGGGTGGTGGTTGGCTGTTTACAACAAACAAAGGACTTGACTGGCCGGACGAGAAGAAGAAGACCGACCGGCGACCCTCATCGCATCTCCTCCGCATTACCCACGGACGACCACACAGCCCCTGCCATTCCGGCCACTCTAACTCGACAACGCACTCGAGCACCACATCTTCGACCGGCCAACTCTGACGACTGCTCGTCCGCCCACCCGCCCGCCCGTTTCGCGACGAAGGCAACTCTCCGCCTACTTCTGTTCAACATTTGCTCTGCGCTCTCCGCGGCAAAAGGAAATCTCCGCTCAGACTTAAACTTCTCTCATCTCACCTCACACCTGGGGGGGGTTTTTTTTTCTTCCTCTCCCGCCCGTGTCCCGGTGCGTCGTGGATGGCTAGATGGGTTCTCCGGCAACTACACATGTGCGTTATCACTTTCTCTTCGAGACTGAGGCGGAGGGAAGACCCGGCCGATGGCGGAATGCTGGGCATGGCGGTAGGAGAGAAAGTCGTCGGGAGTGCTAATTGTGTTGTCCGTGTTGCAGGTGCTCAGCACGTCATCTCTTTCCGAAATCCTCGACGATCTGTGTATTAGGTAGCTGCCTCCCTCCTCTCTTCTTCGGTTTTGCGGGGAATCGAATTCGTGAGGGCGCGTGGATGAGGATGGCGATGGATAGCTGACTCGGAGGGCGGCAGATTCTTATTGTTCCTACCGGAAGAGGAGTTGAGTTCGATCGAGGTATGGGAGAAATGGGCAGCTGGAGCACACACCCTTCCACGAGAGAGATGGCGAGACTGACGGCGACGGTGCCGACAGCGAATATGCTTCCAGATCGAGGAAGCCCACTGGTTCTACGAGGACTTCATCCGCGAGATCAACCCCAACGTGCCTAACCTGAACTTGCGGCAGTTCATCCACCAGCTGCTGGAACACGTGCCGCCGTCTCTGATATCCCACATTCCGCTATGGAAGACCGAGACCGCCTTCACCGATTTCATGTCGTACAAGACCCGCGTGCCCGTGCGTGGTGTAATCATGCTCAACGTGGACATGGACAAGGCCGTGCTCGTCAAGGGCTGGAAGAGCGGCGCGAGCTGGAGCTTCCCGCGAGGTAAGATCGACCAGAACGAGGGCGATAGGGATTGCGCCATCAGAGAGACGCTCGAGGAGACTGGCTTTGATCTCACCGGCATGGTCGGCCCGGAGGATAAGATCGACATCAACATTCGCGAGCAGGACATGAGGCTGTACATCGCGCCGGGCGTGCCGGAGGATTTCCAGTTTGCGCCGAGGACGAGGAAAGAAATTAGCGTATGTAGCCGTGGACACTTGTTTTTTTTTCTTTCTTTTTCTTTCTGCCTATATTATTTCCCTTTTGGGTCTGCCTTAAGCTTGCGTTTCTGACGTCACATCCCACGTAGAAAATCGCCTGGCATAAACTGTCGGAGCTGCCGGGCTACTCAGCGAAGAAGGGACAACGCGAGCAGTACAACATTCGCACCGGAAAGTTCTTTTTAGTTGCCCCTTTCATCCGCGAGCTCCGTAAGTGGATCGCAACGAACGGGAAGCAGTGGCTAGAACAACAACAACAGCAAGGAGCAACAGAGTCGCAACAGAGGCAGCCGGCCGCTGCGGCCGGGAAGTTTGAGCTCGGAGGAGCTGAACTGAAGACCGAAGAACCTTCCCTCTCATCCCAAGCTACATCTCAACCAACTGTGCAACCTGGAAACACGGCTGCCAGTCTGGAAAACATGCTGGCAGCCCGCGCTCGACAAGGAGCCCCAGCAATGACCCAGGAGGAGCAAGAGGATGCCTCCCGCCGACTCAGGAGAATGATTGGCGGCATCCAGGAACCGCAGCAGTTGAACACTGTCGCCGCCAACGTTTCCAACCCGGACGCTGTGTCTTCGGAGAACCCCAACATGACGATGCGGTTTCCAGCCTTGCATCCCTACGGACCAACAACGTCGTCCCATCACTCCCCGCCGTCCCACCGAGTCTCCGTTCAGCCGAACTTCATGGGCTTTTCTCCGATCGGTCACCAGAACATGCGCCCGAACCCTTCGACTCCGATGCAGCACCCGAACCAACCCCCTCACCTGCGTTCGTCTTTCGGTCCTATGCTTCGGAGCCCACAGGTGGCGGTTCCTCCGCCTGGTGGATGGCAGCAGGGACAGTCGCAGCACATGGTCGCCTACCCTCTGCCTTCGCCACCGCCGACATCGCACTTTGGTCCTCCACCGACTTACGCGCAGCAGCAGGCGCGAGGCCCCCCGTTCCCCGTGAACCAATTCTACACGAACCCAACAGCGGCGATGCCGCAGCATGGGAAAACGGTGCCGCAGCACGGAAACATGATGGCCGGAAACGGGATGCTTCAGCACTACGGACAGCAAGCGATCCACGGTCCACCTACTCCGGTCGATGCTCCCCACCCGCCGCCCCAACAGCAGCTCATTCGACCCCAGGATCCCGAACAGACGGGTGCTTTGCTCTCTATCCTGAAGAGCACCAGCACTCCCATTCAGGGTGTTCCGGCGGCGGCACATTGGCAGCCGGGTCCGACAACTACCGCAGCAATGCCGGCCACGCCTACTCTGATGCAGCCGGGTGTCCATTTCCAGCAGTCCCCTAAGCAGCAGCTCCCCCAGCAGAAGCTCCCCAAGCAGCAGTCCCCCAAGCAGCAGCTCCCCCAGCAGCAGCTCCCCCAGCAGCAGCCCCCCAAGCAGCAGCTCCCCAAGCAGCAGTCCCCCAAGCAGCAGCTCCCCCAGCAGCAGCCCCCCAAGCGACAGCAACCCCCCCAACAGTCTCAGGCGCAGCAGCCCAAGCAGCAGCCACAACCACGCGGACAGAAGGCTCATAACAAGCAGCGCGGCTCTCTCCAACACCAGCAGCCGCAGCGCCACAAGAACCACCAGGGCAACAAGCGGTCTTCCACTGCCGCCCCGGCGTCGCACGCCTACCCACCACCTCCGCGCCCGACCACCGCTCAGCCGCGCCTCGATACTCCACCTCCCTTGCGCCACGGAACTCCGGTTGCGATTGATCACTACGGAGTCCAAAAGACGACGCCTCTCCCGGCTGCCAGCTTTGATCGCCGCGAATCGATCAGTGGAGAACGCGTGCAGGCGCTTCTGGCGATGTTCCGCAAGCCCGAGGCCGCCGCGTCGCCCATGACCACCCCTGTGAAGGATGTCTCGGTGGCAAACCCGGAGACGGCACAGCACAAGCCCGTGCAGCACGCACCCCCGCCGAGATTGAATACCGCTGCTGTAGCTGGCGGCCCGTCTTCGCGCCGAGGTGTTCCACGAACGCCCACGGAAGCGGAGAAAGCGAATCTGCTGGCCTATCTCGAGGGTGTCGCGAGCGAGAAGAGGGAAGGTGGCA
>Ga0307516_10007656_pt1 | contig 12365 bp, 18 predicted proteins | sample 19_EM_MG_FD_203310 | JGI IMG/M metagenome (GOLD analysis project Ga0307516, IMG submission 203310) | Populus trichocarpa ectomycorrhiza microbial communities from riparian zone in the Pacific Northwest, United States - 19_EM | ecosystem: Host-associated > Plants > Roots > Unclassified | place...
ATCATATTTCAAAGCAGCCTCAAGATTATCAAGGTTTCCCAATCTTCGATAGAAATCTGAATATGAAAATGCTAGTGCAGCCTGTCTATCTGCAAGATCTGGATGATCTGTAGATGTGTTATTCAAAGCTTCTTGTCTATACTTGAGAGCAGCCTCAAGATCATCAAGCTTTCCCAATCTTTGATAGTAATCTGAATATGAAATTGCCAGTGAATTCTGCCTATCTGCAAGATCTGGATGGTCTGCAGGTGTATTGATCAATGCTGCTTTGTCATACTTCAGAGCAGCTTCAAGATCATCAAGCTTTCCCAATCTTTGATAACAATCTGTATATGAAGCAGCTAGTGAAGCCTGTCTATATGCAATACTGGGATGTTCCAAAGGTGTGTTGTTATCCAATGCTGCTTGTTTATACTTCAAGGCAGCCTCAAGATCATCAAGCTTCCCCAATCTTCGATAGCAATCTGTATATGAAACTCCAAGTGCAGCCTGTCTATCTCCAAGACTTGAGTGATCTGCAGGTGTGTTATTCAAGGCTGCTTGATTATACTTCAGAGCAGCCTTCAGATCATCAAGCCTATTCAATCTTCGATAGCAATCAGTATATGAAACTGCTAGTGCCACCTGTCGATCTGCAAGATCTGGATGGTCTGGATGTGTGTTATTCAAAGCTGCTTTATTATACTTCAAAGCAGCCTCAAGCTCATCAAGATTTTCTGATCTTTGATAGCAATCTGCATATGAAGCTGCTAATGCAGCCTGTCTAGCTGCAAGATCTGGATGATCTGGAGGAGTATTATTCAAAGCAGCTTCAAGATAATCAAGATTCCCTAATCTTTCATAGCAATCTGAATATGAAATTGCTAGTGCTGCCTGCCTACCTGCTAGCCTGGTGTGATCTGCAGGTGTGTTATCTACAGCTTCTTGTCCATAGTTCAGAGCAGCCTCAAGATCATCAAGCTTTCCCAATCTTCAATAGTGATCTAAATATGAAATACCTAGTGCAGCCTGTCTATCTGCAAGCTTAGGGTGGTCTGCAGGTGTATTATCCAAAGCTGCTTGTTTATATTTCAGAGCAGCCTCAAGATCATCAAGGTTCCCCAATCTTCGATAGCAATCTGAATATGAAACTGCAAGTGCAGCCTGCCTATCTGCAAGCTTGGGGTGTTCTGAGGATGTACTGTCCAAAGCTGCTTTATCATGCTTCAGAGCAGCCTCAAGATCATCAAGCTTGCCTAATCTTTGATAGCAATCTGTATATGAAGCTGCTAGTGCAGTATATCTATCTGCAAGATCTGGATGATCTGCAGATGTATTGATTAATGCTGCTTTGTCATACTTCAGAGCAGCTTCAAGATCATCAAGCTTTCCCAATCTTTGATAGCAATCTGTATATGAAGCAGCTAGTGCAGCCTGTCTATCTGCAATCCTGGGGTGTTGCAATGATGTGTTATTCAATGCTGCTTGTGTATACTTCAAAGCAGCCTCAAGGTCATCAAGCTTCCCCAATCTTCGATAGCAATCTGTATATGAAACAGCCAGTGCAGCCTGCTTATCCACAAGATCTGAATGATCTGGAGATGTATTATCCAAAGCTGCTTTATCATACTGCAAAGCAGCCTCCAGATCCTCAAGCCCTTGTAGTCTGGTATAGCGCTTTTTATGCAAAATTGCCAGAAAAGACTGCATATTTGCAAGTTTTGGATCATCTCTAGATGTTGACTGTTCAATACTTCTTCTTAATATCAGTGTCCATTCAAGATCCTGAAGTCGTTCATATTCCAGAAATTGTGCAGCATATGCTTCTGCTTCTTGTCCTGCAAGAACAAAGATATATTATAATATTAGTAATTTGTTCAATTGTTCACAATAAATAGTAGAAAGAGTATACCTTTCAGTGCACACTTTTCCTGTTATTCAATTGTTAACTCTTGTCAAATAACTGTAATTATTCTACAAACCTTGCTCCATTGTGCCTATTTTTATAATTTCATTTATCAATCTGTTCTTACTAAACCGTTACAAAATCTTACCACAATCAATTCCATAAATATATCTTCCATGTTGAAAGGAAGGTTCTGAAATCCATCCAGTATATTGTTTAGCATAATAGAACCTTTGGTATGTTTCTTGCCCTGGTTGATCATCCAGTACCAGTCCAATTAAATCTGTCAATCCAAGACTCACCTCATTTAAGCCTATCAATCCTGTCCTGGAATCTGCAGGCTTGGCCTCAATATGCATCATCTTCTGATTATCAGCAGCTTATCTTGAATAAATCATAGAACTTACTTTGACATTGTTTCCTGCAGGATTATTTGTTGAGTTGTCTTTCTAGAATCTCCAATTTCAGCACTAGTGACTTCCTAGTTCAATTTGTCACACTGAGACTCACCAGATTGAATGCTATTCCGACATCCTTGCTAGCCTCAATGCACACCATCTTCAGATAATTGATGGTTATTCTTTAAACAACTTATAGAACATACATACATTGTTACTGTTCTCTGCATGATTACTTGCTGAGTTGTTTCCCTAAAATAGAATAGCAATGCTAGTTTTTATGGCATATTTTATATGGATTCACCCAACTCACCTCTGAGTGATCCGAAACTCCCTCAACATCCTTGGACTAGTTATAGATTTCAGTCCATGAACGAAGTGTCGGTTTGAATGATAAATTTACCTGCTTTCGGTCTATGCCAATCTCCATGTACATTGTGCTCGCGTCCTCGCGTTCACAGCTGCACCGTGGTTTAGATTTAACACTTGCGACGTTGACCGGAAATTGGGCCACCATACCTCTTCTGTGCATCAATTTCCGTGTTCGTTGTAATCGTGTTCTCACGTCCACAGCTGCAACATCGTGAAACGACTGCGCCGTTGACTGGAATTAGGCCACCATACCTCTTCTGTGCGATTGTCATATCTTGAGCCTCAGTCATGGGTAGGTAGTTCGTGGTTGAGGACCAAGATGCTAACCCTGTGCCCAGCCTCGAGGCTCAGCAACGTGATTTCTCGGCCCGAGTTATCCTCCGTCGTGCCCGGTGTCAGGATGGTTCAGGGCGCGCCTTCCAGATGCAAACGTCAACCTCCAACAATCACGAGTGCTCAGACGTAGTTACACCTACGACAGCCCACGACAGTCTGAGATTGCCCCACGACTCTCGCCACGTCCACCTGTCCCCCTCAAGAAGTGTCCCAATGTGTAGCTCGATGGTTCGTCAGCTTGCACAAGTGAGTCCTTTTCCACTAACCTTCCTTAATATCGCCCAGTGATAGCGCCTAGGGCATCAGTCCAACTCGTACTCTCAGCGTGGCGTTTTCCACTGGGTCCGGATATCACAAGACATCATCTTCCCGTTGGTCCGGCTTCTATACGAGAAACATACCCATCTTCTGGCAGGATGAGTGGGTTAGACCATGGATGCTACTGGTCTAGGGAACGGAACAACGTCGTCCCACTCATGCGACTCTACACCGACGTCTCGAATTGCACCTGCTGCGTGCATCCCTCTGGATCTGTCTCGATCCCTATATAGCGCCGCTCTCTTCCGTCGTCCTCTTACTCGTCTACGATTTCCCCTCATTCGTTGGCCTGAAGACCCGGCAGGAAGCGCTTCACAACATTTCCTCTGCCGAGGATAACACCTCAACTACAACAGCGGCGCTCCCGCATTAGGAATAGCACGGTGCTCTCATCACCGTCCCACGTTCCTCGACACCGTCTTCGTCCTCGCTCTCCGAACGACTACATAACGCAGACCTTCATCTACGTGAGCCCACATCTCCCAGTGGACAACACACGGCAATCGACGCTTCTGCCGAATGGAATGAATGTAAACCTCCTGTGTCACAGCCGTTGTCATTCTGTGTGAACAAAAGAAGCTACAATGACCACATACTGCCGAAGTTTCCTCTGCGCAGTTCTGGAGCGGCGTCGGCGTCAACTGCTTGGAGGGTGAAAGCTCAAGGTAAGATCGAACCATGAGCTTTTCGGCACGATTCCACCTCATTGCCTTTACCAGGCCAGACACCGTCGCAAAACGCCGTGTTGAAAATACAACCTGGATGGATGGTTCCGCACCGAACGACTGGTCGAGGATGAAGCAACTCCCTCTTATTCCCATCCGCTGAATGACGAGATGTCCCAGAGGATGCCGTTGATGAATTCGAGGCCGAAGAGGGTGACGAGGAACAGGTGAGGATGGTATAGCGCGCATACTTGAAGACGAGCCTGTCAGGTATGGAATTGGCGGTGACGGTGGATCTCAAGGCGTATATTGATGGGCGGGTTTATGTTTAGAGGATCTGCCCCGCCACATGATGATGTGGAATCCGTTTGAATGGTGTCGAACGAACAGCTCGCAATGAAAGCAAAGGTCAAGGCACGCGAAAAACTCCAAAGTCTTGCAAGGGACGGTCTCGCCTTCCGCCTTCTGGATGCTCTCCTCACACATGCACCGACGGAAGTATTTGTGGACGCCATCGTTGGAGATATCATCGCAGCGGCATCCTCACAACCGGGCTCGCGGACTTCTCTAAAGACAAGTCTCCTCCTACCCAGTAAGCTTCCTGTCATGATCAATCGCTCCCCCACCCGTCTCAAAGCATACCTGGTCGATAGTGAAGGCCGGTGGGCGGATGCCACCGGTTTCGTATCATCCTTCGCGAGACGAGGAGATAAAAGAAATTGCCAGATATTTCGAAACAGCTAAGAGAGATCGAGCAAAGCTCAAGAAATATGTGAGAGTTGATTCGCCTCGGCTCTAGACTAGCTAACAGAACACTGTATCGGGTTAGGCTCTTCGCCGAGATAATGTCAACTCTCCCACTGGCGACGACACTTTCACTCAGGCTACTCGTATCATTCCGTATTCCTTGATGAGTGCGGATACCAGCAAAGAAGTATGTCGATGACTTTTCGTCCTTGCGGAGCTGGTTACATGGCTATCTAGCTGTCCAAGAAGTGTACCATCTCGGTCATCGAATCCTTCAGAAACATCAATTCGTTTATCAATACCATTACCCTGCTGTTTGGAAGACTTGAGGTATGGTTTGACGCCGTCTAGTGCATTGCAACTTTTGTCTTATGCCAATGCCATAATTGACATCTCACAAAGGATCGGCCTGGCACTTACAAACTCAGGAAGACCAATAAAAACAGGTTTCTTCAGAGTACCTGAGGCGAACCTTAATATTCTGCGTAACTTAACAATGGCTTGTAGTTGTGGATGGTACCGAAGTGACCTTGACCTCCCCCAACCCAACGACGCTCCCAATTCCTGATTCTCGCTACCTCGCGCGTTCCATGCTGATGCCAAAGTTGTCCATTTGGCGGGTATGGCTGAGCATCTCGATGCCATACTTGGGGCGCGCGAAAATATCCGTGTGCTATCAGGTGAGGGTGGTGCAGAATACCTCGATGGGCTGTTACGCATTGCGCAAAAATCTATTGTCGCACATGAGATAAACGACTTTCATCACACCAGGGCCTTGGATCCGCTTTGAACCATGACCGTGTCGGTTTAGGTGCGCTCAGACCCTCGAATGTCGAAAAGATTGGGGCTCTCCGAAGAGTTCCGTAGACGTCAAGGCAGACACGTCAGTGGAAGCAGGGCATATTGTGTCTCCGAGTTGCCTCGGGTTTGGCTGCTCGTCTCTGAGTCCGTGACGTCGTTGCCCATTCCCTCCAGAAGGACTACAAATGTTGCGAAGGTCTCACCCTGGGAGATAAAGGTGGAATACCAAGATCGACTTTTCAAACCTAACTGGAATCACCCACCTTGAAATGACTAGCAAAGGAGGTAGAGCTGAGCCATGCGCTGGTTTCCTCTTTTGGGTTGGACGGTAAGCAGAAAATAAACCAGCCGTTTAGCTTGAAAAAGTCTAAATCAACCTCTGCAGGGTAGATTCAAAGAGGAACCACGGCCAGGATTGTATCTACTTTCTCCGCGAAGGTCAATGTCAATCAGCTTGTAACGTCAGCGCTCGACTGCTTCACTCACCACTATTGAAGTATAATCGCGGTCTTGGAACTTCTGTTGGAGCGGCTTTGAAAGCTGAAAGGAAAGGAGGGAGAGTCGTGGTTCCAACAGGATCCGTCTTACGAGCGGTCTGAACGGCTTCAATAGTATACCGCCCCTCGTGAGCAAAGAGCAGCCCACGGAGGCGAGAAAAAGTAATTTACACGTAAAACGGACATCTTATCGCGGCGGAAATGGCGAACCGTCAAGGGAGATAAGGTAGTGTGAGAGATCTTATCGCCACGGCGTTCGGTCTCCTTGATTGACCCTGGAATCTGAAATATCAAGTCCGACGGTCAGGACTCTGGTGTAGTGGCACGAGAGGCAGGAAAGAGTGACTGCACATGTCGACAAAGTCGATGAGGGGGAGCGGCATTGCTTCCGAGTTGCTTCCGTTGAAAAGTTTGAGCCACTGCCGTGAAAATTTCGGAGATGACCCTAGTCGGAGATTGAATCGGTTATCAGGGGTAATTGGAGGACTGTGATTGGCTGTGGTGTGCCAGCGAAGTGTTGTGAGGACGGGGCCATCTCATCTATCCACGCCCATGTCTCCTATCGTCCTCGATCCGCTCTCTGTACACCATCTTCCCCTCCCCTCCTCCGCAGAGTTCACCTTTCCCGTCTCCCCCGTTCCTCCCCAACACGCTCCCTGCGTCAACTGCGGCACAACAACAACACCCCTCTGGCGGAGAGACTCGGACGGTCGTCCCATCTGTAACGCCTGCGGTCAGTCCAATTTCCCCAAATACACGCGATAGCGATGCGTGAATGTAAAACTCGCCCGCAATGAAGCGTGTCTGCATCGTGTATCACCATGATTACCGAGCTGCACACTCACCATCCTGCATCCAACAGGTCTCTATCTAAAATCTCGATCTATGCCCCGGCCCTCCTCACTCGGTCGCACCTCCTCCCCCTCAAGTAACACCCAGCCAACCACCACAGAAAACACGCCCCCCACCATGTCCACCAGGCCCTCAAAGCCCTCGAAACCCACCTCAAAACTGCAGCAGCAGGACCCAACGACAGCCGCACACTCGGGAGGCACCTGCCCCGGCGACGGCCGCTGCGATGGCACGGGCGGTGCATCTGCCTGCGCCGGATGCCCCACCTACAACAACGCACTCGCCCTTTCCGCGCATCTCGACGAGGACGGTGACGTCGACATGGGCGCATCCACTGCCATACCCGCGTCTACTTCCCTCCCGGGCATGGACGCCATGAACGACCATGAATCCGCTGCCGCCGCTGCATTTGTCGCGGCTGGCGTCGTCTCCACCCTCGCAGCGCCCCCATCACCCGAAAACGCTGGCGGTGCCGAGAGCGACACTCCCACCGGCCCCTCCGTCATCCCAGGCGGCGTGGTCTTGGGCCCGGCTCAGCTGGGCATTGGCATGCTGGGCAACCCCAACGCTGCCGCAATCATTGCGCAGCAGCAGCAGTTGCAGCAGGCTGCGGCTGCGACTGGGAGAAAGGTGCGAGCTGCTGTTGGTGCGTTGAGTTGTGCAAACTGTGGGACGAGCACGACGCCTCTGTGGAGGAGAGATGATGTTGGGAATAATATTTGTAACGCGTGTGGTAGGTATCTTTTTCTTAGTCTCCGATTTTGCCACGCTTTTCCCTGTCTCATCGGCGCGTCTTGCGCGTGTTGGGACCAACTGCGTTTTGGTTCCGCGTGGAACATGCAGGGTCGTCGCGTGATCTTATCAGATAACAACCATAACTGACTTTCAACTATCATCCCCAGGTCTCTACTTCAAATTGCACGGTACCCACCGCCCCAATAGCATGAAAAAGACCGTCATAAAACGACGAAAACGTGTCCCTGCCGCCATTGGTGCTGGCGGCGGCTCCTCGTCCTCCGCCACTACCTCTCCGTCGCACAAACCCGGACACGTCCGCGGCGAGAGCACGGGTGTCCGCATGTCGGACCAAGCTGCTGCAGAGGCGCTTGTCGCTGTAGGCCGTCTCGGCCGACGAGGCGACGACGGTGAAGAGAGTGATGATGAAGAAGGTGAAGAGGCCGATGAATTTGACGGCGAGCAGCCACCGAGGAAGAAGCGGGCCGCTGCGTCTGCACGGCGCGGGAACGCAAGTGTGGGTGTGAGTCTCCGAAAGACGAGGAGCCATAGCAGCGTTGCCGCTGGTGAAGAGCGGCGGAGTGCGAGTGCGGGTGGACGGGAGCTGAGGAAGCGTAGTTCGGCTGCGGCGGTGGCTGCTGCTGGTGCGTCTGCGGGATGGGTTACCGATGGCGGAGAAAGGTCGGAGAGCCCGCAGCAGCAGATGGGGGTGATGCGGAGGCATCACAATCATCATCCGCATATTCACCCGGCTTTGCAGGGAGAGTATGGGCAGCCTCCGCGGAGCGCAGGTGCAGGTGTGGGGCAGTTCCCCCCTGGCTCGTTTGACCTGCCGCCGTTCAATGGTGCGAATGGGATGATGGGGATGATGGGTCTAGGGATGGGGTTCGGCGGAATCGGCGGGATGGGCCTAGGCGCGCTCGGCACGGTTGCGGGACATCATGCGTCGTCATATATACGCTCTGGTGCCCCTAGCCGGAGCGGATCGCCGAGCAGCGGGCTTGATATGATGGGGTACATCGTGGGTGGTGGTGGTGGTGGTGCTGTGCCGAGTGTGGCAGACTTGGAGAGGCATTATGCCGAGTTGGCGGAGCAGAAGCGGAGGATGGAGGAGATGGTTGAGAGGACTGAGAGGTTGATGAGTGGGGTGAGGAAGGGGATTGAGGAAATCCGGGCCAGTGGGGGGAGTCGTGCTGCGAGTCCGAGGCCTGGGACTGGGCAGGGTGTTACGACGGGAAGTCCGAGGTTGCCTGGGCAGGTTATGGGGTTGGGACATACGCATGTGGGGATCACGTCGACCCCGAGGGTGCCGTCGCCTTTGGGGAGTCCTAGGAATCAGGTGAAGAGCCAGGATCAGCAGCAACAGCATCAGGAGAGTCTGAAGATAGACGGTCTCGTGTCTGCTGTGCAGCACCGACTGGAGGGAGGAGAGGACCAGCAGCAGCACGATGACCACCACGAGTTGGAGCAGCCGTCGATGCCTCTGGAGGTGCCGCTGGAGCGTGTGGAGCGGAGGACGAGCGGTGGTGGTGGGAGTGTGTGGCCTGTTGCGCCTGCTATGGCTGAGTGAACGCTCGCCTTGATGCCGAACCCTAGAAGCCCCGACCTGTTTTTTTTTTCGACTGTCCTGCCCTGGATACCCACTCGACCGTCTCCCGTTCGACCTCTGTCATTCTCGTTGCTCTCCCTCGGTCTCTTGGTTTCCCTCTTCGTGTGTATAACCTATTCTATTTCCTATCTTTCGTCCGTGCTTGATTATCTCTCTTATTTTATACTCTAACTTTTGTGTCCTTTTAATCCACGGTGTCCTATTTAGCTCTCCTGGCTTCCATGTTTCTTTTTCTCGTTCTTTTTCTTTATTTTGTTCTCTGTCCCGTTCTGCTAACACCACCACCACCACTTCTTGATATACTCTATATGCTATCTATGACGATGACCTTTGGGGGACAGATGTCTGTCGGCGTTCATCCTCCATTCCGTCCCTCCCCCTCCTTATGCTGTCCCGTATCGTAACATATGTACCTATCGTCGTTATTACTACCTCCACCCTATGTGCACAATCATAGTCCCTAGTCGATTTCCCATTCTTGGGTTTCTCCACTCTTTTCAACGCTTTGTTTGTGCTTTTTTTCTTTCTGAAAAGTAATTCTTAATCGACACCGTCGTCCAGAAAAAAAAAGTCCCCCTCCCTTTGTACAGTATATTGTACACCCTCCATTTTTTCTTTTACTGTGTTGTTTGCTTGCATTGATTGCGTTTTCTTGGTTGTTTTAAATGTTTAGACTGCATGTTGGATCCGGAGTGAGTACGAGGTTCCGAATAGATGTACTTGAAATGGATATCGATTTTTGTACTGTACACCATGGGCCGATGTCGACTGTGACGTCTGAACTCTGTGAGCAGAGTTCTCCTGCTGTTTGTGACTCCCATATCCTATGTCTTCGCAGATATCCGGGGAATGAGACTACGGCATCCGCCCCTTCCTAACTCTCTACTCTAACGATCGACCATACAATGCTCCCCTCTGAGCGAGCGCCCCCGAGCGGCAACTATCTCGTTAAGCTCAATGGTGACATTGATGTGCAAGGTTTTATAGAAAGGTTGCGGGACGACATTAAGGAGCAAGTCACGGGCCATTGGTCTGTCGGTACAGCCAAGGGTATCATTGGTACGTCTGTTGATATCGTTTTGCATTTAGTAGTTGCTCACTCACAAGTTGTCCAGGTTGTTTCGACAAGGGTGCTCGCAGTTTCCTCTCCACCCACCCTGACGTGGTGTTTATTTAAGAAGACGGTAAAGGCTACAAGGGGTAGTGCAACGGTCTGTTGTCATTTATCTCTGATGAGCTTCCTGGTTTCAATGACTTGCAATTGCCTACAGGACCGAAGCGCCGTGGGGCTTGTAAGAATCAGTAGCAATGCGGCGAACGTAGCCTGGGCCCTCGTGTACATATATTCATACTTTCGTTGAGGTAGATTCCGGACTGGTTAGCTTTTTTGTTGAATATAGAGCGGATGTCGCTTTGAGTTATACGTACTGTACACGTCTCGACTCTGCATAGATCTAGACCAGAGTAAAGCCCGGTTATGATTCTGGACTGATAGCTTTCGAATCGTGCCGATTGCGTCATCGCGGCAGGACTGCAACCGTATAAATACCGCTGCCGCGATCTTTCATCTCCTCATCATCATCGATCTCTGGAATTACAGCTATGAGTCTCTGCGAACACTGCATCACTGGTGTGTCTAGGTCCTCCGATCTCCATCGAGCATTCTGAAGCAAGCGTACTTATTCGCAGGCGTCACTCATGAAGGCGAGCCTCAAGGTAAGTGTCGATCGTAGTACGTACTACCTGGGATGCGGCGATCACTGATGTCTATGTAATGCCGACCCTTGTAGGCAAGTGGGAGAAGATCGGGGGAGTCGATACGTATGTTGCGACGCCCTCTGGTGATTATCCAAAGGACAAGGTCATCTTGTTCTTGGCGGATGTACATGGGCCTCAGCTCATCAATGCACGGGTGAGATCGCTTTCGTTTTTTTCTCGAGGTATGGAAACGGGAACGTTTTTAAAAAAAAAAGCTCTTGGCAGATGACTTTGCTCGGAATGGATTCAAGGTATGCACGAGGTAATCTGGGGTTCCGAGGCTTATTTTGATTGGTTTGGTGTGTAGACTGTGGTCCCAGATTATTTCAACGGTGACCCACTTAAGCTTGACGCGGTGCGCACTTTTTTGATAAGGAAATGGGGAGCCCATTCGATGCTGATATGGAATAGATGTCTGATATTGCTGCGTGGCTTGTCCGTCATGGGGCCAAGGAGACTCGTCCCCCGATCGACCAGGTTATCGAAGCGTTGAAGGCAGAGGGCGTTGTTACTTTCGGTGCGACGGGATACTGCTTCGGAGGTATGTTTCTTTGCGAGAGGATGTACCTTTGTTGCAATTTCCTACTTGTAGCCCGGTACGTTTTCGATATCGCCTTCGAGAATATCATCAAGGTTGCGGTGGTGTCCCATCCGTCTTTTCTCGAATTTCCAGCCGATTTCGAGGCGAGTCGTTGGTAAAGTTTATGGATGAGAAAGGCACTTTACTGTCTGCCTCGGCTCTTCTTGTTTCAAAACAGAAATACAAGTCGATTGTCAAGGCGCCTCTCCTTATGAACAGCTGCGAAGTCGATCCTCGGTTCCCGAAAGAGGCGCAAGCGATGGCGGATGAAGTTTTGGGAGATGGAAAGTTCGCACCTGGGTACAAGCGCGAGTACTTTGAGGGTTGTACCCATGGGTTCGCTGTTAGGGGAGACTTGAGTGATCCAAATGTGAAGGCAGGAAAGGAGGGGTCATTCAAGGCTGCCGCTGAGTGGTTCCTGAAATACCTTTGAGGGACTTTATATGGAAAGGTAGACAGCGAGTGTAAGTTACATGCCAATTGAACGTTGACGGTCGAGAGTATGCTATACAGTGGCTGTGCTCAATCTCAGCGTATACATAACATGACTCTTTCGTTCATCTCCTGCAGCTGACTATCTTCACATCGGAACCTTGGACAGAAAATCGCAAGCAGAGGCCCAAACCGAATCTACGGGTATATCCGAGGAACTTTGACAGGGACCCATAGAAGGATCATGGACGCGTACACGACGGGGCCATCCACTCGAGATCCCAAAGTTAAAGACTCTCTACAGAAAAAGAGTTCTGGCCAAGGGTCCGGTAGACAGGGGGGCTCCTCGAAATTGAGGGGGCTCGAGAAAGATTCTCCAG
>Ga0307516_10007658_pt1 | contig 12362 bp, 15 predicted proteins | sample 19_EM_MG_FD_203310 | JGI IMG/M metagenome (GOLD analysis project Ga0307516, IMG submission 203310) | Populus trichocarpa ectomycorrhiza microbial communities from riparian zone in the Pacific Northwest, United States - 19_EM | ecosystem: Host-associated > Plants > Roots > Unclassified | place...
TGGCGGTGCAATTTCTACGAGCACCCCCCACCTATACCTGTCCGCACTACCATTTTCACCGAAGAAAGCACATATCTCTGAGAAGTTTGGTGACATGTTCCATGGATTGCCAAAGGTTGTTACTAGGCACAGAGTGACATGGCCGGAGATCCAGGGTGAGATACGTGGGCATTCTGGGAGTATTTATTCAGTCGCGTTTTCACCGGATGGCAAGCGCATTGTGTCAGCATCAAGTGACAAGACCATCCGGCTGTGGGATGCTGAGACGGGGGACTTGCTGCGACCGCCTCTCGAGGGACATGAAGAGTGGGTCTCATCTGTTGCGTTCTCGCCAGACGGCAAGCGCATTGTGTCGGGATCAGGTGACAAGACCATCCGGCTGTGGGATGCTGAGACGGGAGACCTGCTGCGACCGCCTCTCGAGGGACATCAGGGGTGGGTCTACTCTGTTGCGTTCTCGCCAGATGGCAAGCGCATTGTGTCGGCATCAGAGGACAAGACCATCCGGCTGTGGGATGCTGAGACGGGGGACCTGCTGCGACCGCCTCTCGAGGGACATCAGGGGTCGGTCGAGTCTGTTGCGTTCTCGCCAGACGGCAAGCGCATTGTGTCGGGTTCAGGTGACAAGACCATCCGGCTGTGGGATGCTGAGACGGGGGACCTGCTGCGACCGCCTCTCGAGGGACATGAGGAGTCGGTCTACTCTGTTGCGTTCTCGCCAGACGGCAAGCGCATTGTGTCGGGATCAGCTGACAAGACCATCAGGCTGTGGGATGCCGAGATGGGGGACCTGCTGCGACCGCCTCTCGAGGGACATGAGGAGTGGGTCTACTCTGTTGCGTTCTCGCCAGACGGCAAGCGCATTGTGTCGGCATCAGAGGACAAGACCATCCGGCTGTGGGATGCTGAGACGGGGGACCTGCTGCGACCGCCTCTCGAGGGACATGAGGGGTTGGTCTCATCTGTTGCGTTCTCGCCAGACGGCAAGCGCATTGTGTCGGCATCAGAGGACAAGACCATCCGGCTGTGGGATGCTGAGACGGTGGACCTGCTGCGACCGCCTCTCGAGGGACATGAGGAGTCGGTCTACTCTGTTGCGTTCTCGCCAGACGGCAAGCGCATTGTGTCGGGATCAGGTGACAAGACCATCCGGCTGTGGGATGCTAAGACGGGAGACCTGCTGCGACCGCCTCTCGAGGGACATGAGGGGTCGGTCTACTCTGTTGCGTTCTCGCCAGACGGCAAGCGCATTGTGTCGGGATCAGGTGACAAGACCATCCGGCTGTGGGATGCTGAGACGGGGGACCTGCTGCGACCGCCTCTCGAGGGACATCAGGGGTGGGTCTACTCTGTTGCGTTCTCGCCAGACGGCAAGCGCATTGTGTCGGCATCACTTGACAAGACCATCCGGCTGTGGGATGCTGAAACGGGGGACCTGCTGCGACCGCCTCTCGAGGGACATGAGGGGTGGGTCTCCTCTGTTGCGTTCTCGCCAGACGGCAAGCGCATTGTGTCGGCATCAGAGGACAAGACCATCCGGCTGTGGGATGCTGAGACGGGGGACCTGCTGCGACCAGCTCTCGAGGGGCATGAGGGGTGGGTCTCCTCTGTTGCGTTCTCGCCAGACAGCAAGCGCATTGTGTCGGGATCAGGTGACAAGACCATCCGGCTGTGGGATGCTGAGACGGGGGACCTGCTGCGACCACCTCTCGAGGGACATGAGGAGGTGGTCAGATCTGTTGCGTTCTTGCCAGACGGCAAGCGCATTGTGTCGGGATCAGATGACAAGACTATCCGGCTGTGGAATGCTGATGCCGAGGTATGTTTTCCAAGACGCTCTCGGGCTTCAGAATTTCAAAACTAAAGTGATAGGTGCATCAACTGGGTCCAGTGCATTCCGCAACAGCTCCCTCTTGCAAGCGCAGGAATCATTTCGGGATTTGTCACGCATCTAGAATGAACCCTCAAGGGTGGTTCATTGGGCCCAATGGCGAGCTTTTGTTCTGGGTCCCACCCTATCTTCGACCGTGCACCCTCAGTACCGATACAATGTTGGTAATCCCATGGACATGGGTTGATATCAGCCATTTCATTCATGGCCAGGAATGGCAGAAGATAGAAGATGGAAATTTGTTTCTCTCGTAATGCAGGTTCTCGAAACCTTGGTACGACTGAGCGGCCATCGTCGACTTGCGCGGCCGCAGACTCCACCCTTCTGTTGCAGGTGGATGGCGCTCTGCTTGGTTTCTTCCTAGGCGGAGACAAACAAGTATCGTCGTCTTCTCCGTCGCCGCATTTGCCTTCACTTTCAAAAACCATGGTGTCATTCTCCATCCTCTTCTTCCACATTCTCCCCTCTCCTTTCCCTCCCCATATCCCATGCACTTCGTCCCTATCCCCTATCCCCCTCCCATTCAGTGCCACCCATACCCTCCGCTTCTCCTCCGCATCCTCCGCCGACTCCCTCATCGTCCTTGGACCCTTGTCGTCGTCCCGCACAGCATTTACCTTCACCATCTCCTCACCAGCGTCCACATACATAGAATGCAACACATATTAATACACCACCCCTCACGGACTTCTCTCTCCCGCCTCTGCCGCCAGCTCGACTTCCTCCCGACCCCGGGAACCACAGCATGTGCAGTGACAAACAGTCCTAGTCCACTGTTGCCTGGGCCTAGGATTGCGGAAGATGAAATGGCTGCACCGCGTCGTCCGCAGTAGCCATGAACCTTGCCCTTCAACCCAGGGCCCCATCTCCGCCCACGTTGATTGTGGACATGCCCAGGATCGCAGCTTCCCGCTGGCCAAATACAATCCGTCGAACACTGCCCCTTCAACCGCTGCCGGATCCACAAACCATGCATGAGCCTCGTCCGGTGTTGAATGACGCGCTCGTTGCGCTTGACTTGGCTTTTCGCGCTGCTTCTTTTCCGCTTCCCACTATGCCTTGTTCCGTGTCGTAAAATAAAACGGAACGCACCGCTGGCCAAGAGACGCCATCAATCTTTTCAAAGTTTCTTAGGGACGTCTTTTCATGACCTCCGTCGTTTGTGCGATCTTTGTATGTTACGGTGCAACAGTATGAATTCCACAGCTTGCAATTCCAGGCATCGAGGAGTGACATTAGAGCGTCGTGGTAAGTAAGGGAACATGGGTATGTGGTTGGGTATTACAGGTCTTTGCATTACGCTCTCCAGTCCAGTATGTCGAACATGAATATGTCGAGGTGGTTGAGTTTGCGGTGTTGTGGCTTCTGGGGAGGAAACGAGATGAGCTGGGCAGGTGGTAAACCGCGCATCGCCGAAATGAAGTTTCCGAGTTCTGACCAGTCAGAGGCGATCTTGGCTGCACAGGCAAGGCAATAGCTGAGAGTGGAAACCTCAGCTATTGGGAAGGGTGTGGTGGGTGGGGGAAAACGACGGAACTCAAGAGCGTGGTGAGCGGTACCAGTCGCCGTGTCGTGGTTAGGAAGAAGAGGAGAGATGTCGCCACGTGACTGGCACCGATGCGAAGACTACACCCTCACTGACTCAGTCTCCGCTCGTGCCTCACTACGTCTGAGGGTAACAATATGTCGAGTAATGTATCGAGCAGACTACAAAGACAAGGTTTGGCGAAAACAAGTTCGAACAAGAGTGTGGGTTGACATTGAAAAACACAAGAAAGGAAGGGATGGAAAAAAGTCTAGCATCTACTACCACTGATCGTTCACTCCCGTTCTTTTCTTCTCTGGCGACGACCGCCCAGACAAAGACCTAGACTTGAGCAGAGGGAACGGCATCGTGTACCCCTGGACAACCCCATTTTCAGCTTGTTGTACGTCGTATCCGTCGGAGCCTACATTGCTGCACAACGGTCGACTTTGACTCCGGCTTCGCGGTGTGGGGGAGATGGGGGAAGTGGAGGTGTTGGAGGAAGCGACTCGTGATCAGGTTGTGGCTCGACCAGAACTTCGTCAGACGCGAGCCACATAGCGGGTATTTTTGAGGATAGAATAGATGGAACTAGAAAATATGTGCATGTCGTCGTCCTCCAACTGACGCACGGTGCCAGCGCAAATCTATGTCATCCATCGCCGACGAAAGCGGACCAGACACTTTTGAAGACGAAGGTATGCGCATGTTTCGTTCTCGCAAGCCTCGAGCGAGACGAAGGACCGACGTTCGCGGAGAAGCTCGAGGCATGCCACCCGTGTGACGGTGACGACATCAGCGGCACCTGGGGTAGGATGACTGCAGAGGAGGCGGCGAGAACGTACAGTCGAGTGGAAGGTCGTGTGCGAGTGGGTAGTGCGAGGTTCTCGGTTTTGTCGGGAGATGCAGGCTGTTCTTCGCGGCAAGCTGGCTGCGCGTTTTGGCAGCATATACGAGGTTGGTGCGGGTCATTTCCGAGGATGTCGTCCTGAGCTTATTCTTGATCCTGCGGAGAATCCGGGTGCTCCTCACACTGAGGCTGGCGGTTTCGAAGGGTCTTCCCGAGGAGGGGTCGCCACGGTTGAGAGTGCCGGATATACGTCTGTGGGCAGGGTTTGGATGGCGCCGAGTGACATGGAGTGCATGAGAAGCATAGGTGGTGGAGGTGTGAGAGTAGGAAGGTAGTCGATCTGAGGTGGGTTTCTTTGGGGTCTTGGGAACAAGTCGGGCATTGTGGAGGCCCGTCGGAGGGGAGGTATGTGACTACCTCAACGTGTCCGATGACAACGGCTCCCTCGTCGTCTACGTCTTCGTCAGAGTCGTCAGAGTCCACGGCCAGCTGCTTCGACTTGGTCCATTTCCTTTGCATAACGAGGCGCCTCCTTCCATGCCTCCAAATCTCCCTCGAGCTCTTGGACCTTTTCTCTGGTCGTGATCAAGTCTGCAGTCCGTTTCCTGTAGCTCTTGTTGAGCTATAAATGGCATGATCGAGAGACTCGAACTAGAACAAAAGTGTGAGGGTATGCACCTTCCTGAGGGCGATAGCGAGTGCACTCACCCTATGAACGTCCAACAGCTTGGACATCTGTGCCAGCTGATCCATGACACGCAAGAGAGTCTCCAAGAGCTTGTCACACTCGGCGCAAGCCTCAGAAAGCTGCCGTGCCAACAGAGGACGGAGGTACCATCCCTGGACGTTACAGTGGTTGAATTGATGGCCTGCAAAAGCATAATCCGTCCCTGGACGAGGAAGCGATATTTAAGTCTGGGTAGCGGATTTGAGGGCGCTCAGTCGTTCGATCTCGGCGGGTATGGCATGGTCGAGGTGGTCGAGGGATACGAGGGGTATGGAAGACTCTTGGGCAGACTGGCGAATGGCCCGGAAGACCATTTGCTGGGGACAGAGTTGAACCGGATTTGTAGTGCGGGGTCAAGCGTTGCAGGCTTTGGGATGATTCTGATGACAGGAGGAGGGACGATGGTAGATGGTTTGAGTGGTGGGGGTTCTGTGGACACAGATTCGACTATTGAGGGAAGACCGGCGAAGGAGCTGGGTGGAGAGACAGAGAGGGGGCAGCCGGGGTAGGTGAGTACAGACTCTGTAGTGAGGGAGAGGCTGGAGGCGCGTCCGAAACCGCGGTTGAAGATAGACCTCTACCATTCATCGTGCAGTGAAAAATCATGGTTCTCTGCGATGATTCTGGAAAGAGGTATGACCTTGCGGGAGCAAGATTCAAAAAACACGGACGCTTCATATCTTGGTGCAACCGAAGTCACTCCATAGTGATCTGTAACTCCTTCAGCTGGGTTGACCTTGTCAAGTCCTCAGCGTGGAGTAAGAGATCGCCAGTGGGGACGGACAAGGTGCGATGCCGACGAAACGGGTCGAATCGAGGGTAATGGTTCGAGCCTCCCTAGATTATAGTTGACGTGGACGCTGGCGTTCGGTAGAATCAAAGTCATCACGGGATCGTACGAAAAACTGCTCGACGCACTAGTACCACATCCGCAACATACCTCTTAGCTCTACCCCTTCCACCTGACCCAATTTTCATCCTGCATCAAAGCCGTCACCGCCTCTCCCGAGGGCGGTAAATGGCTCGCAACAGGCAGCGCCGAATCATCAAAGTCTGGGACCTCCGCCGCAGGAAGGAGATCGGTGGGCTGATGCACCACGAAGGTCCGCTTTCCCCTTCCTATTCCAACCTAATCTGAGCCTCATCCAGGCTCGATAACGCACCTCACCTTCCCCTCACGGTCACACCTTCTCTCCGCCTCAGAGGACGGCATCCTCTGTCTGTTCCATGCCCGCGACTGGAGCGTCCTTCACGCACTCAAAGGCCACAAAGGCTGCGTCAATTCCGTTGCTGGCAAAGTTGCGTTGAGCGTTGGAAAGGACAAGACAGGATGTAGGATTTGATGCGTGGCAAGGGATGCGCGAGCACCAAGCTCGGGAAAGGCTAGTGTCTCTACCCTTCGTTTACTGTTCCGAGAGCCAACCTTGGCTTACAGAGGGAGAAATCGTGCGGTGGTCGACGGACGGCTCAACGTCTACTTCAAACCTCCCCAGTTTTTTATTGGGGTTATCAGGACATGACTCTGGTTCACACAATAGCACCCCTCCCGTTTCCACGACGTTTGCTTCTGCAAACGTCCATCGAGGGGCCACGAGCTTCTTCTCGCTGCAGTAGAAGACAAATGTCTGTCCGTATACGAAGTCTCATCCGATCCTGAAAAGCTTCCCAAAATTGTTGCTTCCATGGTCGGACAAGATAATAGGTACCGCTTCACACCTCCATGCCATATTACCGTTAACCAATATCTGTTGTAGGGTCAAGGCAGCCCAGACACTCGACATTGCCTTGCCCGCACAGGAATCATCAACCCCAGCGAGTACGAAGATCATATGCACCGCTTCCTCGGACGGGAGGATACACATCTTTGACCTCGCACAGGTACCTGGTGGTGATGGCGGAGGCATAGAGGAGATTGGCCCGGAAGTTGTTTATGATTCGAAGGGGATGAGGTTAACATGCATTGCGCTCGCGGACGGCGATGCTGCGGGGGCTTTGGAGGCGGCAGTGAGTGGGAAGAGGAAGAGAGATGGGGAAGAGGAAGACGATGAAGATGAAGGTTTGAAAGATGAGGAAGGTGGATACGAGGATGAGGACAAGAGTGAGAGTGAGAGTGAAGTCAAAGAGGAGGAAGAAGTCGAGAGCGAATGATTTTTTGGTCGTTCTACTCAAGAAGCGCAACCCCCTGTTATTTCGGACAGGGACCTTCCAGCATAGCGGCTATATGTAATGTTCTCGGTGACGCAGTGGAAGTAGCTTTAGGTGTTAGATGCCGAAACATAGTACTAGTTGGGATATACTTGGGGATTGTCTTGCCATTGCAGGTATAGCACACAACGCCTCTACCCCCGGGTATCACCTGAGGAACGTGAGTATGTATCTTCCAACAGCAAGTAACACTGTTCTCAACTTCGGAACACGGCTAACGAGATCCAACGAAGACTAATATTCTTCCAGATTGGGTCAGCAGGTGCGACTTGTTCGGGTCCATCGCTCTCAGTTTCCTGGTTGATACCACGAGTCGCGAGTAGATGCCGGGGAGGGACGCAGACTGGAGGAGGCGGGGAGAGTTATCGACAAGGGCGGGGATAGAGCACATCGACAGAACCAGCGTGCCGAGGGAGACGTCTGCAAAGTCGTCTATGGGGAGTGTGTCATCGGAGTCATTGGAGTCGGCAGGAATGGGCGAGAAGCCCGAGAGACCGAGGGCGAGGAGGCCAAGTGACGAGTCTGCCGAGGTTGAACGTTGAACACTCTAGGCGCGGTGGCACTGGAGTGGCGCGAGATGAGCAGGTGAGAACGCGGGAGGAGCAAAGGCAGACGAGAGTGCCGAAAACGTACCATTTTGATCTTGGACGCTGTGTCTTGAAAGCCTGGCCGATCTCATGGTTAATTGAACGATCTCCCGCTTTTGACGGGGAAATTTACTGCATTGTACAACTGAGCGCTCGAGTATTTATTCTAACAAAAACTTATGACATGGATTCTTCAATCGGCCGGCTAGATCGTATCCGGGTTGGGCCTCGTATGGCTGGCTTGGCTGGCTTGGCTGGATGCGCCTTAAACCACTCATCTAACGCCTTCTTCTCCTCCGCGGTAGGTGCCTCAATCTTAGGTTTATCCTTCTGCTCCTTCAAAATCCCAGGTGCAATCTGTGCGTACATCGCTAACTGTAGCTCCGGTGGCATATCTTTAAAGGATTGGTCCAAAAGAGCCTTGAGTGTGTTGCTGTCCAGATCGGAGACGTTCGCCGAGGACTCGACGACCATACAACCGAGGACTGTCGCCTTCTTGCTCACCAGCGCGGAGGCGCTAACCGATTGTACGTAGAAGTATCCATCGAGGCGCGTGATAGCACCTGACGGGCTGACGTTAATCGCACTTTGGAAAGCAGGTAAGCGAAGAAGCGTTGAGTAGCGGACAACACGCACTATTCCTTTGTCGTACTGCCAGTGGCAGACACCTCGCCAAGAAGGCGCTTGAAAATACCCTCCGCCAGCTTGCCGATTCCGGCACCGACCGGACCGTTGGTGAAATCTGTGATAGCGTTGGAGATGAGAGAGCCGATCTCGTCCTTGCCTTCGTACGTGGCTAAGTAGAATGCCTTGTTCCTGATGATCTTGTTGATTGGAATGGTCTTCGTGTCGAGATTATCTTTGCTGATAGTGTCGTAGAAATTCTGCAGGCGGAGCTCAACGAGCTGCTCCAACAGGCCGATCTGTGCTTTCGCGTCTTCAAACGCTTTATCTGTTCCGGTACTCACGAGCTCTTTGAGAGCTGTCAATGCCGGGCCACAAGACATTATCGAGTTAATATATCTGGGGATCTGAGACGATGTTATACTCGTGCAACAGGCTGGCGAACAGTACCCACCGAAACAAATTGACTGACTCTGCTTGTTGAAAGATGTGGGAACTTGCTGCGGATTTTCCATGGTAGACTGTCAATATTTATACGAGGGAGGTGGTAGCGTCTCGTTCCGAGACGCCGCTGTTTGGTCAGGTTGCGATTGAGAGCACGGCAAGCAGCCCCACTGTGATGCTCCATCTTGCAAAGTGCCACGACCCATCACCACAGAGAATCCAGGGACGAGCACCCCAAAAATGTCAATCTCAATAGGCATGTTGAATGCATGGGTGCGCCCTACATGTGTCTGTACGCACGGGGTCTGTTCGAGTGTTGTATGCGTATTTTCGCGAGATGTAACCCCATCTTGCTAATCTGGAAGTTCTAGTCAATTGTTATTGGCCCGGATCGATGCGCGCACCCCTCTTGATTGCATGAGGTGACAGCCTGCAGGAAACCAAGCCACGTACTATGCCGTCATTTGACATGGGTCCCATCCGGATTGACGCTCGATCAAGCCGCACCTGCTGGAAATACCTACTATATGGCCATAACTCGCTTCCTAATTGTGCCACCAGGCAGGGTCCCAGTTGACATTGCGAATGTTGGCGCGACGGCCCATGTGACAAAAAGAAGGGGCGATGGTCAATTGGAGAAGCGATGGCCATGATAATCAATGGATGGAACCTGGAAGACACCTATGTCTTCCATTTCAGTACCCCCTCGCGGACATTCTGATAAATGCCACCACCAGACGCATCGCGATAGATCACTGAACTTAGTGAAAACCTTGGTCATCCTTCAAGTTCTTTCGGGTCTATCTGAGCTCGTAGTTGATCGCTGTTGGAGAATCCTGCTCTTGAGGACATGTAAGTTAGGGGCAGGTGAGTGTGTTAATTCGATCCTTATCGCCATCATTCAGCTGTTATTTCGCGCCATGTTTTCGTTGTCTTGTCCAGCATGTACGATCGTCCGTACGCCGTGGGGTCTATGAAGAAAAATAAGCAGGACCAGGTCCCATGATCGGGTGCATAGATTAGATTATCTTTTATCATATCTTCATGGTTGACCGCCTTTCTGAGGGCTTCCTTGGCTCGAAGAACGATATCTTAGGGAGACAGAATTTCTCACCGTGGTCTCGTCTCACCTGCCAATGCTGTCATAACATCACTTTTCATGATCAGTAATGCTCTCACCACCATACTATGACGCGTGTCGATGATGGCATGCGTGCAGGGTACATCATGATTCAATGCTTCTTTTGTACAGCATGCAACTTGATCGACCAGATGGTCATGAGGCTTTCGAATGGAGGCCAAGTTGCAAATCGGAAAACGAGGAATCTGGGGTTTACGCCAAAAGCAGAGCACTGATACTGTGGCGCTGGCCCGGGATGTGAAATAGTGAGGTCTCAACTTTGTCCCTCACTAATGGTCTAGCACCCCAATCTAATTTTGACTCTTGGAGATCACCGCTCCAAAGTCCTTGGTGTCATTTCGCCCTTCATGATCAGTCATTTGTATGCCCATACACTTGACTTTGGTTGTGGCATTGGGGCATCTCTGCCGCCGACTTGAGCCCTGCATGTTTGACGAAAAGGAAGCCGGACGAAAGCTGAGACTGCCAGCGATGGTCGAACAATAATCAAGCGATAAATACAGCAGAACCGTCACCTGTCTATGCTGATGTAGGCCTCCAGCCTTACGGCGAATGCAACGACTCCTGAATGGACACGAGGCTTATGAATGGAGGCTTTCGAATCGCAGAGTGGGGAATCTGGGGTTGAGCAAAGCAAAGCCAACGATATCGGGGGGCTGGGGTACGTCAGGATAATTGCTGTTAGCCCCAACCTAAAAATAATTTTTTGGCTCCTGGAGATCGCCACGCGCCCGGATCCCTTGCTTGCATTTGGCACTTCATTATCAGTAACTCACCCCACCCCGTTCCTACCACTGCAGAATCAGGTCGACTTTGAATTCTTTAGGCATGGAGGAACCTAGCATCCACTATGGTTCACTTCCGTTCTTTTTCTTCTCTGGCGGAGACCGCCCAGACAACGACCCAGACTTGAGCAGAGGGAACGGCGTCGTGTACATCTTCGGAAAGCCCCTTTTCAGCTTACTGTACATGGTATCCGTCAGTGCCTGTCTCGTTGCACAAGGATCGACTTTGAGGAACTTCGTCAGGTATGAGCCACATGGCGGGTATTTTTGAGGATGGAACGGATGGAGCTAGAAAATAACACACAAGTTATAAAAAACGAATTTAAAAGAAATGGACTTGCCTGCAGGGGCCGGGGCGGAGCAGGTAGCTGCTCATCGTCCTCCAACCGATGCACCGGGTGCGTACGCAAATCTATTGTCAAAAAAAGCGGACCAGACGCTTTTGAAGACGGAGGCGCGCCCATCTCGAAAGAACTCATTCTCGCAAGGAAGACGAAGGAGAGATCTTCGCGGACTGCGAAGCGGAGAAGCTCGAGGCGCGCCACCCGTGATACGACGACAACACTCCCGGGGTAACTGCGGAGAGGTGGCAGGAACGTAAAGTCGAGCAGAAGGTCAGGCATCTCGGTTTCGTTAGGAGACGCAGGCTGCTCTTTGAGGTGCGCTGGTTGCGCATTTGACAGCGTATACGAGGCAGGTCCGGGTTATGTGACTTATATCCGAGGATGTCGTCCTGTGCAAACTCTTGATGCTGCGGAGACTCCTCGCGCTCTTCGTGCTGCTGGTGCTCCTGAGGCTCGCAGTTTCCCAGGGGTCTTCCCAAAGAGGGGTCGCTACGGTTGAGGGTGTCGGAGATACATCTGTGGGCAGGGTTTGGATGGCGCCGAGTGACATGGAGTGCATGAGGAGCATAGGTGATAGAGCTGCGAGGTAGGAAGGTAGTCGATCTGAGGTGGGTTTCATTGGGGTCTCAGACATAAGTCGGGTATGGTGGGGGCCTGTCGGAAGGGAGGTATGGTGATAGCCTAGACGTGTCCGACAACAGTGTTAAAACCAATCAAGCTAATGCACTACTAGTGACACACTAGTCAAATACACTCTCAAGCAAAGTTTGCAGTTCACCAATATCACAGTGTTTGTTAATAGTAGTGTGTGCTCAAATATGCAACTCAAACGTGTATCATCAAGTGTTTCACTCTCCGATATATTAGGAATACTGGTCTGTTTGGTACTGTTATGACCAGAAACACATAAGGCGTGATACAAGGTGTTCACTATATCGCGTTTCTGCATATTTAGTGTATATACAAGTATATAAGTATGTACAATCATTGGGAATGTGTATTTATATGTAAAAACGCGATTTTCAATGTTTAGCATGTATGTAACAGTGATATAAATCATTCCAAAAGTGTTTTATCACTATTACAATCCAACACACTCCCTTGATAAAATGCTTTCACAATCTAACACCCCCTTAATCCAACACACCCCCTTCTCTACAAAACCACTCCCATTATCTCTCGCAGTTTTTCAACCTTTGGTTTTGTCAGAGACTTTGTAAGAAGATCGGCAGGCATGTC
>Ga0307516_10007659_pt1 | contig 12361 bp, 5 predicted proteins | sample 19_EM_MG_FD_203310 | JGI IMG/M metagenome (GOLD analysis project Ga0307516, IMG submission 203310) | Populus trichocarpa ectomycorrhiza microbial communities from riparian zone in the Pacific Northwest, United States - 19_EM | ecosystem: Host-associated > Plants > Roots > Unclassified | place...
CACGAGGTCGCGGTCGGGCGCGGTTCCGGCCGTCAGGAGCTCCCGGTTCCGCGGCAGCTCGAGCAGCGTGTGCGTGTGGTAGCCCAGGAGCCACGTCACGTCGTCGTCGCGTTCGTACGTACCGGCGCGCCGCTCTGCGGGCGCGGTCCGGGTGCTTCGTGGTTTGGTCAAAGACGCCTCTCCCCAACGCCATCCATGATCTGTGGGGCACGTCCTAACCACGGCGCCGCGCTCGGCGCAAGGGGAGGCAAACGTCGGTCGCGTTTTCGAAATACCTTGGATTCGGACGGAGGCGCTTGCAGCGGGCCGCGACTTCCCTAAAAGTAGGGCCGCAGCGGGCAGGAAGGCTCGGCGCTCGCGGGTCGGGTGGCATTCGATGGCAAACGACGAGTTCCCGTTCCCGTTCCCTTACATCGTTCCGGTCGATCCGAACCTCGGTCGACGGGTCGATGCGTACTTCATTTTACGGGTGCTGTTGGGGAGAGGCGGTATGGGGTCGGCGTATCTGGCCGAGAATGAGGCGCTCGCTCACATCAAGTGCGTGGTGAAGCTGGTGCACGCGGAGATCGCGCGTTCCCCGATGGCCCTCAGCCGGTACAAGACCGAGGCGGAGGCCCTGTCGCTGCTCACCAACCACGACAACATCGTCAAGCTCCATGGAATTGGTGTTCTAGAAGACGGGCAATTGTTCCTGAGATTCGAATACGTCGATGGAACAACGCTCGCTCGGTACCTCACCGACCACGGTGGCCGACTGTCGCTCCGAAAGGCTGCTTACTTCATTTTCCAGATGTGTGCTGCGCTCCAGTACGCACACGACCGCGGTGTGATCCATCGTGATCTGAAGCCCGACAACGTGATGATCGAGAATCCCGCCGGCGGGCATCTCAAGGAGCGCATCAAGATCCTGGATTTCGGGATCGCCAAGGTCCTCAACAGCCTGGTGGACGCGACCGCCTCCGGCATGATGATGGGCACCGCGACGTTTTGCGCTCCGGAGCAGATGGCCAATGCGGCTGGTGCGACAGGCGCTGCGGACGTGTTCAGCCTTGCGCAGATTCTCTACTTCATGCTCACGGGTACGCTGCCCTGGGGCATTCCCGACAGTGACGTTGTCATCTACCACAAGCAGCGCACCGAGCCGCCGGCGTGTCCGCCCGAGGATCTCGTGCCGCCGGAGGTCACGAAGGTTATTCACCGGGCCCTGTCTCTCGTGCCCGAGGATCGCCCGACGATGCACGAGTTCGCGATCGAGCTCGCCTGCGCGTTCGAGGGTGGCACCGAGATCCTGGAGAAAGTCGTTCCTGACTGGGTGTCATCCTCGCCTCACGATGCGCAGACCTTGCCTCACCCGGTCACCGCCACGGCGCCGGCCAGCGCGCCGATCGGCCGGGGTGGCGGGCTGCCGCCGCTGAACGTCGTCACGCTCTCGAAGCCGACGCCGGGTGTCACGGCGAGCGTGCGCCCACGTGCACTCGCAACCCCGGCTGTGCCGGGGGCCGTTGCGGCGTTGCGCTCGCAGGTGGCCCCGTCGGCACCCGCGACGCCGCATGTGCCGCCTCCGTCGGTCCCCATGACCGGCGCAGGGGCGCCCCATGGCCGGCGCTCGCCGCCGCCGGTGATGGCGGGGTTGCCGACGGGGCTCATCTCCCAGCGCTACGCTGCCGTGCAGGAGCCACCGGTGGCGGTGCAGGCGCCTCAGGTCGTCGTCGCTTCGGAGATCGAGCTGGCGATGGGAACGCCCGGCCCCGCACCCTACGCGCACGCCGGGCTGCCTGCCGTGGTCGTTTCGAACACGCAGCTCTCGGGGCTGACTTCGCAGCCCGGCGCCCCGGTCACGCGGCCCCCCCACCATCTCGAGTCACCGCCGTTTGTCGTGCTCCCCGGCGCCTCGCAGCCGAGGTCGCGCCGCAAGCTCATGGCACTCGGCGCGGCGGTATGCGCTCTGGCTGCGGCGGTGGTCGTGGTCATCATGGGGCGCGGCTCGCAGCCGGAGCCGAGACCCGATGCCGCCATCGCGGCGATGCCACCGGTACATGTCGCGACTCCCCTGGTGCAGCCGCAGATCATCGCCGCCGCGTCGCCAGACGCCTCCGTAGATGTCGCCACGCCTAACGCAGCGCCAGCTCCGCCGCGTGGCTCGCCGCCGCTCGCCGCTCACCCGGCGCCGGCCTCCGACACCGCGGCCCTCGTGGATGCCGGCGTTCTAACTCCAGCGACGCCAGAACCGGTCAGTCCAAAGACGCCGGAACCGGCCGCCACCAAGCCGCAAGCGCGCGGGCGGCTGACGGTTCACGTGGATCCGTTCGCCGACGTCTGGATCGACGGCAGGTTTACGAGCACAACGCCGATTGACAACCTTGCCCTCCCTGTCGGGAAGCACCGCGTGCGTCTGGTCAACGAAGCAGGCGCACGCGACGAGACCATCGTCGTGACGATTGATGTCGCGCAGACGTTGCTGGTCGAAAAGAGCTGGTGAGATATGACTGACAGAAGTTCCGCCCTCGTAGCAGCGATCGCTGTCCTCTTGCTCGTGCACGCGAGGACTGCGTCCGCAGACGGCGCGATCCTGGTGCTCGGCAAATCCACGCCCCAGCGGCACGAGCTGATCGTCGACTCGGTCAAGCGGGTGGGCGGAGAGGTTGGCTGGTCGTTCACCGCGCCGGTCTTCAGCGGCGCCGATGGAGATGTGATCGCCGCGTGCCTCGCGGAGGATCATCCATGGAAGTGCGTTGCTCCGAGGATGCGTGGCAAGGGCGACCGCCTGGTCGTCGTTCAGATCGAGCTCGAGCGTGCCGATACCGTCGTGACGGTGCACGTGGTGAGCGCGGCGACCGGCGCTGACACGACCAGCCACCAATTCTGCAACGCGTGCAACGACGAGGCGCTGGCGCAGGCCTTGACGGACCTCACCAAGGAGCTCCTACACGATTCGGCCGTGCGGAGCGGCACGACTGTGCTCGCAATCAAATCGATTCCGGACAAGGCCTGGATCAGCCTGGACGGAAAGCCGGCCGGTGCGACCAACGCGACCAAGGCCACGTATCCGGGCGAGCATGTCATCGTGCTCCGCCACGACGGGTATGAACCCGCGACCCAGACCGTGACGGCGATCGATGGGAAGGGCGTGAGCGTCGAGATCGCGCTTGAGCCGGCCAAGGACCTGCCGAGCGCCCCGGCACCGGTCGGCGCGGCGCCGGCCCCCTCTCTGCTCCTCCCCAAGATCGCGGTCGCGACGGGCGGGATCGCGCTTCTCACCGGCGTCTTGATGATCGTCTTCGACGGCGATCCGAACCCGGCGGGACAGCAGAACGGACGAATCTACAACACCGCGCCGGCCGGGGTCGCGATCGGAATCGGTGGCGCCTTGCTGATGGGTGCCGGCGTGTATCTGTGGCGCCATACCCCAAAGGCGGCACCGGCTATTGGGTTGCTTCCCGGAGGCGGCACTGTGGTGGGCTGGAGTGGACAGTTCTAGGAGCCATCAATGTCAAAATATAACCATCTGCTCGTCGCCAGCCTCGCTTTGTGGGGGGCATGCGTATTCGAACATAATCCATACTACTGCAAGGGTGCCCCGCTCGACAATTGCACGTTGATCGACGCGGCGTTGCCTGACGTACCTACCGCGCCTGATGCTGCCGCACCCGACGCGTTCGCGGGTTGCACCGCGGACCAGCAATGCACGCTTCCGATGGCGTCCGTCTGCGACGTCTCGGGATCGAGAACCTGCGTGCAATGCACGCAGGACGATTTCGCCTCGTGCACGGGATCGACGCCGGTGTGCATGAGCAACACGTGCCAGAAGTGCACAGAGCATGCGCAGTGCGCATCCGGCGCGTGTCTTCCGGGCGGCGCGTGCGGCGATGACACGAACGTGGCCTACATCGACGCGACAGGCAGCGACAACCCGGCATGCTCGAAAGCAGCCCCGTGCCTGACGGTGATGAATGCGCTGTCGCTGGGTCGGCCGTACATGAAGTTCCACGGCACGACCGACGAGCCGATCTCGATCAAGGGAGGACGCGTCGTCACGTTCCTCGCGGACGCCGGGGCCACGCTCACCCGCCGCAGCAGCGGGAACGGTGCGATCCTCACCGTTCAGGACAATGACACGTCACTCAGCGTCTACGATCTCTCGATCAGCAACGCCCCCAACGATCCGAGCGGGATCGGCTGCCTCGTTCCCACGGCCGGCGCGAAGCTGGCGCTGACGCGGGTGACGATTTCGAACAATCCCGGCGGGGGGATCTCCATGTCCGGGGGAACAGTGACGGTCTCCCAGAGCACGGTGAGCGGAAACACCGGGGTTGGGATCTCCATGTCCGGGGGAACGGTGACGGTCTCCCAGAGCACGGTGAGCGGGAACACCGGGGTTGGGGTCTCAACGACCGGAGGAACGGTGACGGTCTCGCAGAGCACGATCATCAACAATCCCGTCGGGATCTCATCGACCGGAGGAACGGCGACGGTCTCGCAGAGTACGATCATCAACAATCCCGTCGGTGGGCTGTCGATTACCGGCGCGACAGCCTTCAACGTCAACAACACACTTATTGCCTACAACGGTCGTGCGCTGGGACAGCCGACCGAGATTGGCGGGGCGGTGTTGACCGCGAACACGAGCGGAAGTAGGTTTGAATGGAATACCGTTGCGTTCAACGAGAGCAGTGGGCTTGTCCACCGTGGAGGGCTGTCGTGCAATGCGCCCATGGTCGCGGCGGGTGGAAATCTCATTTATCATAACAGTGAGCCCGATGGCACCGGTGGGCTCACGACCAGTGCAGCGACGCAGAAAAATCCGACCGACGTGGCCGCCTGTCAGTTCGGGAATTCACTGGCGGTCCCGACGGATGCGAACAACCTAGGCCTCAAGTCGCCCCTTGTCGCGCCGTTCGATTTTCACCTCACCAGTGCATCGCCTGCGACCATCGTGGATGCGGGCGGCGTATGTTCTGGTGTCGACATCGACGGTGACCCGCGACCCCGAGGTGCGGCATGCGACCTCGGCGCCGACGAGTACAGTCCGTGAAACGCCGTTTGGTGTTCCTCCGCGTCCAAGTCGCCCTCTGGTGCCGGCCGGTCTGCTTCACCGCATTGCTGCTGTGGGGGCTTGTTGGTCGCGCGTCTGCTGCCGTCGTGCTCGAAGTGTATATCGGCGGTCGTCCACCGGAGGCGGGTCAGGTGCTTCAGCCGTTGCTCGACGAACTGGAACAGCACGGCATGACGGCCAAGCCCGCGTCGGTCCACGCACGGCTCGGCGACCACGTAACCCGTTCGGGCATCACCGATCCGCTCCTCGACATCGTGACGGTCATCAACCGAGTCGACGGAGCTCGGCGCCTCCTCAAGAGAGGGGCGTGCGATGTAGCCTCGAAACAGTTCGCCGATGTGATTGCTCGCTCGCGCGAGAATCTGACGATGCTCGTCAATAACCGATCAGAGAGTCAGAAGGCGCTGATGGACGCCCTCGAAGGGCTCGCCGTGTGCCAAGCTCGACTCCAAAAATCTAGCGAGTCCGGCCTCACCTGGGAGGAGCTAGTGCGAAGCTATCCGAATCAGGAAGAGGTCATTCGCCGCCGATACGGCACCGAACCTTACCTTCGTTATCAGGATGCTCAGAAGCGCTTGACCGACCAGGGGACTGGCACCTTGATCATAGAAGTTGACGACCGGGCCGCGCTCATCTTCTGCAACGAGTGGGACCACCCTCAGACCGCGGCCTTTCAGTCCACGGTGCTGCCCGGGCACCACCGCGTCCTGGTGCTCAGCCCGGGGACGGCTGGCCGCTGGTACGACGTGGCTGTAGCGCCAGGTGAGCGCATCCACTTGAGGTTGAACGGTGGGCTCGATGCCGCCCTCACGGTCTCAGACTTGTACACAGGGTTCGTCTTTGCCGGTGAACGCGACGCCGCTCATCTGATCGAATACGCGCGCCAGCTCCTGGGCCCCGACGAGCGAGTGCTCATTGCGGTTTCGTTCACAGAACTCGATGGGCATCGCGCGCCTATGGGTACGATCTACCGCCTCGATACTGGCGAGCGCGTGAGTGCCTACGCGGTGCCGCTGACCGGGATGGATGACGAGCGGAGGCTGCGCGCGCTCGCGCGCGTGCTGATCGATCCGGCAACGATTGAACCGGACATCGTCACCATGCAAGGTCCAGTCTCCTCGCCTCCGCCGCGCGCTCCCGCGCCAACAACTGGCCAACCATCAACGTTGATGCCAAAGCTCGTCGTTGGCGCGGGGGTGCTTGCGATCACCGTCGGTGCTGTCGTGTACGCGCGCAACCCCTACGATGCCTCAATGCCTGCGGATAATGATAAAAGGGATCCCGTGGTGGGGGTGATGCTCGGGGGCTCAGTTGTGCTCGGAGGTGGAGTCTATATGTGGCTCCGAGAGTCGCGGTCAGTCAGTCCGGTCATCGCGGGGATGTTGGGGGCCGGCGTTGCCTCGGTGGCAGCGGGCGCCGAGTTGTATCTTGCTGATGAAGACCCGGGTTTCAGCTCGCCTCGGCACATTCGCAATAGTGCAGGGCCGGGCCTCATCATCGGGGGCGCCGGGGTCGCATTGACAGGCGTCGGTCTGTGGTCGTTGCATCGTGAGAAAGCTCGAGGATTGTCAGCTGGCGCGGCGCCCAGGCGCCCGCGCGGCGTCCAGACATGGTGGGCTCCAACAACTATCCTCGTGGGGAGTTCTCATAGTCTTGTGAGTGTGGGCGGGAGCTTCTAGTCCCGCAGAGAGACCATGAGGAACGACGAGCCATGAATGATCAGGGTGGTCGGAATGGGATCGATCGATGCCGACTATTGCGCGGGGAGGGACCATGAGTCCGGTGCTGGTTCAGTCGCAACTCCTGCAGTTCACGAGCGATGGCAAGCTGCTCGCGTACGCCGACACCAATGCCGTGACCCTCGTCGGCTTCACGCCGAACCACGGCCCGATTCGCATAGCGCAACCCGCTGTGTCTGCGATCGCGGTGTTCCCGCAGCAGGTGTGGACGCTCGACGAGCACCGGACGCAGCTACGTCGGTTTCATCGCGATGGGCACGTGCTGGGCTCGCCTCGGACGCTGGCGACGGCGCCATGCACGGAGTGGCTCGTCGCGCCGACGGGCGGACCCGCCGTGCTGATGCAAGGAGCCGGGCGGCAGGCGATCGTCGAGCAACTCGATGAGCTGGTCGAGATCCCAGTACCACGCGCGGGTATCGCCATCCCACTCAGCGCGCGTCAACAGGTCATCTGCCACGAACAAGTGGTGCGATTCGGCGGTGGAATCAATCAGCGGCTCCTCGGCAACGTGGTCGCGCTCGGCGGTGCGGCGGTGCTCGATGCCAAAGTGCTGGTCCTCGTTGTCGCCGATCCGCGCGGCAAGCGCGGCGCGATCGCGTTCTCGGCCGAAACCGGCAAGGTCCAGCGGCAGCTCGAGTTACCTTCCGGTGAGACGAGGATCGCGGCACAGCGCGGGCTGCTGGTCGTGCACACCTCCGAGCGCCGCTTCGCGGTGATCGATATCCGCTCGGGCAGCGTCCAGGCGGTCGTGCAAGCGCCTGTGGACGTCGACGACTTCGCCGTGGATCCGGCTGGTGAGCGGATCTCGATCCGCTCGAGCGACGCCGTTCGCGTCTATCCTCTCGCTGCCCTCACCGGAAGCGCCCGTCCGGAGGTCGAGCTCGCGATCGATAGGCAGCGGTTGCCAGCGGCACCCGTTCCACCGGGTGCTGTTGGCGCGGCGGCCCCGAGCCCATCGGCGCCGCTTCCGCTCCGCGTTTCGCTCGGGCCGCCTGGCGCTCGCGCTGCGCCGCCCACGGAACCCTTGCCCGAGCTCGCCTCGCAGCATCAGACGCGGCTACCGGTGGCCGTCGGCGCGATGGCCGTGAGCGCGCCGCCTCGGACGCACGGGTCGCATGGATCGATGAGCAGCCCGTCGCCGCCCGCCTATATTCGAGACGCATCGACCGGCGCGCCACGGTTGGTCAACTCGCTGGAACCGCCGATGCGAGACTCCGCACCATCGCCGGGCGCGAGTGAAGCGTCCGAGCAACCCGCACCAGTGCACGCGGGATCCCGCGCAGAAGGCGCGCCCGAGACCCAGCCGCGTTTGGTCGACGCATGTCCGCCGGATGGAGGACGTGACTCAAGGATGAGTGCCCCCGTGGAAGCACCCGTGGTCGATATGTTCAAGCTCCGCGGATTCGGCGCCCCGCCGAAGTGGCCGAACGTCACGCGGCACGAAGCAGCGCGTTTGCTTCAGGGCGAGCTGCGATGGATCGGGCTTCGCGCGCTGCTGGCCATCGCGCGCGGCTGGGACACCGGGCGGATCGCCTACCCGAACGAGACCCGGCATCCACAGGAGCTAGAAGCGATGGCGATCCTCGGCATCCAGGCCGAGCATAACGCGCGGGAACACGTGGCGGAGGCGCAAGCCAAGCTGGTCGATCACGAGCGAGCCATGGTGAGCGATCCATCGCGGCGCACGGAGTCGACACCGCTCGCCGCGCTCGCGGCCGAGTTTCGTCTCTCGGAGCTTGCGACGAAGATCCTGCTGGTGGTCGCCGCGCCGACGATTCACGGCGAGCTGAACCGGCTGTACGGGATCCTTGCGAGCGACCCGACGCGGGCACGTATCGACGAGCTCCTGGTCGAGCAGATCCTCGCCGAGACCGACGAAGCGCGAAGCGACATCGCGCATGAGCTGTCGCCCGGAGCCGCGCTCTGCCGGTATGGCCTGGTCCATGCTGCGGCGGGTGATCGGGCGCGACCGCACGCTGCGCTCGCGGTCGATCCGGTGATCGTCGCTCGATTGCGCGCGGAACCGGTCGATTTTGGCCCCGGCGCAGCGACCGCTGTCCGCTCGGCGGACCGCGCGCTCCATGAACTGCTGGTACCCTCCGAGCTGCTGCTCGAAGCGAGCCGATACCTGTCGCGCTCGCCGAGTGACGAGCACCAGGTGCGGATCTGTGTGCGCGGCCCCGCCGGGTGTGGCCGGCGCACGGTGCTGGCCGCGCTCGCTCACAAAGCCGGCCGCGACCTCGGCATCATCGACTTGAAGCGGTTACCGCGCCAGCCCGACGCGTTCGCGGCAGCGCTTCGCACCGAGCTTTCGCGCGCGCTGCTGCGCGGCCTGGTCCCGTGCCTGGTTCGCCTCGATGACGTGACCAGGGGCAGCGACGACCCGCTGCACGGCGTGGTCCAGGACATCTTGGGCTCGCACCCGGGGCCTGCAGCCGTTCATCTGGCGCCGCGCGCGAAGGTTCCGCTCGATCCAGGCTACCTGTTGCTCGATCTCAAGCCGCCCACGGAGACGCAGCGTCTTGGGGTCTGGCGCGAAGCGCTCGAACAGTACGGTTTGGCCGTCGACCACCCAGACGTGATCGCGGCTCGATATCGCGTCGGCCCGGGGACGATTCGAAGCGCTGTACGTGCGGTTGCCGAATCGCGGTTCCAGCAAGGTCGGCTCGCGGGTGACGTGCTGACCGACCTCGAGACTCGCTTGCGCCAGAGTCGCGAGGTCAAGCTCGGCGATCAGGCGCGGCGCGTCGATCGCCTGGCGGACTGGTCCTCGCTGGTGCTGCCCGACGACACGATGCACCCCTTGCGCGAGCTGATCGGCCGCGCTCGCCATCGCCGCACCGTGTTCGACACGTGGGGCATGGAGCGCGTGGCCGCCACGTCACGGGGATTGACGGCCTTGTTCGAGGGGTCGCCCGGCACTGGCAAGACGCTGGTGGCAGGCGCGATCGCCCGCGAGCTGGGGCTCGACCTGTACCAGGTCGACGTCTCGAAAGTCACGTCCAAGTGGATCGGCGAGACCGAGAAGAACCTCGGCGCGATCTTCGATGCCGCCGAGGACGGCCAGGTGATCCTGTTGTTTGACGAGGCCGATAGCCTGTTCGCCCGGCGCAGCGAGGTCAGATCCAGCAACGACAGGTTCGCGAATCTCGAGGTCAACTACCTGCTGCAGCGCCTCGACTCGTTCGAGGGCTTCGCGATCCTGACGACGAATCTCGGCGCGTCGATCGATCCTGCGTTCAAGCGCCGGCTGTCGTTCCGGCTCACCTTCCCGTTCCCGGATCACGAAGCGCGGATCGAGCTCTGGCGCGTGCACCTCCCAGCGACGATCCCGATCGCCGGGGCTCTTGATCTGGACGAGCTCGCGAACAAGTACGAGCTGTCCGGCGGCTACATCCGCAACGCCTGCGTTCGCGCGGCGTTCTTGGCGGCAGAGGATGGAAGCCGCTTGACCCAGGCGCACCTCGAATGCGCGGTTCAGCTAGAATACGCCGAGGTGGGCAAGCTGTCCCGCAGCGGACGCATGGAATGATGAACGGGCGTGCACCTCGTGCGATGCCGCGACTCCTGTCGAGGAAGCGATGGCACAGCGCGCCCGTAAACCTGGTAACCCGACCGACGACCCGGAGCACCCATGGCCGACCACGATAGTTCGAACAAGCCGAGCTGGTTCACCGACGAAGCGCCGCGGCAGCCCTCGCCCGACGCGAGCCTGTTCGGGGGCGCCGACATCGGCAAGAGGTCTGCGACGGACGATCTCGTCAACCCCAACCTGCCGGTGCGGGAGTCTGGGCTCGTCCTGCAGTACCGTGCGAGGCAAGCCGCTGCGAAGCAGGCCGCCGAGGGATCGACCGCGACCGAAGCGGCCCCGCAGGCTGCGCCTGACAGCAGTCCGCAGCTGTCCGGCGGCGCGCCGGTGCAAAGGAAGCGTGACGGTGACTGGCGGCCCATGACTGGCGGCCCGGGCCTGGTCAACCCCAACCTGCCGGTGCGGGAGTCTGGGCTCGTCCTGCAGTACCGTGCGAGGCAAGCCGCTGCGAAGCAGGCCGCCGAGGGATCGACCACGACCGAAGCGGTCCCGCAGGCTGCGCCGGATCCTGGAGCAATCACGAGCGCAAACGCCGCACCGGTGCAGCGCAAGGCGACCGGAGCAGCCACTGACGTCCACGTCCACGAGGCAGCGCAGCGCGGCGTCGCCGACGGCGGATCTGCGCTGCCGCATCTCGACGTCATCCAGCGCGCGTTCGGGCCGCACGACGTGGGCAAGATCCAGGCGCACACCAGCGACACTGCCGCGCGTGCGAGCACCGAGATCGGGGCCGAAGCGTACGCCACCGGGAACCATGTCGCATTTGCCGGCACGCCCGATCTGCACACCACCGCGCACGAGGCCGCGCACGTCGTGCAGCAGCGCGCGGGCGTGCAACTCAAGGGCGGGGTCGGCGAGACCGGCGACGCCTACGAGCGCAACGCAGACGAGGTCGCCGATCGCGTCGTGCGCGGCCAGAGCGCTGTCGATCTGCTGCCGGGCGGCGGATCATCGCCAGGATCCGCGGTGCAGCGGACCGACGCGGGCGGAGCGCTCCAACGTAAGGACGGCAAAGATGGCAAGGACGGCAAGCAGGGGCCGCACGGGCCCCAGGGCCAGCAAGGCGAGAAGGGCGAGAAGGGCGAGAAGGGCGAGAAGGGCGAGAAGGGCGAGAAGGGCGACCCTGGAGAGAGCTATGACGGTGCCTATTGGGGAACATTCAATGGGCTCATGAGCAAGGCGGCCGGCGTCTGGAGCGACATCGCGCAGCAGCAGAAGCTCGCCATTGAGGCCATCAAAACAGAGGTCGAGAAACCGAAGAAACCCACGATCGCCGATGCCATCCTCGAAGCGCTGATCATCGGCGCGCTGCAAGCCGCGACCGGTGGAATCGGCGGTTTCGTGGCCGCCAGAATCACCGCGGCAGTAGAAAAGGCGGTCGCCGATCAGGTCGCCAAGAGCACGACCCAGGCGATGATCAAAGCCATCACCGCGTCTATCGTCGACGCGGCCAAGGACGGCATCAAGGGATCCATCCGTCAGGTCGTCGGGCCGAAGCTCTCGCAGCTCATCAAGGGAGGCACCGACCACGCAGACGCATTCTTCGAAGCCCAGAAGGGTGCAGCGATCGACGCCGGGAAGAAGGGCAAGGACGCGGTGTTCGACAAGCAAGGGACCATCGCGGCGATGGCGACAACGGACAAGCAGGCTCCGCTCGCCGCTGCCGATGCACTTTATCAGGCGGCCAACGGTGCTTACGACCACGCGGTGGAGGTTCAGAAAGACTTCACCCTGAAGGCCTGGTACTCCTACAAGGCGCAGCTCACCTTCGGGACGACCGCGACAGGGGGCACCGACATCCACAAGGTGAATACCGGGATGTATGAATCGACCGAGGGCGAGAAGCCCTCGGGCTTCCTCACGATCCGGGTCGAGAGAAAGCCCGGGTGGAAGGACCTATCGATCTCTCTCCTGGAGAAGCCCGATGCCGACGCCTTGCTCCTCAAGAACCAGAGCGTCTACCTCCCCGGTTCCACAAAG
>Ga0307516_10007660_pt1 | contig 12359 bp, 11 predicted proteins | sample 19_EM_MG_FD_203310 | JGI IMG/M metagenome (GOLD analysis project Ga0307516, IMG submission 203310) | Populus trichocarpa ectomycorrhiza microbial communities from riparian zone in the Pacific Northwest, United States - 19_EM | ecosystem: Host-associated > Plants > Roots > Unclassified | place...
GGTCAGTTGAATGTCGCACAAGGCGATCGCCGCGGTGCCACGCTGGATGTTCGACGGCGCCGGCCCTTCCTCAGCACGGAGGCCGTTCGTCGTTTCCTCGGTATCGATGGTCTCTTGAGGGATCGAGGTCTCCTGGGTGCGCAGGACCACGATGTTGCGGATGCCCACGGCGCTGGCCAGGTTCGGCGAGTGGGTCGTGGCGATCACCTGGATGCGACCAGCCGGACCATCGGTGTCGTCGCGCAGCGACTTATCGGCCTGCTCCTGGAGGTAGTCCAAGAGCACAGCCTGCAGCTGCGGATGGAGGTGGGCCTCCGGCTCCTCTACCAGGAAGAGGGTCAGCTCGGCGTCCTGGGCGTTGCGCAGCTCGATGATGACCGAGGCCATGTAGAGCAGGTTGGCGTAGCCGAGGCCCGAGTCCTCGATGTCGGCGAGGTCGACGCCGTGCTCGGCCATCTTCAGCCGCAGGCCACGAGCAAGCCGTTGAAGCCGGACGTCCCGAAAACTCAGCCCGATCACCTGGCCCCGAACGGGGTCAGTGAGGTCACTGACGTGCTCCTGCAGCCGCTTCCTGGTGCCGGTGATGACGTCGTGCTCTTCGAGCTTGCGCAGGCCGTCGATCGCCTGGTCGAGGAAGTCTGTGCGGTCCGCCTCGCTCGTCAGGTATTTGATGATGAGCGCCATGCGGTTGCCGGTGGCGGAGTCCAGCTCGCGCTTGGCGTCACGCAGGGGTGCCAGATAGACGTGCCTGATCTGATCACGCTTCTCGGGTTCCGCGTCGGACCCGGCGACCCGGCCGACCAGGTTCTCGACCTTTGACCGACGCGGGACGTCCGCGTCGGGCCGGAACCTGGTCACGTAGTAGGCCTTGTTCGTGCCGATATCGAGCGCGCCGATGTACTGACCCTGTTGGAACCGCGTCAGGCCGTCGAACACGCCCGTAATCTCGATCGGACCGTCCGTGCCGGTAGACGCATCATCGCTCTCCAAGTAGCGGACCCTTCGCCCGCTCAGCGGGGCGGTCAACAATCGGGCCGCATCGACGACGTTGGACTTGCCCGAGTTGTTGTCGCCGACGAGCAGCGTCAAGCCCGGCTGAAGCTTGATCTCCACGTCGCGACACGAACGGAAATTTTTGAGCCGGAGGCCGGCCAGGTACATGCCGACGCCTGCGGCCGGTGCAAGGACCGCGTTCGGTGCCGTGGACAAGCCGGTAGAACTCCCAGCCTGGATGCCATCGAAGTTATCGGATTTCATGCGGTGGACCCTCCGTGGTCCGTTCGCGCAGCCTCAGGTCGTCTACCTGGGCACACTCGCCTGACGCGATGACTCACCAGCATGAAAAGGAACACGAACCCCTGGTCGGTCCGCGTGTCTTCCGATAGGTTTCCCAGTGCGTGTCCAAGCGCTACCAGGGCCCCTACGCAGGCAAGTCGTCCCAGACGACTCTTGCGTCGGGGCCCTTTCGCGTTTCAGCCTCACACAGAGTAGGGGACCCCTGAGGTCGGCACAAGCAGATCCCTACACCGTTGTGATTCCACCGTGACCTTCATGGAATACCTGGTGGTTATCCACATGACTTTCCACAACATGTGGACAGTGCGGCTTTGTCGGGGGGTCCTAGTACAATCGTCGGCCCCCTTGCGGACTCTCCTCGAAAACACTCTGCGTGATGATCCGAATCGAACTGAATGTCTGAATCCATGATGCAAGTTGCACGGTTCGCCAGCGCGGTTTTCCACAGGAGCGCCGTGTGGTCTCGCTGAAAAGATCACTCGTCCGTGGATCTTCGCGCCAGGATCGTTCGGTATGGCGTAGCAGGATCCGTATTGAAGCCTTTCCATCTGCAACCCCGTACGCCGTCAGTCAGCATCGGCGGCTCACGTCGACCGCGTATCCGAGGTGACCGGTTCCGGTACGGCGACGTCAGCAGCGTGATCGAACCGGGACGCGAAGACGGTCAGATTCATCAGCGCATGGGCTACGTGCAGGTCTGGTGCGCCGACGGTCCTCACCCGGCCCAGCTGCCGGCCGGCCGCTGGTCCGATGGCTGCACGGCACGGTCTGGAACACGCCCGCGACCACCGAGCAGATCCACCGGCCCCGGCCCTGGCATCGGCACCTGCTCGGCGCCTCCCGCGGCGTCGGGACGCGACTCATCCATCAGCAGCACCACCGCCCGATCCCGGCCGAGGACCTCGCCGCGCTGCTGCACGACTGGATCCGCAACCTCACCGACCGGGACCGGCAGATGCCGGAGCTCGACGCGCCAGCGGTGGCCCGCGCTCACCCGGCTACAAGCCGATGTTCGCCTTCGCCCCTTGTATGAACCGGCGCCGGGGAACCCTGACCGGCACAACTGCACGAATCGCTCGCTGAACCCCAGCCCGGTCAGATTGTCCAGCTCCACGAATTCCACTCCGCGGATCGGCTGGGTGTCCGCCCCGGACGCGACCGCGCCCACCTAGCCGGAGTCTCCACCCTCTCATGATCAACCTGTCGGCAATCGGGTGCTGAGCTGGACTTCCGGCTCGTGATCTTGCATACCCACAATGCAGTCGATCGTGGGGAAGCGCCGCAGGAACCAGACCTACTACTACCTGGTCGAGTCCGCCCGGGTGGACGGCAAGCCGTGGATCGTCTCGCATCAGTACCTGGGGCCGGCTGATGAGGTGATCACCAAAGCTGACCGGTGAGCCGGCCAGGCTGCCGGTACGCAGCCAGCATAAGCGGTTCGGGGACGTGGCCGAGGTGTGGTCCATCCTGGACGGACTGGACGTGGTCGGCCTGGTCGACGACGTGGCGCCCCGTCACGCCAACGCGGGCGTGTCGGTGGGCACCTACCTGGCACTGGCCACGCTGAACCGGGTGGTGGACCCACGCTCGAAGCGAGCCTTCGCCGACTGGTGGGCCACCACCACCGGACCGCGGTGGGTCAAAGTGGACGCCGCGGCGTTGGACCACCGCCCGTTCTGGGATGCCATGGACCTGCTGCGCGAGGATCACCTGCGCGCCATCGAGACCTCGGTGTACGGCGGGATGATCGACCGGTACGGCCTCGACCTAGCCAGCATGGCCCTCGACATAACCAACTTCGCCACCTACTGCGACTCCACCAACGACCGGGCGCCTACCGTGCGTGGCCGGCCCCGCCGTCGGGGCCGCGACGCCGCTGCGTGGCGGCGGGCATGCAGGTATCAGGGACGTTAGGGGGTAATATTGATCTATGGCAAAAGCGCAGGTCAGGGCAGGTATCTATAGTCGGCAGTCACGCGACAAGACGAAATCGATCGACGAGCAGACCGCCGAGTGCTGCACCGACGCCGAAGGGCAGGACGGCTGGACCGTCGCCGTGAAGTACTCCGACGGGGTCAGCGCGAGCAGGTTCGGCACCAAGGCACGCCCCGACTGGGAACGACTGCTGGCGGACATCGACGCGGGCCGGATCGACGCGCTGGTCCTATGGGAGTCCTCGCGCGGCGACCGGGACGCGGAGACGTGGCTGGGACTGCTGACCCGCTGCCGCACCCGGAAGGTGCTGATCCGGATCACGTCGCACGAGCGCACCTACAACATGGCGCTCGCCCGGGACTGGAAGGCGCTCGCCGACGACGGGATCGACTCCGCGTACGAGTCGGAGAAGACGTCGCTGCGGATGCTCCGGGCGATGGTCGCGCAGGCGAAGGACGGCAAACCGGCGGGCCGCTGCGTGTACGGCTACGAGCGGCACTACGGGATCAACGACGAGGGCAAGCGGGTGCTGGTCGAGCAACGCCCGCACCCGGAACACGCGCTGATCGTGAAGGAGATCGTGCGCCGGGTCGGCACCCCCGAGCCGATCTCGTCGATCGTGCGGGACCTGAACGCGCGTGGCATCGCGCCACCGTCGACTGTGGGCCGGGCCGGGAACCGCGTGGTCGCCACCCGCTGGCGGGCCAACACAATCCGGGACATCGCAGCGCGGATCGACTACATCGGCAAGCGGCAGTACCGGGGCGAGACCTATGACGCGGTCTGGCCTGCGATCGTGTCAGAGGCCCACCACCTCGCCGCCCGGCGCGTCCTGACCGACCCGGCCCGCAAGGGAGAGCGCCCGTCCAAGCAGAAATGGCTGCTGTCCTACCTGATCCGCTGCGGGTCGCCGGGCTGCGGCGAGTACCTGCACCGGGTTCCGCCCCGCCCGTCACGAGGTGGCATGTCCGCCCGGTACGCGTGCACCGAGCGGTGCCTGAGCATCCAGGCCGAGGAACTCGACGTATGGGTGACCAAGATCTTGGTGATCCGGCTGGCCGAGGTGAAGGAATTCGACTTGCAGGCGCCCAGCAACGACGCGGCGGTGCTCGCGGCTCAGGCCACCGTTGAGGCGCTCCAGAAGGAGCTCGACGAGTGGCGCGACTCGGCATATCGGAAGGAGACGTCGATCGCGTCGCTGGCCCGCATCGAGGCCCAGCTACTCGCCGACATGGACACGGCGGGCAAGGCCGCTGCGGTGGTCTCCACACCGCCCCTGCTGCTCAAGCTGCTCGACGGCGTGTATGGCCGCGCCGACCTCATCGGTGACCGGTTCGCCGCGCTTGCGGTCACCGCGCAGCGGGAACTCATCCGGTACTACCTGGACGTGACGATCGCGCCGTCGGTCGGTTGGGTGCGCAGCGATCGGCCGCTCGACGACAGCCGGGTCATGTACGCCTGGAAGTAGCGGACCGTGCTGGGGCGGGGCGAGTCCTCGATGGTCGTCGGCCGAACACATCAGAACTGCTCGCTGATTTCCGGATAGCAGCCACACAGGAGGCAGGTTGTAGCTAGTGTTCGGGATGAGCCGTCCCGATGCCGGAAATGATCCGAGGGCGTTTGAGGGACGATCAGCTCTGCAGGGGCCTGAGGCCGTCTAGCGCGAACATTCCAGGAGTCCCCGCTTCGGATCAGGGGCCGGGCTGGTTGGGCCGCGCAATTCCTTGCTACCTAAGGAGTTGCGGCGATGCCGTACTCAGAAACTGGTCGCCTTGCCGACCCCGAATTCCGCCGGGAGCGTGCCCGCAAGGCTGGCGCCTCCCGCACGACCATCGCCTATCACGTGGGCGTCATCGCCGAGCGCGCGGCTGAGCTGACCGCCGAGCAGCGCACTGCCCTGAACCGGGCTCTCCGGCTCTCGCGTGAGGTCTCCGCATGACCCGGCCGATGGGTCCGGTGACTGCCTGGCTCGCCGCTGATCCCGAACGGGCGGAACGGGTGCGCCGGGTCGTCGCCGAGGCCCCGCCGATGACCGCCGAGCAGATCATGTTCGCGCGGCGGATTCTGTTCACGCCCACGCCTGACGAGGTCGCTGCCGTCGCCCGGCCGACCCGCAAGGGTGTCGCGCGGCCGGTCCGAGCGGAGACGCCGTGACCGACAAAAAGAGAGACGCCCCCCGCCAAGAAGACGCCCCCAACCACCGTACCGACGCCCTGACGGTACCGCACGGGCTCGCCGCAGTGCCGGACGTCGCCGGAATCGTGCGCTCCGCGCTGGCGATGGTGGAGCGGGGCTGGTACGTGTTCCCGGTCGACCACCCGAGTCTGCCGACCTGCGCGGGTGCACACCTCAAGAGCCACAAGTCGGAGACCTGCAAGCGTGGCAAGTGCATGGCCGTCGATTGGCCGAGAGAGTCGAGCGCCAACCCGGCCGTCGTCCAGGCGATGTTCTCCGGCCCGCCACGCAACATCGGCATCGACTGCGGCAAGTCGGGGCTGCTGATCGTGGACGAGGACGTGCCGGGCCTGCTCACCGAGCACGCGGCGTCGATCGGCGAGACGGTCTTGGCCACGTTCACCGTGCGGACCGGGCGGCCCGGCGGCGGCAGCCACTACCTCTATCGGCAGCCGGCCGGGATCACGGTCCGCTGCGCCAGGGGCACCCTGCCGAAGGGTATCGACGTCAAGGGCGACGGCGGGTACATCGTCGGACCGGGCAGCATGCACGCCTCCGGGGCGTTCTACCTGGCCGCCGACTGGGTCGCGCCGACCTCCGACGCCTCGCTGTGGCTCGTCAAGGCGGTCACCACGGCGCCGGTGGCGGCCTCGGTCGCCGTAGACGGTGAGCCGCTCGACGGCCCGCTACCGGACTGGCTGGAGACCCTGCTCGGCGATGACCCCGCAGCGGACCGGTCGGCGAAGTTCCACCACATCGTGTGCGCGATGCGCGAGTCCAGGATGTTCACGCAGGGCCAGGCCGTCACCGTCATGGCCCCGTGGTGCGACGAACACGGCAAGTTCGTCGGCCGGGTACCGGGACAGGTCGCCGCGTCGTGGGGCAAGGCGTCGCCCGAGCCGGGATGGTGGCAGAGGATGGGCGGTGAGGCGGTGGCCGCACGTGCGCCGGTCGCGCAGCAGGGCACAGGCGACGGTGCGACGGCACTCACCGGTGCTGGCGACGGCGCGGAAGCCAGTGCGGCTGCCACGACACCCGAACCGGCTGCGTTCTTCGACAAGCTGGATGGGCTGCGCGCCGCCATGCTCACCAGGCTGGTCCACGCAGCGGGGCCGCTCACCGCCGACCACACGGGTGGGCTGTATCGGTACGACGACGGGGTGTGGCTGCCTGACGGGGAGCGGGTGATCCGGGAACGGGTGATCCGGCTGCTGGGCGACATGTACCGGATGGCCCATGCCGCGACCGTCGTCGACATCGTGCGCAACCTGCCGCCGCGATTCGAGGCGCTGGGCGAGGACACCCACTACCTGAACCTGCCCGGCGGTTTGCTCGACTGGCGCACCGAACAGCTCTACGGCCACAGTTCCGAGGTGCCCAGCACCGTCCGCATACCCGTCGACTGGCAGCCGGACGCGACCTGCCCCGCGATCGATGCATGGATGGGGCAGGTCTTCCCGGGCGACGCCATCGGGTTCGTCGAGGAGGTCATCGGCTACTGCCTGCTGAACGACAACCCGCTCCACAAGGCGGTGCTGCTGTTCGGTCGGGGTCGCAACGGCAAGGGCACCTTCCTGCGGCTGCTGCGCGCGCTGATCGGGCACCGCAACGTCTCGGCCGTGACCCCGCAATCCCTGGACGACAACCGGTTCCGGGCGGCCGAGCTGTACGGCAAGCTGGCCAACCTGGTCGGTGACGTCGACCCGCGGATCTTCAAGGCGACCGAGACGTTCAAACAGATCACCGGCGGGGATGCGGTCACTGCCGAGCGTAAGTACGGCCAGCCCTTCACCTTCACCTGTCGGGCGTTGATGGTCGCCGCGTTCAACGCGTTGCCCCGCTCCGCCGACACCAGCGAGGGATTCTTCAGCCGGTGGCTCGTCGTGCCGTTCACCGGATACTTCCCGGCCGGTGACGCCGATACGAGCCTTGACGACAAGCTGTGCGACGCGGCCGAGCTGCGCGGGCTGCTGGTCCTGGCGGTGCGCGGGCTGCGGCGGCTGATGGCGCGGGGATGCTTCCAGCCGCCAGCGTCGGTCGAGAAGGAGACCGCGACGTTCCGGCGGGTCGCGGACCCGGTGCGGTCGTTCCTGGACGAGTACGTGACGACGCTGACTGATCCATGGGTCGCCCGGACCCACGTGTACGCCACATACCAGAACTGGAGCGCCAAGAACGGGCACTACGTGATGGCCGCCGCCGCGTTCTACGAGCGGATGGAAGCGGCCGGAACCGACCACGCCACCCACACGATTCACGCCGAACGGAAGCATCCCGGCGTGCGTGGATTCGCCTTCACACCCCGGCAGGCCAAGCCGTGACAGGCGTGACAGATGCCATATCCCCGGGTCGCGCGTACGGGGGAAAGAGTGCAGCCCCTGTCACGGCTGTCACGCCTCCGAGCGATGTGGAACCCAGATGCGGCGGCGAACAGGCTGCCGACCACCGCACCGGCACGACACAACCGAGAGGCACGACGATGACCACGAACAACGACGACTTGACCCCGGCAAAGTTGCTGGCACAGCCCACCGTCGAACAGCACGACTTGTGCTACACCCACACCGAACTCGCCGTCGCAGAGGGGCTAGCCGAAAGGTACGGGCTACCGGTGGTGCTGATGGCGAACATCGTGCGTGACGTCGGGCTCGCCAGCGAGGCGTACGAGGAGGCGTTCGGGCTTTCCTGGCCGGGCCAGACGATGACCGTCCTGCTGATCGACCCGGACGGCACCGCGCGCCTGGAGACGATCCCCTGCGGCACCGAGGGCGAGCCCCCGGTGGAGTTCTTCGCCTTGCAGATGGCAACCGGCGCGACCCGCCTCGTGGACCGCGCGTGCGGTGATGATTGGCTCGCGGTCGCCAAGGAGGACTTCGACGACCACGACGACGCCACGGGGTTGCCCGCGTCGAACCCCGTCGCAGAGAGCCTCATCGCCAAGCTCGGCGGGCGCTACGGCCCGGTGGTCGGCACGGTGGCGTTCCTCGGCCGCGACAGTGACGTGCGCAAAGCCACCCCCTCGTGGATGTGGCGAGCCACGCCAGCCTGGCTGATCTCGATGGCACCGCCGCTGGCCGACTCCGTGCCCACCGCGCCATGACCGCCCCGGCCCCGGTGCTGCCGACGACGCGCACCGGGGCCGGGCTCACCAGGTGCCCCCACACCTCTATCCGCACAACCCCAAGGACACGACGACATGACCACCGACACCACCACCGACAGGGAGACCGCCGTTTTCGCGGGAGGGCCATGCGCCGGCTGGACGATCACGGCGCGCGCATTCCACCGCTGGGCCGCTTTTCGTGGCGACGCTGGGGAATCGATCTCGCCCCGGCAGGGCTGGCGGGAGTTCGACTGTCTTCGAGCGCGTCCGCCGCGACGGTGGTACATAGCTCAGAGCGGCTACGGGGGTGACGCGTACATCCACGCCAGCATCTGGCCGCTCTGGCAGGCGGTGGGGGCCGATGAGAGAACCGCGATTGTTCGCCACGCTCAGCACCTCCGACCTGAACGCGTTGTCGTACTGGCGACGCAGCCGGACCGGCGCTCTCGTGGCCTGGCCGCCGGGCACCCGGTACGGCCCCGTGCTGCTGGAGAAGGACATACCGCTGGGACTGCCACGCCATGAGCGCCGGGACTACAAGCTCAACTGGTACACGGCGACGGTGGTTCCCTGGCTCCGCCACGCCCATGCCGCCGTTGAGGCCGAGCCTCTTGCCGCTGCTGCCCGGTTCGCGGCGTGGACCTCGCGGTGCCTCTGCTGCGCCAGGCGGTTGGAGGACGCGCACGGAAGGTTGGCAGGGGCATGCACCGGGTGCCGAGGACGCCTACCGCACGACGTGCTCACCGCCCTCATCAGCCTCAGGCATTGACGGGGTATGGGGTTCCAATCTCCGGAGGGGACCATCAGCCGAGACGCCGTGGTGATCCCGCACACGCCGGGTCCGGTTGCGCAGGTTGAGGAGACCGATATGACGGTTTGTTTACAGTGCGGCTCACCGCTTCCGAATCGTCTGCCAGGTCCCGGCCGCTCTCGGCGTTTTTGTCGGGACGCCTGCCGGGCTAAGGCATCCCACGCAGCCTGGTATCAGCGACGCGCCGTCGAGAGCGCGCGGCAGTGGGACACCGACCCTGCGACCGCCATCGAAGGCGTGATCGCAGCACTCAACCAGCCATGAAGGGCTCAACATGCTCGACACGATCGGCATTGACGACTTCCACGACCCCGCGACGATGATCGCCCTCGACAGCCCGCAAGTGGCTGAAGCCCTGGAGAGGCTGGCGCGCGACGTTCCGTACGAAGGCGTGGACATCGGGAAGCCTCTCGCAGCAATGTGGGTCCCCGCCGAGCACTGCGTCAGGCTATTGACGAGCGTCGGCCTGTTCGACTCCTACAGCGCGCACGCGGAACGGCTCGTGTCCGTCGGTGCAGGCGAGGATGAGACCGCCGAGTGGACATCCTGGTGCGGAGGCCGTGAGACCGACCGTCGGGCGCGCAGAACCTCTGATCTCCGACCGTAATCCGCCGTAGAATGACCGACATAACTGAATCGCGGTGATTGTCACAGCCCGCAGTCCGCAGTCCGCCGAGAGTCATCCGGAGATGAAGTCGGGTTGGCGGCGCACGGGACATGACCCGCAGAGACTCGGCAACGCCGCTGATCACGGCCGCGCCGAGCCTCACCCCGGCAATACCTGTGAACGCCAAGGCCATTGCGGGCCGTGCTTCCCACGCGAAGCGCCATACGTCGCCGCCTCGTTAGTACCTGGTGCCGGTTCCTCAATCATTCGCTGCCCTCAATGGGCGCATCCTGAATGGAACCGATGACCATGACCAGCTATAAGACTCTGCGAGAGCGCCTCGATGGCCACCTCGCAGCCAGCAAGGCGATCACCGACAGGGCCGAGGACGAGGGCAACCGCGACTTCACCCCCGCCGAGCAGACCGCCATCCAGGGCCACATCGACGCGGGCCGTGAGCTGCTGCCTCAGGTGAAGATGGCCAGGGCCGACGAGCAGATGACGGCCAAGCTTCGAGCGTTGGGCCCCGACGTGCCGGGCGGCCTGACCTCCGGCAGCGGCGGCTACGGCGGCGGCACCGGATACGTGGCAGGGGCGTCCTCCTGGGCGCAACGGGTGGCCGGGAAACTGTCCAAGGCCGCAGCGACGCACGGCGTGAAGTCGATCTCGACCGGGGGCATCGACGTGCCCTCCGTGCTGGAACCGACAGTCGTGCTCCCCAGCCGGCCGAATCGCCTCTTGGAATTGGTACCCACGCGCCCACTGGTCGGCAACGCGTACAGCTATCCCAAGCAGACGGCCCGAACCTCCAACGCTGCCACGGTTGCCGACGGAGCCACCAAGCCGACGAGCGTCTACACCTTCGAAGAGGTCGAGGATCGGGCACGGGTCGTGGCGCACCTCAGCGAGCCGATTCCGTTGCGGTACTTCGAAGATCACAGCGACCTCGAAGGCATCCTCGACAGCCAGATGCGCGACGACCTGTTGCTGAAGGTGGAGGCGCTGATCGCGACTGGTTCCGGCGTTGGTGAGGACTGGACCGGCATCCTCGCCACGAGCGGCGTGCTCGCGCAGACCTGGACCACCGACCTGGTCACCACGCTGCGCAAGGCCCGGACGGCGCTGGAAGTCCTCGGAGAAATTCCGACGGCTTGGGTATTCAATGCTGTCGACATCGAACGCCTGGACCTGCTCACCGACGACAACGCGCGCTACTACGGGACGGAGCTGGCGAATCTGCTCGGCAACCTCCCGCGCGTCGCATCCTCGGCGGTCACGGTCGGGACGGCGCTGCTCGGTGACTTCCGCCAGTCCCGGCTCTTCGTTCGGCAGGACGCCACGTTGGACGTGGACCGCTCCGGCGACCTCTTCGCCAAGAACCAGGCCCGGCTCCGCATGGAGTGCCGCATGGGCTTTGGCGTGCTCCGCGCCCAGAGTTTCGTGGCGGTGGGCCTGACCGCTTGATAGCTACGGTGCCGCTCTGGCCGGTCTGAGATTTGGCGAGATCTCCCGACCGGGGCGGCACCGTTCACAGTCAACGGCGTCAAAGTCACCGCCACGGGGCTCCGCTCGTGTAATCCCCTCCCCGTGGCGGAGCCAAGGACCGGCGAAGCACGGCGTGTGAGTCGTGCGTCTGAGCCGCATCTAAGCCGTCCTGCGCCGTGACGCGGTGCCCCTCGGCCCCCCCTTCAGGCTGAGGGGCACCGTCGCGTCTCGCGGGGGTTGGACCGTTCGGCCCCATTGGCATGGAACGGTTGTGCGGCGCGGACATTGGGCGCAAACCCCACTAATTGGAGTCAGGCCCGGCATGTGCCGAACGGCCACCCCAAGCAGAGGGAGCTCCCCATGACCGCCCCCAAGACCCCCACCACCAAGGCGACCCCGGCCACCCCCGCGAAGCCCGCCAAGGCAGCCGCTGCCCCCAAGGCGACCCCGGCCCCCAAGCCCGCGCCGACCACCGTCAAGGAGATGACCCGGGAGCAGAAGCGCGCCGTCGCCGCCGTCCTCATCCAGGCAGCAGCCGACATGCTCTCCAACTTCGGGGTGGTCGCGGCCGAGCAGTCGGACCTCAACGGCGTCAGCGCCAAGGTCGCGGGTGAGCTGATCGGCACGTGGCTCAGCTACTGCCCCGGCACAGCGTGGCACGACGCACTGGGTACCCGGCCGCGCAGCTAACGCACAGCTCCACCAAATCAGGGCGGTCACTCCTTCGCGGGGTGGCCGCCCTTATCTGTGGGCCTCGCGCGCCCTACCTCTTGCCGAGCACCGCGTCGATCTCGCTCTCGGTCGGGGCAGCCACCCCGAAGTGATCTAGCACCTTCGCCAGGGCCAGATCGGTGCGTGCCGCGTGTCGGTGGAGTCTGTCGAGCGTTCGGCCGTGCGCGCCCTCGGCAGGCCGGTCCGGCTCATCGCGCTGGCTCACGGTTACCCCC
>Ga0307516_10007661_pt1 | contig 12358 bp, 17 predicted proteins | sample 19_EM_MG_FD_203310 | JGI IMG/M metagenome (GOLD analysis project Ga0307516, IMG submission 203310) | Populus trichocarpa ectomycorrhiza microbial communities from riparian zone in the Pacific Northwest, United States - 19_EM | ecosystem: Host-associated > Plants > Roots > Unclassified | place...
TTTTTTTTTTTTTTTTTTTTTTTTTTTTTTGTGTTTTTTTTTTTTTTTTTTTTTGTTTGTTTTTTGGTTTTTTTTTGTTGGGGGGGGGGGGGGGGGGGGGGGGGGGGGGATTGACCGAGGAAGACGTCCAAGGAGAAATGCCTCACTCCCCAGAAAAACAAAGTCGTAACTAGCGATGGGTAGGAGGTGTGTGTGTATACCACAAGAGAGGGGTCGGAGCGGATAAAGACGTGCTGGTTGGGGAGGCGACTTCCTCCTAATACTTATCTCAACGCGTACGACAGAACTGTGTGCGCGTGAACCGTGAAGGTATGTACTTACATATGTCTGATATCTCTATTCTGCTAGCCTGGTCCGCGTCATCCGGGAAGGGAGAGGGATACCTCCGATGTCTCTCTGCGGTCCTGCGAGAAAAAAAAATGACGTCTCCATCACTGAACCCGAAGACGAATGCGCTTGCACCGGAAGGACATAACTACCATTGGCAGTATTCAAAACAGCCTCAACGCAACCTGTATTCCAAATATAATCGTCTATTCGTTCCGAACGAGACCCAATCAAGAATTTGTCGAGGAAAAGGAAAAGAAAAGAAAGAAAGAAAAGAAAGAAAGTCCCTGAACCAACACAGCACATCGCAATACAATAACACATCACTCTATTCCCACGCACATTGCATCGACTACTCATCTTCTCCGTCTTCGTCCTCCGTGGCAATTAGAGTGCTCCCCCTCTCTTCCTCATCCGCCGCCCGTGCGCCCTCGTCGGCAGTATGTAACTCCTCCTCCTCCTCAACACCCTCCTCCCTTTCCTCTATCTCTTCCTCCTCCTCCTCCTCCTCTTCCTGCTCCCTTCCCACCCGCTCCCGCTCCCCCTCCTCGTCATCACTAGCACGTTCGGGAGTGACGGCCTCCCCCTGCTGGTTGTCGCCCCCACGCACGGGTACAGCCGTTGCATCCCTCTCTCCCCCTTCCTCCTCCTGCAGCTCCGCCAGCAGCTTCTCCACGGTGGCCTTGGTTCTGGCGAGCGCGTTCTTCGCTGACGCCTCCGCAACCCGCCTGCCGTCGATGGCCCTCGTCACTTGTTCGTGCACTTCCTTCAAGAGCTCCCGCCCGGCCTCCTTGCAGAGGTAGCACTTCGCGAGGAGGCACAGGATAAGGAGTTTCCGATCCTCCCTCGCACATGTGCCGCATACCTTTTCCAGTACGTCGCGAGCGACGATGGCATGGAGGGTGTAATCACGCTCCTTCACGGCGGGAGAGCACTTGCGTGGATCGGTCCAATCGATGAACTGTGCGGCGACGAGCGTCACCGAGACCAAGTTCTCCTCTTCGCTGTCTTCGTTGGCACGGAGCGTGAGGAGATGGTGGAATTCAGACACGGTTATTTGCGCCATCATCAGGGCGTTAGCGGGCGCGGAGTGACAGAACACGGGCAGGAAGTAAGAGAGTGTTTGGCGGAGGTCATGGTTATCAGCCGTGCAGGGGTCGAAGTAGGAGGTTATTAACACTCTAAGGAGCTGCGGTCACCGTCAGTTACTCAATCGGACCGTCAGGAGAGAGGGTGTATTCACTTCGCTATCTTTGAGCACTTGCAACAGCATCAGTTTGCAGATGATCTCGACGGCAGTGGCCTGTATTTCGTCGCGCTCTTCAAACCTCGTGGCTCTGGCGAGTAACTTATGGCACTGCCGTTGTCCCATGCTGGAAGTGGGACCGGTGAGGACCGAAATCCCGTGCGTGAGGAGGACGTCCCCCATGATCTGGAGAGAGTCGATCTGCAGCTTTGGGTGCCCTTTTTCGAAGCAGTGTGCGAACAGTGTCAGATTCTCCTGCGACAATGACTATTCACAGGGTTAGTCTAGCTCTCGTAGGGGGGGGAGAATCAAGGAGAATTATATGTATATACCTTATCGAGAAGACAGCTGAGTCCCAAGCACATGAGGCCGGCCTCTCTGATCACCACATGATGCGAGCGCACGGCCGGAACGATCAGCCCATTAAGCATAGTGACAAGATGAGGGTTATTCTTCATGCCGCTGACCACATTCTCTAGCATGCACTGTGCGATGTAGAGACACTTCAAGTTGACGGCGACCTCCTCTAACGACATGCCATCCCCCAAACCGTTCTCATCGACATCCATCATGTCCGCATCGCTCTCAGAGTCCTTCTCGGCCCGCCCGCGCTTCCGCTTCCTTGACCTTTGCGGGGGAGTTATGGGCGCTGGGGGAGTTATGGGTGCTGGGGGAGTTATGGGTGCTGGGGGAGTTGCAGGTGCATATGTGTGTGTGCGTGCGGATGTGGCGCGTGATGAATCGGAGCGAGCAGCGACCGGGCCCTCAACTGCGCCGTCGTGGCTGGGGTTGCTGTGCGCCGAGTGGAAATCATCCTCGACAGTAGCGTCGTGGATCGCGGCGACGATCTCGAGGATGATCAAGCAGAAGTCGGTCTCACTGGTCACCAGAGTCCGAAGTACCTTAACAGCCAACTTCGTCACCGGTTCCGACATCTCAAAGATACCTATGCACTCGCGGATAAGCGCAAACATGCTCCTGCGACCAATCTCGTCTCCGTAGTCCGAGGCCATGGCGATTAGCAGTAGCTGCTGAACGATGAACTCCAGTCCTACCGCCTCTTCGTCGTCATTCTTGAACGCCATGACTAGTTTATTGATGTGCCTTTGCAAGTAAATTGCTAACCGCGCGGGCTCAGGCATACATTCGTCCGCGTCGAGGGTTTTGCGGATATCCTGCGGCGACGAGGTACGACAGTAGTCGTTAAAGCTTCGGGCCAGAAAACTACCCTCGACCGTAAGGCCATCCCAGAACTCTTGATCCAACTTAAGGTCCAGCATGACATCTTTCCGGGCGTCCCAGAAACCACGGAGCGCCATGTACGTCGGACCACCTTCTTCGATATTCTCGCTAGCAACGTCGAGCCGCTCGAGGACTTCCAGCAGATCGCCGTTGGCGTCATTGACCCATTTGTTGTTGAACATATCCCTCGCCGCTTTACGGACCGATTCGTCACGATCCGTCATACCACATCTAAGAACATCCTCGCGCATACCGATCGAGAGCTGGCGGAAATCGCCGAGCTCCGGAAGAATGCGAGTGAACACAGTACGGCGGACCGATGCGTCGACGTCGCTGGCCCGCTCGAGGAGGTACGGCAACGTGCAGGCTGTCGTTGAGAGGATGCACATGATAGTTCGACGGACCTCTCTGCATCCCAATGTCAGAAAGCGGCATTGCAAAAAAAAACAAAAACAGGACTGGATCGGTAGACATACGCGCTGGGATCGTTCTGCATGACCTCCAGAAGAAGTTGAGTAGTGCCCGACGCCGTTTCCTCATCACCACTGTCGTCATCGCCCGGCAGGCAGACGCCCATCCCGAACAACCGCGCCACGCCAATGATGGCCTGCACTCTCACAATCGCCTCCTTGTCGTGGAGGCGAGTGGTGAGTGTCTCGCGGATTCGCTTGAATATCTTACGCGAAGTATTGCAGTAGTCCGTCGGAAAGGTTTCGAGTGAATTGGAAAGCACAAGCGCGATGAGCTGTGCCGTGCGGTACCGCACACAGCGCTCTTTCGACACAAGGCATGTTTCCAGGTGGTTCATTATCCGAAGGATCACGCGCGTCCCCGCCGTCTCTCTGAACGGCGGTGCGTCCTCTTCTCCTTGCTCGTCCATGTCGAGGTCGCCGTCGCTATCGACCTGCTTCGGCTTCTCCTTCGCTTTCTTCTTCTTCTCAGCTGCACCAGACACAACGCGCGCTGCCATCAGTCACGAAAGTCTCGGGCCGGGGGGGGGGTGGGGGGGGGAAGCAGTGGCGACTCACTACTGCTCTCGAGGAGATTCGTCATCAACAGGTCGACGAGCCTGAGACAGCGATCGCCGACGACCTCGCTCTTCTTGACGACGAGGACGCGGTTCACGAACTTGCAGAAGTCGCGAGTGAACGCCTTCTCGCCGTCGCGGCCGTCGCAGCCGATCGTGCTGCCGACGGCGCCGGTGCCCGCCACACACTGGTCGAGGATGCTGCGCAGGTTTATGACCAACTTACGATGTCCCGCCGTCGTCCGCTGGGATTGAGAGAATATCGTCGCGATCGTCCGTTGCAGCACCGTGTACTGCACTTCCGGTTCGACGGAGTCGGCGGCGGCGGCAACGGCGACCTCCTGTCGTGAGGCGGCCGCCTGTCGCGAGGCGGCGGCGGGCGCCCTACGACGGCCTCGGGTGGCGCGCGGCGGCATGCTGGTCGATAAAGGGTGGGGAAAGGTGATAGATGGATGAGGCGGGTTGTGGGGTGTTGTGGTTTGGGGGGTGGGAAGACACGCCGCGCAAACAAACAGAGGAACGGTTGGTGGCAAAATTGGTGCTAACTAGACTAGTAACTTGCAGGTGTGCAAAGGCTGTGCCACGTGCCACAGTTTGGCGTCACGCTTCACCCCGATTACCTAACATCGATACTCAAAGGACCTGGAAACCCGCTGTGTACGGTGTAAATCGTCGGCAACAGTGAGTTCGGTTCTTATATCCACGGAAGGGGCATTGCCAACCGAGTGACATCTCAACATCAGTTCGACGAACTGCGGCACGGCACGGTGCAGGAACAGCACACGCGAGGAGGGTCGCCTGCAAGAAAGCTACTCAGGGAAACATCCGGCTGGAATCGGATCGCACTGTACGCTCGTCTAGGCATAAAGCACACAAACATACAGGTTTATATCGCACCCAGCAGGTGGAGGGGACCATCTACTTCTTGACGACGTAGTCCTCCCATCCGCCAGTCTCCAGCTTCCCAATCTTTACACCGACCTCCGCCTCCATATCGTCAACGTACTGCTGCAGCTTGGTTCGCAGCTCGTGCCCTAGCTCGCTGTCCTCCGTCGAGATTATCCGCAGTGCTAACAGGGCCGCGTTGGTGGAGTTGTTGATGGCGACGGTGGCCACGGGTACGCCTCGCTGCGAATCGGGTCAATAACTGCTCTTTAGGTATCAGCGGGGCCAAGGACATAGACATACCGGCATTTGTACGATACTGTGCAGACTGTCGACGCCGTCCAAGACGCTTCCCTTGACGGGAACACCGATGACGGGGAGGGTACACATCGCCGCGACCATGCCCGGGAGATGAGCGGCACCGCCAGCACCGGCAATTATGGCTTTGAGACCGCGGGCCCGCGCCTCCTTGGCGAATGCGCTCATCCGGTCCGGAGTCCTGTGCGCGGAGACTATCGTGACCTCGAAGTCGACGCCGAACGACTTCAGGATCTCGGCACCGGCTTTCATGACAGGAAGGTCCGAGTCAGATCCCATGATCATCGCGACGACGGGTTTCTTGGCGGCGGGGGCGTTCTGGGCTTCCTGCGGGATCGCAACACCGGAGGACCGGCCCTGCTTCTCGTTGTCGAACACCTCGATCAGCGGCGCGATCTGGTACTCTGCCTCGCTCATGCTGCCGGCGATGACGGTAACGTGGCCCATCTTGCGGCCGACCTTGGCTTCGGTCTTGCCGTAGAGGTGGACGGTGGCCCCTTTGGTGCCCAGTGCGGCGTGCGCAATGGCAAAGGTGCTGGGGCCGAGGAGGTTCAGCATGATTGCGTTCGTGCTAGGGGTAGAAAAGGCAACCGAGTACGGCCGCAGAGGGAGACCGGTGATAGCTCGGATGTGTGCTTCGTACTGCGATGTTGCACAAGCTTCGATGGTGTAGTGGCCGGAGTTGTGGGGACGAGGGGCGAGCTCGTTGACGAGAAGGGAGCCTGTTTTGTTTTTTTTGGTCGTTCAGCAGACACGACGCCGGAAGGGAACACCGCACTTGATGCGACGGGGGAACCGACCGTCCGCAAGAAGGAACATCTCCACTCCGAACACACCAGCTCCCCAGAAACTAGCCACCGCTCTTTCCGCCAACCTCCTCGCCTTGTCCCTGATGCCGGCGCCAACCTTGGCGGGCGCGTACACAAGCTTGCAGATGTTGTCCTCGTGGACGGTCTCGACGGTCGGGTAGCTGACGCACCCCCCACTCTTCGTCCTCACCACCATCACGGCCAACTCTTTCGCGAACGCGGCCCACTTCTCAGCGTACAGCGGCCGGTCCTTCAGCGCCTCGAGGGCGGCGGGGATCGCCGTGGCATCCCTGACGACGTAGTTTCCGCGGCCGTCGTAGGCGAGCGTACGGGATTTGAGCATGAACGGGTATCCCAGCGCGGCTCCGATTCCGGCGAGGCATCCGGGCGTGCTGGCGGTCACCGGTAGGGATTCGGCCGTGGCGACGCCGGCCTCAACCAGGTGCACCTTCTGGAGGTATTTGTCTTGGATCACGCGTACGGTCTCCCACGATGGTTGCAGCTTCACCGCACACACGATCCGTCAGCGCGCGCTCCCCGGATTGGGGGGGGGGGGAGACCCACCTCGACCGTGCCCGCGCCGTCGAGCTCCTCGAGCACCTTCGTGTCGATATGTTCGATCTCGTAGGTCAGGACGTCGCACCGGCCAGCGATCTCGCGGATCGAGTCCGCCGACGAGAAGGAGCCGTCGACATGGGCGTGCAGTGCATTGATCTGCTTCGCGGGAGCGCCGGGCGCATCGAGGATGATGGTTTTGACGTTGAGACGGTGAGCGGCCTCGACCAGCATGCGGCCGAGCTGTGTGCGGTCCAGTCACGGTCAGCGGCGAACATCGCCTCCCTCCTTCTGAGCAAAGGGAGAGAGAGAGAGAGAGAGAGAGGAGTGGTGGCAATTCCAACGGTGCAAGTCAAGGTGCCGTACCTGACCGCCTCCCAGGATTCCAATCGTACGGTTGTCCATCTGGGGGGACGCACTCGGACTTTTTTTTTCTTTATCTTTTTTTTATATACTTTTTTTGTGTCTCTCTGGCTTTCGAATCGATGGGCGTGACGTTGCGTTGCGGATTAAGGTGGGAGGTATCTAGGGAGACATGAGGTATGATAGTGGGGGCGTGGGGTAGCATGATTTGGCGGGGTTCACGAAACGTTGACGACGACAAGTCGACTGATTTTTTTTTTGTGTTACACGGTCTCACCCCACCCCGCCCCTGACAAGCGACGAAATTTCTTTTAGATAACGTTATCGTTACCGTTATCAGATGCAAGAGGATCAGATTGCCAAGTGATAGAGGATGGGGGTACCTCACTAACCGATATGTAACCTTAATTTAGGGTTGGGTTGGGTTAGGTTGCGGCCGGACCGGACCGGACTGGCCTGGTCTGATCTTTCCGAGCTGGGCCGAGCTGAAGTCGGCTCCCTTCTTTTCGATTCTAGCTCCCTGCTTTCGAACTGGGCCGGAGCCATGCAGTCGGTGAGCCAGCACTATGGTCGTGAAGACATTGTAACTGCATACATACATACATGGATATATATCCAAGCAAGTACTTTGTCTACACGCGTACGTACACACTCACAGAGGCTGTAGCCTGGCCGGCGCCTCGGGCGTCCCAAAAGACAAGAACAAAAGGTGCCGGCCCCAACCGTTTGTGTGCAGTGTACGCACGTAGTATCCAGGGGGCGCAGATATCTACTCTACTCTGCGTACATACGTGCGATGCGCGATGTCACCCCTCTCCTCACTCCCCCTCCTCCATCGCCTGCGGCTGCAGCTACCGTGTATGGATACTATTGTACGCACTCACAGTGCAGAGCGGGCATCCGTGCCAGTCGTGTATTCATCTCATCTGCCGGCTGTCCGTCGTCTGTCCGCGGCCTAATATTTTTTTTTTTTGCAATTGCCAATTCGGTCCGTCTATTGTCTGTCGGTCCGTCTGTCGGTCGGGGCCGAATATATGGGACGGATACACGAACCAACGGCAGATATCGTGCGTACATATGTGTGGAAATGGGGAGAAGGGAGACATGTGCGTTCGCAAGCATGGGCTGCTGCGTCAATTCATTTCGAGGCTGACACGCACCTTATCCGTTGGTCCTTCTCGTGCACGTGGCGATATGTCCTTCTTCGCTGCTGCTGCTGCTGACGGTGAGAATCCGCGATTAACCCGTAGTGGACAGGGCCTGCTCCAGTCAGCAATATCGTTATGGCCCTGCCAGGTCACGAAGTGCCATGCCGAGCACGCGGGTTCCGGAAGGAGAATAACCGTGCGTATGTGCATTCTGGATGTACATATGCACTTGTACATGCAGAAACCGGCGGAATATCGCCGACACACATACGCCTTCCAACCAGACGAGAGGACATTATGCGGGATCGGGGAGGGAGGCAAAACGTCCGTCCCGGTCTCGGCCTCGTCTCGTCGGCGCCGGTTAAGGTAGGAGAAGAACAGAGCTGCAGACAGATATGCAGATGGTTGTATGCTGGTCCAATGTCATCCATCCTCGCACAGATCTTCTCGCTCGCGTGAAGATGAGTAGTGTGGGTGTGCTTTTTTTTTTAAATTAGATTTTTTTTTTTCTCTCAAGCGCTAGATCTCCGGAAGTGCTTCACCAAGTTCCGCAACATAGATACGTGCATGTACTTTATGTATCAGACACCCCGCGTGCGTGATATGTATCCAGACCGAGAGGGGGAGCGGAAAGAAGGAAGGCAAGAAGGAAAGAGCTCGACGTCCATGGATGATGGCAATCCAGTATCGGAGGTTAGGGTTGGCGAGGCTAACGGAACGCAGAGCGGGGGTGGGGGCGGGCGTGGGTTGGTGTGAGTGCGGGGTTGAGAGCGAGCGAAACGAACGAGCGAGAAAAAGAAAACAATAGATAATACATACATAATACAAAATTGTGGGGTAGGCCAGCCGCAAGCGGTTCGCTCGTTCGCTCTGCGGGAGAAGGGAAGGGAGAGAAAGGGGGAGAGGGTATGGCCTTGACAAAACACAAACGGTTTTTTTTTTGTTTATTCATAGACCATGGCGGGGCGCTATTAACACAAACGTTTTCGTCGTTGAGTACCCGTTTCAAGTCTAGAGCCATCCAGAGCGGTATCCGTCAGCCATTACCGGACGGTAGATTAATATCTGCTATCTATCTCCACCGGAAGGAAGGAAAGAAAAAGGAACAAAAAAAAAAGAAAAAACAAAAACACGCACCCCAGCTTCTGGCGGCATCGAAAAGAATTTTTTTCCTCTTTCTTTTGTCGTTGCTCTGCGTGCTTGTTCTCGCACGCTCTCTGGGTATTCATTGCGTTCCCATTGCATGCTTTTAAACAGCTATGTGCTGGCGAGATGAGGAACGGCAATCAATCGAGGGGTGAGCTGTGCTGCTGCCCTGTCGTCAGGAAACAACTCACGAAGCCATGTGCTGCTGCTTAATGTGCGAGGGCATGAAAAAAGAGTCCGCAATTGATGATACGATGAGGCGATCGATGGTATTGGCACTCGATGCCCATGTGCCGTGGGCTCCAGCCATCCGGGAGAGGGGCGGGGCGGAGCGGAGAAGAGAGGAGAAGGGAAGAGATTCGAGTCGAGGCGAGTCGAAGCTTGCGGAATCGAATGCCCACCACCACCACCACCACCACCACCACCACCGCGCTTCCTTCTCTTTCCTTCTTTTCTTTGTTTCTTTGTTTCTTTTTGTTTCTGCCCACCCTCCCCGCTGTGATACCACACGCACACATCTCTAATTCGGTTTTTTTTCTTCTTTCTTTTTTTTCCGTTTCTCTTCGGGTTCTCCCCGGTCTTCTTTCGTTATTGGGGGTTTCTTCTTTTGTGATACCATACTCTAATGTTTTTTTGTTTTTCTTTCCTCCGTTTTCTCCCCACATCCCCATCGCATGGCTCGAGACTCCCGGTCCGACGAAACGCGATGTCGTCATCGCGCCCTCCGTGGCCGGGAAAGGATCTCCTCCCTTGCAGAGGCCATGGGAGGTGTGTACCGTAGCTATGTGTGTAGATAGCTAGATATGATTGCGAAACGGGCGCGGAGGGAGCTGCCGCCGATCCAGTGGAGTTCCGTTCGTATCTAGCACAAGCCGAGGCTGGGGCGGCCCCTTGGCGGACCGTTTCTTTTCTTCTTCTTGTTGGTTCCTTTCTGCATGCTGCTTTAGCTTCGACAGAGACGCAGAAAGGGAAAGAAAAAAAGAAAAAGAATAAAGAGATGCGCGATGGAAGGAAGCCGTTTCGATACTTATTTCTGCTTCGCTCATCCTCTCGCTCCGTGGGCGGGTGGTTGCTTTTTTCTGCGAACCGGCGAGAAACCTGGAAAATGGGATTGGCGCCTAACCACCACCGCAAACATCATCGCCAGCAGCAGCTTTCTTCTGGATGGTGCCGGCAGCGCCGCTGGCTGCGAACCGAGGGGAAAAAAAAAGCGACAGCGGCGCGTCTCCGGTCCAGCCGCAATGTATCCGGTCTCTCCGGTTATTGCGAGCCAAAGGTAGGTTTCTGTCCGGCCACTTTGCTCTTTTCCGCCCTTCACTTCGGCCATCGCAAGCAGGCATGCTGGAGTGTTTTTGATTGAACCGATGGTGATGGTGATGGCGATGGCGGTGGTGGTGGTGGTGGTGGTGATGATGATGATGGTGCGGATGATGCGGATGATGCGGATGAGCATGGTGTGAGTATATATATGTATGCGCGTGCACGTAGCTATGTAGATGAAGAGAACGGACACATAAGACCGACAGCTGGTGGATGGACGGAGGACGGAGGACGGACGCCATTCACGCACGCACGCATTCGGAGTCGAGTGCAGCTCGCGCGTTAGAGTAGAGCACATATCCATACGGCCCGCCTTCGGACGGGACAGGAAGGTGAGGGGGTCGCAATATCGTGTGATGCCGCAATCGTGCGGTCGTTGCGAGACGGAAAGATGTTTTCTGGCTTGTTTGGCTGGCCGCGTGGGCCTGGCCCGTATCTCAGTTGCATAGCTAGCACTAAAGAGCAGTTGGCTGCGGAATTCATGGTTGCACTGCGTTGCACCGAACTCGCGCAACACCGCCTCCTGCAGTTGTCTCCGCCGGTTCACCACCACCACCACCACCACCACCACCACAACCACCATGCCGCAGCTGCGATGCCACCACTATTGCCGCCACTGCGTACCATCGCCACTGCCACCGCCGCCACTGCCACCATCACCACTGCCACCACTCTGACCGCCACTGCGCACCATCTCCACTACCACCACCTCCCGCCCGCCGTGGCCACCGCTAGATATGCCGAGCCGTCCACGTGATGCAATGTGTCTATGCATGCAAGCAGAGCGAGCGAGCGAAACAGAGTGCACTGCTCTGCACACGCCCACACTACGCTCCCTGGAGGTGTCTAGATAGACAGCTATCGTCCCCGGGCAGCCGGAGTGAAGCGAAGGGAAGATGGAAGAAGCAATTGCAGGGGAAGTGTTCCCGGCACCAGCAGTAATTGACGCCCCTCCTCTCTGTCGTCCTCCTCCGCCGCGCCCGCCTCCATCCTCTTTTGCCGGCAGCTTGCTTCCTGCCCCTCCTCGCCCACCACTCTCCCCCTCCCCCGCCCACCGCAAACACCCAGCCCACCCTCCACCCACCCCCCCTGCCCCTCCACCGCTGCCCAGCTTCCCGGTGCAGTACATTATTCCTGCTTCTCCTCCCCTCCCCGCCTCCAGCCGCACAATTGCTCCCCCCTCCGCACCCAAGCAGCTCCAGCTCTTCCTCCGGCGGGAAAACAAAAGCAGCTCCACACGCCCGTTCAGCCATCCCTCCGTCGTCCCACCAACCCTCGCTCCCAGCCAAACGCCAATTTCCTGCTCCTCCTCCTCCTCCTCCTCCTCTTCCTCTCCTCCTCCTTCTTGACCTCCTCCTCGTCTTCAGGATTCAACCCTTCCGTGCAACCCTCCCATCCACCGCCACTCCGCGCCGAATATAACCTCCAAAATCTGCACGCTATTTCCATCGGACCTACATCCATCCACCCCCGCGCCACAGCTACTACTTCTCGCAAAACACAAGTTTGCCGCAGTCGCTGCGAGAGGAAAACAAAAAAGAAATACTGCACGAATCCCCTCGTGTCGTACCGTGGTACGTCTCCTTCCGTAACTGCCGCCGGTTCCCGTCATCGCAACTCAATCCATCGCTATCCCCCCCACCTCCATCCCACTATCACCCCAGTACATCCCCCGTCTCGTCTGCTGCACCGGATACTGCCCCTGTGTCGTTGACACCGGAAACATACCTATAAGGAGCACAGCCAACTGACTTCCACCCTCCCGTTCGTGGTTTGTAGATCTCCTACTTCCTACTCGCAGAAAAAAGGGCCGAGTGTCGGTCGAGCACGCAACGAAAGAAAAGCAAAAAAAAAAAAAACCAGATCAAGATCAAAAAAAATCACAATGGCCTCCGGAACACGAGACGTGAAGAACCATCTCCTCTTCGAGATCTCGACTGAGGTCGCCAACCGAGGTGCGCTTTCCCGACCC
>Ga0307516_10007662_pt1 | contig 12357 bp, 11 predicted proteins | sample 19_EM_MG_FD_203310 | JGI IMG/M metagenome (GOLD analysis project Ga0307516, IMG submission 203310) | Populus trichocarpa ectomycorrhiza microbial communities from riparian zone in the Pacific Northwest, United States - 19_EM | ecosystem: Host-associated > Plants > Roots > Unclassified | place...
TTTTTGTGATTGAAATTGAAAGTGTTTAAGAATGTCTGAAAGATATTGTGGTTTTATCCTTATTACTATGCCTGGCAAAAATAGGATAAGCATTGCCCGGCGCTGCCTGCCGAAGGCAGGCACCAGCACTAGCTGGTGTCTTATTCGTACAACACTTTCCACTAATGGCAATCACAATAATGGTACGTGTGTTAGTCAATGTCTGTTGCTATGACTCAATCAATTAATCAAGGCGCCCTCTCCAACCATCATATGTGTTGTATTTGTTGTGCGGTGAGTGGCCATTGCTTGATCCCTATTCAGTTTCCAACGATATGCCTCCCTTGTGCCCCATAGTCAAATGATGCAAATGTGAGGAATGTATTCACAAAAATCCCGATGAGATCTCCATGGATTCGCGGCTCATTCTCATCCACCTGATTCTCTATCCAGATTTATGTTGTCGCCATGATGCCATCGGGTCCACCTTGTTCGTTTGTGTATTATTTCTTTTGCACCACTAACACCCTTATTCTTCATCCAGATTTAGATCACCATTAAGTCTCAATGTCATCAGATGTCATTCTTGTTCAGGCATGTATCTGTATCTGTCGCAGTGCTAATGCCTTTATTCATTGTTGTTCTCTATCTAGAATACCATTGTATTCGCCTCTGAATATGAGAGATCTGTGTGTTGAGTGTGTGCATTTTTCTTATAAATACACTGTGATCACTCATCTTACTTGCAAAGCCCATCCTACCTGTCCTCTGGTGTGTTCATCTTCATTAACCATAGCTGCTGCCAAATTGATTTAAAGCCAAGGTTACACATGCCTGCTGCTTGTGCTGTTTTCAAATGGTGCAAATGTGAAGAGTGTCTTGAAAGAGATGTTGATGGTGTCTTGATGGATACACAGCTCATGCCTGTACATGTGAACAGGGTCCAAGAAGAGCGCTTGAGGCACAAAGGTTTTGCTAGTGATGTCCTTGCTGGTCACCTCGGCCTTACCCTTACAGACGATGGACCTAACCAGAGGGCTGGTGCCAACAAGCTATGGAAATTGCATGCTGATTACCAGGAAAATGGACCCAGCAATGACCTTATAGCTGGCTCACTTACTACTCTGCCCCTGTCTGACATCACTCACAGCCTTGGCCATCTCCAGTTGTATGATCCCCACCCAGCACAACCATCAATTTTAGGCAACATCAGAGAATACTCCACTGCTAAGTTGTCTAGCAGACAACCAGCCAATGTGCCCAAACCTTGCTCAGTGCACTTGTCAACTTTGGCTGATATCGCAGATCGCCCTACTATGGAGTCGTCCAGCAGGAGTAATGTACCTCAAAGTCAGTCCGACAGGTCCCATCTACCCCCTGATCCTCACTCATTGCATTTGTCATCCCCAGGTGGTGTCAGAAAATACCCTGCTGTGGAGTCACCCAGTTTACCAGCTGCTGTAGCTGGGTGTAGAATTCCAATGAAGGACTGTCATACAGTCAAGGCACTTGAGATACTGTCTAACATAGAGGCTTGGACCCAGCAGTGTTTTTGTCTTTTGTTGGACGGGTCTAATGAGCAGGTGCTTCCTGTCATCAGAAAGAGCTTGGGGTGCTGTGCTGTGCTGCAGAGGATGTCAGGCATAACACTGATGTTGTGAAGTCTTGCAAGGATGAGATCATTGCTATGCTAGAAAGGCTTGAAGTTGAGCTGAGGTTGCATGAGCCTCCGGAGGACTCATTGAAGGATCCAGTCTTCTTTGAAACTGGTGAGTTTTGTTTGTGTTGATCTCAAATATGATGCTAATGATATCTGACTTAGATGATCATCACTGCCCATCAGTTGAGCGGATGGCCATAATTGCGCAGGTTGCAACCCTTCTTGGCATTGTGTGCAGTGTAATCATTGGTGTGAGCCAACAGGGTGGTGACTTTATCATGGGCACCCTTTCATTGCTGCTCTATATCTCATTTCAATGCAGCGACAGGACACTCAGCCTCTCCCACGAGAATATGTTGAAGCAGATTCCATCAACTATCGAAAGTGCCCTCTCTAGGTTCAATCTCACTTCTAAGACGGTCCTGTATGCTGTGTGCAACTGTCATTGCACATATTGACCAATCTACACTCCTGGATCTAGTACCCCTAGCTACCCCACTTATTGCACCAACCATCTGACACCTGAGAAGGAATGCAAAGAGGCCCTTTTGAATGCTTCACCCAATGGTGAATGTCGGCCAAAGAAGATGTACACTTACCATGACTTCAACAACTACCTTGCCAACTTGTTGGCAAGAAGGGACATCGAAATGTTGATGGATCAGCCATGTGATGATCTTGTGGAGTCCCTTTCTTCACCACCACCCTGATTCATCAAGAACCCATTTGATGCTCAGTTGCTTCACACATTCAATGGCCCTGAACCTGGCAAACCTTTTGTTGACTGGGGTGATGAAGGATGCTATGTGTTTGCCCTACACATTGACTTCTTCAACCCAGAGGGCATGACCCAGCATGGGTCAAGCATGTCATCTGGGATCATTTCCATGGCATGTCTTAACTTACCCCTGGATGTCCAGTATAAACCTGAGAATATGTACCTTGCTGGTATAATCCCAGGACCAAAACAGCCATCCCTGGAGAACCTCAACCACTATATCCGCCCCCTCATCACTGACCTTGTAGCATCATGGGAACATGGTGTTTGATATTCGACCACCACAAATCATCTGAATGGCTGTGTCACGCATAGTGCTGTTGCCCTAGTGGTTTGTGACCTTCCAGCTGCTCGTCACCTTTCTGTGCTTGCTGGTGCCAGTAGTCATTTTTGTTGCAGTGCATGCAATTGTTATCACAAGTCTAATTATGGCCGTGTTGATTTTGAACACTGGGTACTTTGAGACAAGGACAAGCTGCATTGCCAGGCAGAGCAATGGAGAGATGCCCCAACATCCACAGAGCGTGAAAAGCTGTTCAAGCAGTATGGTATCCACTACTCTGAACTTTGGCGACTTCCGTATTGGGATCCAGCCCGTCAGCTTGTGATTGACTCTATGCATTGTCTCCTAGAAGGTCTCATACAGCATCATACATGAAACATACTTGGTCTCACCACAGAAGCTATTTCGACCACCCACTCAACCTCTTCTGCCTTCCATTATGATTTCGAGCCCCTAGACCCTGAGAGAGCTGCCAGCCTCTCCATGACCACAAAGGAGGCAGGCCAAGTGTCAGTGATTCACACTCTCCTTGTTGCCCAGGTGCAGTGTGCAGAGAATGCTGACCAGGTTGCTGAATCCCTGGGGAAACTGCAAAGTTCCCTTCTTCATAAAAACATGGTGTCACTGCATTATGTTTGTCAGTCACTGTGTTGTATCCCTGAAAAGAGAACTAGGCTTTATAAGATTGATTATGCTAAGGTGCTTGTTCAATGGGTAGGCAATCAATTTATCCATGTATACTGTCACTGAAGTTATTATAGTGTGGTCAACAACCTCTGGTTGCTATGGACAAAGATGTTCGTGAGCCCAGCTCAAAGCAAGCCCTCAAGCAGATTCAAACTGTTATTCATGACATATCAGTACTGTTGTGGCTTGGGTCAGTACCCAAGAACTTTGGTGATGTTTCTGCAGGCACAATCAAAGCTGATGAGTGGCAGTCACTCATTACTGTCTACATCCCCATAGCTCTTATCAGTCTTTGGGCAAATCCTGAGACCGAGTTCAAGCCTATTCTTGATCATACTATGTCCCTAGTTTCTGCTGTCTACCTTGCTTGTGCATGGACAATGACTCCTGAGCAGGCTTCTGCTTATCACATGAATATTGCTAGCTATGTAAAGAACTTGAAGATCATCCACCCGACTTTCAACTTGCGCCCAAACCATCACACATCTTTTCATATTTATGACTATCTGTTGCTCTTCAGTCCTGTACACTCATGGTGGACATTCCCTTTCAAGCATCTTATCAGAGTCCTCCAGCACCTTCCCAGCAACCATGCTCCATTCTTTTCTCAAGGGTGAAAAACTATGCAGCTGGTTGTCACAATCAGACTGTCCACCCATTATCCATGAATGCAAAGTCCTTCTTGATTGTGCATACCGGACCCCAGGCAGTATTGGTGGTGATGATGGTGATGGTGCTGCTCCTGCTGATAATCTCCTGAAATCAAATGTTCCCCAGGATCTACATGCACTCATTGGACAATGTACAGCAGTGCTGTGCGCTCAGTTACACACACATGGGGTTTACTATTGTTGGTCATCAACCCACATTGGTAACTCCCTCATCTTATTCTATCTCTCTGGCAATTACGCGTTATCACCTGTTCCAGGAAGTATCAAATATATCTATGAATCCAACCGATCTTGGCATTTTGCCGTCCAGTGACAATGACCATTATTAGCAAGTAGGGTGATCACTGCTGATCCCTTCACCATATATCCACACTTCCCTGCAAAACTGTATTCTTCCATTCTTGAGGACAGATTAGAGAGTGTCCAAGTGGGTTGGGTCACAAGTCACTATGCACAATGGGCCATTTCAAGCGAGCAAGTTGTGGTCCTTTCTTTGTGTAGGGTGAGATTGAGACTACTATTATTGGTTTGCCTGAAGTGAACTAATTTCACCTAATTTCACCTCCAGGATTAGGCTACACACACTATGGACTTGTATATGTACATCATGATTGGCATTGTTTTCAATGGGATGATGACTGAAGGGAGATGGTGATTCCTTCAATGGGTGGGATGATGCAACTAAGGAGAGTTGGATGAGGAGAGTTGGACGAGGAGAGTTGGGTGAGCAGTGGGCAATCATCAGGCGAGTGGTGGGCAACCATCGGGCAATTCATTTAGTCCATGGATACAACTTAACATTTATTACCACATTTTGTCCACAAACTTAATTTCTAATATGGGCCCTGTTGTTATTGTTTGTCGGTATTCAAAATTTGCATCTCTATTTTCTGCCAGGAAAGGTTTGAAGTTTAGCGGGGCACATACCAGATGCCAATATGCAAAGCTTTCACACATATTCTATCTGCACCAAAATGTCTTGTTTGAGTCAACCTTTACACCAGGACAGCACGAGTGCCAACACATTAAGTTTCCTCCAACATATGTTACACTGACTATACTTCAAGTAGCACCACCGCAAAAATGTCAGATTAAATTTCCCATTTGCAATTCACATTTCTCACTACATTTACACCCAGCTTAAATTCTGCTAACCGCATTGTGTCAACCCAATATTCATGAGAAAGTGCAGCCCCTGTCGTGTCACAAAAACCCGAGCCTTGGTATGAGGTTCTTTTTTTTTTTGGACAAGTGATAACATTATGTAGCCACTGACAAGTCAAGCTCTACATAATACACTAGATCAATAACCCAGTTGGGCTTCGTTCCAAGGAAAAATGCTCTTATGCACTTCCCATCAAGGACGGGGTATGTGGGACTCCATGAACCTACTGGTAAACCCGTTGAAGGGCACCTGGTAGGCGTTATACCCACTAAAACCTCAGGTTGGGAGAGGCGAACATCTCGCAAGAGGGGACAGCATCACAGTGGACTGTCACATGAAATAATCATGTTGCTTGTGTGATTGGTTCACAATTCAACTTGTCTTTGGTTGGTCTTTGGTATGTTCAGGATGTCTACATTGGGTAGAAAAATTCGTGAGTACGTGGTCACTGAGTGTGGTTGTTCTTGCCAGTCTGGCATTGTTCGTGTGTTTTGGTTAGTGTACCGTGAATTTGGGTTTGAGCTGTAATTAACTGGCTAATTTGCAACTGGTTGACTGGGCCCCAAATTTACCCATGCAAATTAGCGCTAATTAGCAGAAATGTTAAATCTTGTTATTAGACTAGATATTTCACAAAAACAGTGTAACTTTACTCCCATTCATCTTATGCAAAGGTGCTAGGAACAATCTGTGAAGATGACGAGGTGGTCAGAAGGTCAGGAATGGATACAGTAGACTGCCAAGGTTGCACTGGTGCTGAAGAAATGATATCCCAAAGCCAGGCTGACCACAGATCAATTCCACTGCACTCATCAAGTTCACATCTGTTTCCTGAACTTGAAATGTTTCAAAACTCTTCAGCAAGGCCATAGTACTATCCATCCAGCCAGGATATCCCATCAACACTGGTTTCAGACTCGTCAGTGATCACTGGCCATGTCAACTGCTGGATTCATGACAGATGGCTGGAGTGGAGGTTGGCTGCTCCCAGTGCAAGGACATTGGCAAATTCATTGCTTTCGAGTGTTGCCCACTATTGCAATGTCCTTATCTCATACAGGCTAGGTACTAGTACGGACTCGATACTTACAGCTAGAACTATATAGTTCTTACATAGGTGTGTACTCGGCAACTCTCCGTGGTATCAATGCCAGTCACTGGCTCATTAAATAATTCCTGGCTTCAGTCTCACTCTCCTGACTCCCTCTGGTATGCGGTTTCATCCATCACTCCGTTGCCTTGCCCGTGACACATTTGAAGAGGATAAGGACCTCAGGGTCTGAAGCAAGCTCATCAAGCCATGACTCAAAAAGATCAGTGAGCTTGGGGAGACCAGCTTGGGGAGACCTGGCCCTTGCGAGAAATTATTGGACCATTGTTGCAGTGATATAGATGTATCTTGACTCTCGAGTCACGTTGACAGTTGAAAGTACCAACAAGACCCCTGTCTTCCAAATCATCATTATCCACCAAGTTGAAACCATACTTGGTTGTTTCGCTGCCCAACTGGGGTATGGTATTGGGAAGACTTTCTAGGTATTTGAAAGGTGGAGGAGATCTACCTTTGCCCTGGTTGAAGTGTCCATAGTGTTCAGTTATGACTCTAGAGTCTATGAGCCAAAAGTTTTGTACAGTGTCTTGCAGTCACCCCATGCCTGTTAACTAGTCATAATCCATCTGTCATATATGTCATTGGAGGCTGGTGACCCTAATTAACACAAATTCACAGTGGGTCTCTGAGTCCCCAAATTCACTGTGCAAATCAGCACTAATCAGCCCCACTAATTAGCAGTTCCTAATTCATGGTACACTAGTTTTGGTCAATTTAATGACTCTTAATAATCATTCTAGGGGGGGTGAGACGACCCTAGGCAAAGACACCAAGGACCCTACTACACACTGGGACTCTGAGAGGATAGGATGCGAGGACTAGGGCAACAACCCAAGATGAGCTCGAATGGAGAGCCTCTGGGTGCTGGATTGCACTGTATATATACTACTCTACACGAGGGCTACGCAAGGCTATCCCTGAGGCTACGTACTGTGCAATGCTATGCTAGTGATGTCATAGTGGAGCTAAGGCTATGCGGAAGGACACCAGGGAGGCAGCGTGTACAGCATGAGGCACGGGTCTAGACTAAGGTAGATAAGATACGGCTGTACACTACGATAAGATAAGATGCTATCTAATCACAGATTAGATAAGATAAAAAGTTGGACCGTTACAGGGGCCAGTGGTGTTCTGTGTGCTTTTTATTGTTTGTGCACTACACACTACCTTGCCCAGCTGTTGTAGCATGGGAAAACCAACCATGGTCATGGTTGCAGTTCAAGGGCCCCCCGGTACGAGGTTCTATTAGTCCTTAATGGAGCACGGTGACCTTGGACACCAACCCTTGCCCTGTCCCCTGATTGTGTCCTCTGCATGACACTCGAGGATAACTTTCTGAGCAACCCTCCAATGTTTCTGCAGTGCTGTCACCAAGCATGCACCGTTTTACAGTGTTGAGTAATATGGAAAGCCAGACAGTCGTGGTCCATTTGCAAACTTCACACGCTGGAATTCAAACTTGATTTGGCAAATCCCTGAAGTGAGACTCCAGATTCCATTTTCCATTTTTGAAATACAAAACTTATATTGTTAAAGTTGTAAGTCCAAACTCATAAGCCAAGTTGTTGAAGTACAAAACTTGTTTTGCTAATCTTGAAATACAACATATTGTTGAAGTCGGAAAGTTGCAAGTCAAAGTCACAAAGTTGCAAGTCAAAATTTCAAATACACTACGTACAATGCCAGGTCTTTGATCTATTCTGCTGATCTTGTGGGATTCAAGTGGTATGGGTACTGTTCAAAGGACGCAGCTGAAAGCTGGTCCACTTGCAAAATTTGTTGCACACATGCTGCTTCTCGAAGACAGTCACTCCCTTCTCCAGATTCCCATCACCAAAAAGCTTGAGGCCTCTTCCAACCTCGCTAGAAAAGCTGGACTAAGTTCACACGAAGGCAACAGGTCAAGCCACTTATGGATGTGTGAGGATTTGTGGGTCTGTCAAAAGTAGACCACTTCCTGTAGCCAAGTGTAATTTAGTTCACAAAGTTGGTGCCCCAAAAGACGTACCCTGATAATCTGATATGTACACCTGACCGTCGGTTTTGGCATACTGTACATGTTGCATAAACGCCAAAAATTCTGCTATCTCATCTGCTTCGGTATCAAAAAGGTTGCAAGGGACCGCATTGCCGTTGTGAATGTACTTCACAAACTCTCCCTCCAAGGATGCGGGGATAAGCTCCTCAGCAAGGTATATTGTACTGACTGTACCACCAGGTCTTACTGACTGCCTGGTCTTCTCCGATGCATTAGTGGTGACTGTTGCGAATGAGTATGCAAACACTAGACCAGCATCGATGAAGTGTAGGCGAGGTATTTTGAATGGTGGCAGTGTGCTTGCATCATTAATAGCGCGATCAATGAAATCGTACATCAACTTCAGGAGTGCTTTTGCCCAGTATAAAATGTTTGCTTCACAGTAGAGCAGGTTTGACTCATCTGTTAGGATATAGCGTGTGAATGGTGGCCCAGGTTTGGAATTGTTGCCAACATAAGGTCTTTTCAGGATGATATTGTGGTTGGAACACAATCCAATGCCCAAGTGTCTGAGAGGCAAGAGTGTCAGCTGAGCCAATTGAGCTGTCTTGAATGCTCCAACTCCAATAAGGCCATTCACAGAGAGATTGAGTCTGATGCTGCCAGAAAAAAGTTCCACTTCTTTGATGTTGAAAGCTGCCTTCATGGCAGTGAGTTCATTGAGGCTGCATGTTGGGATCAGGTAGAAGTCCACTTGCTGGATTTTCTGCTGAAAGACTAGGGCTCATAAATAACATGTTTATATATGCAGAAATACTTAACTTACCTTTCTTAGCATCAAAATCGGATGCCCCACCTGACTGTAATGCTTCTTTGAGTTGATCTCGGTTAGGAGAGGGGAAAGCAGCCATATGTTTCTTCAGTGGTGGCAGTGCAGCAGATCCACTCGACATACTGCTAGTGTGACGGTGATGACATTTGATGGACAACGTACTGGCATCCTACAACAAATGCTTAGTTGATGGGAGACAAAATATTTGCAACTTACAGTATGGTTAACCTGCAGACATTCAACATCACATGAAATTGGTTGTTCAAAAATGCTACTTGGTGTTGGACCCATCTGTGTCTTGTTGGGAAGAAACAGGGGAGCAGGAGAATCTGAATGCTGTTGAACCACAGCATTGGGTGGAGGTAATATGGCAGAGTCACACCGAGTTCCTTGTGTGCGAACAGGTAAAGGCTTGATCTGGTTCTGGGAAAGAGATGAAGACACAGAGGTGGGCTGAGAGGTCAACTGGGATACTATTTGCATGGGTGGGGAATCACATTTATCTTGAAATGCCTCAAACTCCTCCCATTGACATTCTGGGACAACAACAAATAAAGTGAACTGTTTGGTTTTGAATACCATCGATTTCGTGCCTTTTTGAGTGCTTGGATGGAGGTAGTCCTTATAAAAATATGCTTGGAAGCTGGAGTATCTTGCAAGATCAACCCATTTGTTGTCATGGACTGTGAACTCATTCTCTCACCACCAAAATGATGGATAGTACGCTTTGATCCCTGGGATGACGGTCTCGAGTGCAATAGATGCAAGCTCCTGTGCAATGGCCTGTGCATCAATGTCCTTCAGTCCTTCACATATACTCTGTGATACTGAATCAACAACAATTTTCCAACTGTTGAACAACTACTCACACCAATGTTATTCATATGTGTACCCCTCTTTTTACCCCCAGCTTCAAACACTGCAGAAATCTCCAATGATATCGTCTCTGCAGGCGGAGTACAGTGTGCCATCTGCACCTAGTGGTCACGCTGAGCTGCATAGTGAAGGTGCTGTGCACCGTATCCAGAGGAGCCTGGTGGCAGACCTATTGCCTGGCCTAAACTGGGTCGTATAGCAGGAGGCATTGGTTGTAGGCCCTTGTTCCAAGCAGAGGGAACATACACATTCGGGCCACCAGTGGATGCTGCGTGACCCAAGGGAGTAGGGGGAAATTGTGGGAGGGCTGGAGGCACCGACTGAGGCCCAATGGGAGCGACATTGTAACGTGGATCAGGTAGAAATCAAGGAGCACTGGGGGTGGTTGAATCACAAAAGTTTGGGTCAGTATTCAATATGGCCACCACTGGTGGTGGGTTGACTGAAGCTACCAATTGTTGAGATGTGATACTGGTCATGCCGAAGTGAACACACAGGATTGAGCAGCACTTATGGATTGGCGGATGGACTGTGCATCAGGTAATGCTGATGATACATTAGTTCAAATCTGATGGAAGAGGTGGGAACACACTAATACCTTGTGGATGCACTCGAGCAGTGGTCACAGGTTTGTTCTTGTACCACCTATAGCACTCTGCACAAACAAATTTGCTGGGCTGAGCTGGGTTGTACACTGCTACATAGTGGCAGGGATTGCCTTTCCGGATCAAAACTTTGCACTTGGATCGCTGGCATATCCTGTCTTCTTTGGCAAATGCATCCTCTGTGAACTGCATGACAAGGTCCTGGCTAGATGCCTGCATAATAGTACAGCGCAGACGTGAGAATATCACTGATAAGTGTCATAGATGCCAAAATAACGGGATAGCTTAAATACCTTTCTGAAAGGCATCTGAGCAGTCACACAGATACTTCAACCACACAAACCATGAGCCTTGGTCACACACGGAAACAGTAACAAGGCACTTACCAGCATTGCCCAGAAAAAATGGTTCCCATCATCTACACACAAGGCGGGCACAACTTGGCAAAGGACCTGCACAAATGATTGGATAGCTGGAAAAATGGACGGCCTCTGAGGAAGACACAGTACATTTGATGGCCTGAGAACCAACCATGAGGCCGTTACTTGTTTGCAGGGTGAGCGTGACTTGAGGACACTGTGGTCCCAACAGACTGGAAACCAACTGTGAGGCTGTATCGATAGAGGCACAACTGTCTGGCTTTCGTCCCAACAGACCGGAAACCCACTGTGAGGCTGTAGTATCAATAGGGGGCAGGAATTGTGGCATTGAGGCACAATACAACTGGAGTGACTCATGAGGTCGAGCAGAAATGAGACATCAGGTACTGACAGACAAAGTTCTGATGGACAAAGTTCTGGGGGTTCAAGCATGGTTCAACAACTTGGGAGGGGAAGCTTGGAGTCAGGAACAAATGGACAAGCTTGAGGAAGTTCCGGTGGTTTGAGCTTGATGGAGTAGTTGTCTTAGGTAATTGGCAAACCACGGTGCAGCTGCCTCATGTAGTAAGGGAAATGTTGAGATAATAGTCACATGTTACAAGTCCATCATAATTTCACCGGTGTCATGCACCAAAAGTGTTTGGTACTGTGGACATGGAGAAAGTTAGCCAATGAACTAATGCAAAGAACACACCCAAGATCTGTTGAAAGATTGTCCTGACTTGAGGGATACAGACAGCCCTCGCTATCCATATCATGCAAAGTCAGGACTATCCTTATGTGAAGGATGAATACAAGATCATTGTAGCCATCTATCGCACAAGAATGACTATCCTGATGCAAGAGATGAATGCCATCGCTGACAGTTATCCCTTGCACGAGAACCGCCAAGAAGCAGAAGAATCCAAAGGAATAATGATCTTTTTGGTATGAGAAAGGAGCACAGCCTTCTGCAGTCCAACTCCCATACCAGAACAACCAAAGAAGCAGAAGAAATGATTGAGAAACAAAGGAGAAAAAGAAGAATCAATTTTAGTGCCCAAATGTCAAATTTAGGCGCTCAGTGCTGGCATTCTGATATTTTGAATAGCTCCATCGTTTTTGAAGCTACCAAGCACGTGACTATACCATCATGGAGCCTAGACTGTGGTCTATCTGCCTGTCAAGTTCCGACATAAATCCATTTATTTCCCACGGAGATATTCCACCCACAATCCAGACACCCGCTTCATCAGTCACTATGGAGTCTGCATTTTCTCTGGAATGTTTCTCCGCTATTGCAGCAGACCTTGACTATGTCCTACTCTTGGGACAGCCTCTCCCTGAGTTCCTGTGCACTGCCTGGCACATAT
>Ga0307516_10007663_pt1 | contig 12357 bp, 7 predicted proteins | sample 19_EM_MG_FD_203310 | JGI IMG/M metagenome (GOLD analysis project Ga0307516, IMG submission 203310) | Populus trichocarpa ectomycorrhiza microbial communities from riparian zone in the Pacific Northwest, United States - 19_EM | ecosystem: Host-associated > Plants > Roots > Unclassified | place...
CAAGTCGCCGTCGTACCCGGGCCGGTGTGGTCGTACACGGGGAAAGCAGGGGAAGGCAGAGGCGCGGGAGACGCCGGGGAGGGCGGCGGCGCCGGTCATGCGGCGTCCAGCGCTCGGGATGCATACGCGCTGCCCCCGCAGGGGATCCGTACGTGGCTCAGCCGGTCAGCGGGTCAGCGGGGCCAGGGTCAGGGGCTGGATCTTGCCCTCCAGCATGTAGCCGAGGCCCTGCACGGCGCATACGTCGGGCCGCTCGGCGATGTGCACCGGCATGCCGGTGGCCTGCCGCAGCATGTGGTCGAACCCGGGGATCAGAGCACTCCCGCCGACCATCATGATCCCGCGGTCGGCGAGGTCGGCCACCAGGTCGGGCGGGCAGTCGCGCAGCACCCGGCCGATGCCGTCGAGCACCGCGGTCAGCGGGGTCTCGATCGCGTCGCGGACGGCGGCGGTGTCGACCTGGACGCAGCGGGCGAGACCGGTGGCCACGTCCCGGCCGTGGATCTCGGTGGAGGCCGGGCCCTGTGAGGTCAGGCCGTCGCCGGAGAGGGCGAGTTGCAGCGGCCGTACAGCCTGGCTGGGCAGCATCAGTTCGTGCTCGTGCCGCATGTGCTGCACGATCGCGTGGTCCACGGCCTCACCGCCGACGGGAACGCGCTCGGCGGTCACGATCGACCCGAGGGATAGCACGGCGACCTGGGTGGCGGCGGCCCCGCACATCATGATCATGGTGGCCTCGGGCCGCTCCACGGGCAGTCCGCAGCCGACGGCGGCGGCGATCAGCGTGTCGACCAGCTCCACGCGCCGCGCGCCGAGCCCGACGAGCGTCTCGATCGCGGCGCGCTGGGCCAGCGGGTCGGCGTCGTGCGGGGTGCAGGCCGCGGCCCGCAGCCGGGGCCTGCGGCGCAGGGCGCGGCGGACCTTGTCACCGAGCAGATGCCGCAGCATGCGCTGCGCCATCTCGATGTCGACCACCGTGCCGCCGGAGACGGGTCTGACGACGCGGATGTAGTGGGGCGTACGGCCCGTCATCCTCTCCGCGAACTCGCCGACCGCGATCAGCGCGCCGGTACGGGTGTTCACGGCGGCGGCGGACGGCTGGTCGACGACGAGTCCGGCCCCCTTCACGTACACCCGTGTCCTCGCCGCACCCAGGTCCACCGCGAAGTGGCAGCGGCGCAGCTGCTCCAGACTGGCGGTCATGGCAGGTCCTCCCGAGAGCACAGACCGTGGGCCGCCGAGCGGCGGTCTCCTAGCATCGTGCGGGGGGCGTGGGAGGGGGCGCGCCTTGTGGTGGGCCGGGCGGGGGGCCGCTGAATGGGGGTTTCGGCCGCTCTGTGTGGTGTGAATTCGTCACCAGGGGTGGCATCAGAGAGAGCGGGCCGCTTCCAGGAGCGGCGCCAGGGACGGGACGGTGATCTCGCATCCGGCCTCGCGCAGGCTCTGGTCCACGGTCGGGTTCCGGGCCAGGCCGATGAAACGGAGCCCGATCTGCTGGGCGGCGCTGAGCTCGGCGACCGTGGAACCGATCAGCACGCTCGTGGCAGCGGGGGCGTCGGGAGCGTCGGGGGTGCGCAGGGCGCGCAGGAGGCAGTCGGGGTGCGGCGTCAGCAGGCTGAGATCGTCGGCGCGGCCGTGCACGCCGGCCAACGGGAGACGGTACGGCTCCAGGTAGCGGCGGGCGGCCTGTTCGCCGACGTCGGTGACCACCAGGACACGGCGGCCCGCGCCGTGCAGGGCGCGTACCAGGGCGGGGGAGTTGTGGGTCGTGGGCGCGTCCGGGACGGCCCGCAGTTCGATCCGGTCGAGCCGGTCCCGCAGCGCCGGGCCGAGCCGGTCCTGGGCGAAGGCCCGCAGCACGTCCAGTGGGTGCACGAACACCTCGCGCCCGGTGCCCCCGAGGGTGGGCAGAGAGCGTCCCGCCAGCGCGTCCTCGGGGTCGCGGTGCTCGACGGCCACGGAGAGCAGTTCCAGCGCGGCCTCGCGGGCGGTCCGCGCCGAGTACATGCGGGTGAGGGGTCCGTCGAAGCCGAGCAGCACGGTCTCGGTCTCGCCGAGGATGTCGGACAGCGGACGCCGGGCGGGCGCCGCCCGCTGCGGTACGGGAGGCGGTGAGCCCTCCGGCGTCAACTGCACGGAGCACGACACCGCCAGCCCCGGCACCGGCCACGACGTACCCAGCCCGGAGTTCACCGCCCGCTGGGCCGCGCCCGCCCGGCGCTGGGGATGGCGTCGGGTGATCCGGCCGGCCGCGAGAAGCAGATGCTCGAGCAGGGCCTCGGAGACCCGGGGTACCTCGCCGTGCACGAACGCGACCGGGTCCTCGACATGCCAGGACAGCTCCACGGCGGCGCGGAAGGCGCCCTTGCCGGAGCTGGGCAGGGACACCTGGTGGAAGGCCTGGTGGGTGGTGAGGTCGACCTCGTAGTACGTCGTCGCCCTGGGCGCGTGCGTGCCGTGCGGCCGGGCCGGGTTGAGGAGGGTGAGGGGACCGTCGGGCTGCGTGTGGACGATGGCGGTGCGGCCGGGCGCCGGCATACCGAGGCCGGGCAGGTCGTGGGTGATCAGCGGGCCGTGGACCAGGTCGCGGTCGTCGGGCCGGGGCTGCGACGGGGCGAGCGGGCAGTACCAGGCGAGCGGCGGTGCGGGCCGTGGCCCGGTGCCGTGCAGCGGCTGGAAACGCTGGGTGCCGAGGGCGGCCGAACTGGCCGCGAACTGTTCGTACAGGGCGGGCGGGACGACGACCAGTTGATCGGAGGGAGCGCGTTCCTGGAGGGCGGCCACCTCGGGGGGCGGGGTGGGGCCGTCCCAGAACGTCACCCGCAGCGGCGGTGGATCGGCCAGCCTCGCGAAGGCGTCGGGGAGTCCGCGCAGGACGGCGACCAGGACGGGGAGCAGATAGGTCCCGGGGTCGGCGTGGACGAGGTAGCCGTTGTCGCGGACGTGCACCTCGTGCTGGTGGGTGACACGGGTGCCGCGGGACAGGAACTCGTGCACCGCGTACTCCAGGGAGATACGGGCCTCGGGGTGTCCGCTCAGGTCGTCGCTCTCGAAGAGGATCGTGGGGCGGTGGGTGGACGCGGCGTCCAACTGGGCGAGTTCTTCGGTGAGTTGGTCGCGAAGGGTGCGCAGGCGGACGCGGGCTGCCTGCGCGGCGGGGCCGGGGACGCCGTCGAGGGGGTCGCCGTGGAAGAGCTCCAGGGCCTGGCGGATCCGGGCGTGCCGGTGCTCGGGGGACTGGTCGGGGTCGCGCCGGCTGAGCGTTTCGCACAGGTCCACGTCGATGTGAAGGTCCGCCGAGTGCAGCGCGTACCCGCCGACGAGGGCGGCGAGGGTGCCGGGGGAGACCAGCCACCGCACCTGCGCGGCCAGGGAGTCGATGAGACGCGCAGCCTCGCTGCCCACGGGCGGGTCGTCCCACATGCCCTCGGCCAGCTCGGCGTAGCTCAGACGGCGGCCGTGCCGGAGCAACAGCATGCACAGCAGCGCCTGCACGTCGGGCGAGGGCGGTGTCAGGGAGGAGCCCTGGTGGGTGATGCGGAGGTCGCCGAGCAGGGCGAACCGGTAGGACTCGGAGGGCTCGACGTCCGCGAACGCCTCGGCCGCGACACGGGCGGGTTCGGCGAGGACGCCGTTGCCGATCCGCTCCACCAGCTCCTGATGCTCCGGCGGAATCGCCACCACCCGTCGGGCCGTCTGCTGGAGCATGCTGTCGAAATCGCGGTAGTCCCCGTCCTGGTCCATCCCCAGGGACTGCTCGCCGAGGGCGAACCGACTGATCAGCACGGTGCCGTCCGGTCGCAGCAGCAGCCCCAGCACGCCCCGCTGCCCGCGCACCAGGCCGCGGGCGTGCAGGGCCGCCAGCCCGGCCACTCCCTGATGGGCCAGGCGCGCGAACATCGCGAACGGCAGCCGGGTCCGGTCCCCCTCCGCCACCTCCCGCAGCGTCACACCGTCCACGAACTCCGCGACCAGATACGGCTTCTGGCCGTCCGCGCCGAAGTCCAGCACCCGCACCACGTACGGACTGTCGACCTCCGCCAACGCGGCAGCCTCCCGCAGGAACCGCTCCCGATACCGCGCCGCCTGCTCCGGATACAGATGGACGACCACCCGCTCCCCGGTCCGCGTGTCCACGGCCTCCCGCATCCGCTGCCCCGGGCCACGGTGCCCGACGAGCCGGTAGCGTCCCGCGAGCAACCGCTCCGGCCCGCCCCCGCCCAGCCGCCGTACCGTCTCCGCACTGACCGTCGCGAACACCGACCCGGTGTCGGAGGACTCGCCGCCCGCCGTCGTCGCCGCCCGGAACTCCCCGGCCGCGAGCCCCGCCCGCTCGTCGATCAGTCCGCCGACCCGCGCCAGGAACTCCCGGGTCCGGCCCCGGGCGGTACGCGGCAGTGAGCGCAGCAGCAACTCCCGTACACCCGGCCGGAATTCGTAGGAGCCGGCGGGGCCCGGGACGGCCTGCAACATGCCGCTGAGGATGACCTCCGCGAGATGCTGCGGGCGTGGGTCCCGGTCCACCGCGCGTTGGACAAGGCGCATCACCGGCACGGAGGGCACGGCCAGCGCGAGATGGCCGGCCAGCCGGAACGCCTCCGGGGACGCGGTCGCGCGAAAGCGCAGCACCAGGTCCCGGGGGTCCGACTCGGCGCTGTCCGGGGCCGGTTCGGCGGGGAGGCCCGGAAGGGCCGGCAGCCAGGCCGCCGCCCCCGGGAACCGTCGACTGCCCGGATCGGCAAGCAGCGCGGCCCAGTTGGCGAGCCAGGGCGCGCCCGGCTCCAGGACCGGGAGCGGGACGGCGGCGGTGGGTGGTGGCGGGGTCTCGGGGTCGTACGGCGTGAAGGTGAGCGTGCGGGAGGGGGCCGCGGCGGCCGGAGGCGTCAGCAGGCCCGGTTCGGCGGGCAACGCCGTGCTGGGCCAGAGGTGTTCGGGAAGCGGCTGGACCACGGCCAACGGCATGCGGGCCGCCCAGTGCCGCAGGGTGCCGTACCAGCGCGCGCCCGCCTCGCCCGGACGCCACTGCGGGCCCATGCAGTCGCTGACGACCAGGGTGACCGTACGGCCGTCGTCGAGGTCCGGGACCTGGTGGGCCCGGCCGTCGGGATCCGCCGGGCGCAGGGTGACCGTGCGGAAGATGCCCGACTGGGCGAGCACGGCGTGCAGTTCACGGACCAGGGGGCGCCAGATGGGCATGGTGGGGCCGGTGTCGTGCACGAGGTTCAGGCGCAGCCAGCGGTCGGGGGCGGGCCGCAGCACCGGCAGCCACGCCTCCGGGCGCGCGCCCAGCCGGGCGATCCGGTCGGCCGTCGCCCGCTCGTCCAGGACACGGACGCGCTGCGAGGGCACCGTGCGTTTGAGGGGGCGCAGGGCGCGCTGGAGCGCCAGGGGGTGGTGCAGCATCGGCGGTGCGGGGGCGAGGAGGTGCGTGCCGCCGCCGTTTCCCTCGGGGGCCGGTGCCGCCGGGGTGGGCAGGAGCAGCGGGACCCGGCCGTCGTGGTGGGTGGCGGGGGAGGGGTCCGGCGGTCGCGGGGGTTGTTCGGACGCGGGCCGGGGCGGCGGTACGACGGTGGGGGTGTCCGGTGCCGGGCGCGGGGGTTGGGACTCCCCTTCCGGCGAGGTCGGCGCACCCTCCGCAGCGTCCAACTGCCCGGCCAGCCACAGCAGTTCCGCCAGTTCGCGCGGCGTCGGCTCCGTCGAGCCCGCGACGCCGGTCAGTACGGCGGACAGCCTGGCGACGGGGGAGGGGGCACCGGTGACACCGGTGCCATCCGTGTCACCGATGGTCGCCCCTTCCGCCCCCGTTCGGGAGGGCTCCCGCTCAGAAGCCATCGCCGTCCGCCGCCGCGCTGAGATACGGCATCAACTGCTCGGCCAGCTCGTCCCGGGAGCCGGCGTCGAGGCCGGCGACCCCGGTGAGGTAGATGGCGTTCAGGAGCTGGTCGGTGGCCAGCTCGCCGCTGCCCGCGCGCTCCAGGAAGCGGGTGATCAGGGGCTCGGCCTCGCCGTCCGGGGTGCCGAGGTGGGCGCGGACGATGTCGGTCAGCCGGCCCCGGTCGGGGCGGCGCAGCCGGAGGCGGACGCAGCGGCGCAGGAAGGCGGGCGGGAACTCGCGTTCGCCGTTGCTGGTCAGGACGACGAAGGGGAACGCACGGCAGCGGACCCGGCCGCGGGTGAGGGTGACGGGGCTGTCCGTGCCGTCGGCCAGGACCTCGGCGCCGCCGTCGTCGGCGGAGTGACGGGCCGCGCGGACCAGTTCGGGGATCTCGTACTGGCCCTCTTCGAGGACGTTCAGGAGGTCGTTGGGCAGGTCGAGGTCGCTCTTGTCGATCTCGTCGACCAGCAGGGCACGGGGGCGCCCGTAGGGGAGCAGGGCCGTGCCGAGGGGGCCGAGACGGAGATGGTCCTCCACACCGCCCCGGCCCCGGCGCTCACTTTCCGGTCCGGGCCGGGAGGCGTACAGACGGGACAGGGGGTCGTACTGGTAGAGGCCGTCGGCGAGGGAGCTGCGGCTGGTGATGTTCCAGCGCAGGACCGGGCCGAGGCGCAGCTCGCGGGCGACGGCGTACGCCAGGGAGGACTTGCCGGTGCCGGGCGGGCCGGTGACCAGCAGCGGGCGGCGCAGACAGAGCGCGGCGTTGACGAGCTGGACGCTCTCGGGCGTGGCGACGTAGGTCCGCGCGCGGTGCGTACGGTCCGGGGAGACGGCGGCCTCGTCATCGGCGTCGGCGGGCGGCGGCAGCGCGGGACCGCCGTCGAAGGCCCGCCACGGGGGCGGGGCGGGCAGCTCGTCGATGCCGTCGTGCGGCTCGCTCTTGCCGGTGTAGACGGACCAGTGCGCCATGAGGTGGTCTCCGGGCTCCTTCTCGTGGGGGCAACCGTGGGGGGTTCTTGTGACGGCGGCTCACTGAGGGGGCCACCTGGGGCGGCTCACCGAGGGCCGCTCACCGAGCGCCGGTCAGGTCACGGGGGATCTGACGTGCGCGGTGCTGTCGTGCGGGTCGGTGAAACAGCGCGGGTCGTCCCACAGCAGCTGGATGTCGCGGGCCCAGTGTCCGTCCTCCGCGTCGGCCTCCTCGCGCAGGGCCAGGACATGCCGGGGGAGTTCCGCGGGCGGCACCTGGGCGACGTGGGCGTCGAGTTCGTCCAGGAACGACTTGCCGGTGCAGCCGCCGGCCACACCCCCGCAGTCCGTGTCCTGCCCGGCACCGCAGCCGCCGCGCGACCACATGATCACCGGGGCCGGGGCGGTGAGCGAGGTGTCGAAGTGCGGGCGGGTGCGGGCCGTGGCCGGTGCGGTGCCGAAACCGGCGAGACAGGCGTCGGGCTTGCGCAGCCGCATCCGCAGGCGGCCGGGTTCCTCCGGGCCGGCACACTCGACGCGGTGCACCCGCGCGCCCGGGGAGGAGTCCAGACGCTTCCAGGCCCGGGTCAGGACATGCCGGGTGCTGGTCTTGCGGCGGGCGTGATCGGTGACGACCAGCGGATACAGGCAGCCGAGCGGGGTGTCGTCGTCAGGGGCGCTCTCCCAGCGGTCGACCGGCCAGTCGAGCCAGTCCCGGGGCAGCGCGAACGCGATCAACTCGTCGGCGCCGGGCGTCAGACAGCGGAACGCGGCCTCGATCCGGTCCTGGACGTAGGCGCGCAGCCGGGGCTGCGGAACCGTGTCCGAGTCGACCGGGTGGCGGTGTCCTCCGCTGTACGCGGACACCTCCACACGGACCAGGTCGTCACCGGCGCCGCTGTGCGCAAGCTCGACGAGGATGGGTGACCAGTCGGGGGCCTCCTGCCCGGCGGGCACGGGGGCCCGGAACAGGGCTTCCAGCCGGTCGGCGAAACGGGCGACCGTGCCGGCGGCTCCCGGCCCGTCGAGTTCGCACAGCACGAACAGCGCCGCCGACCAGAGGGAGTCGAAGCCCTCCTCGGGCGGCAGCGGGTCGAACGGGTCGGCGGCCGCGGTGTAGAGCCGTACCGGATCGCACTCCACTCCCGCGCGGACCGCTCGCTCCACCAGCCCGCGCAGCCGTGCCCGGTCGGCGGCGGCATGGTCCGCGGTGGGCACCAGGCCCTCCAGGCCGGGCCAGTACCGGACCATCACCTCGGTGGGCATCATCCGCCCGTTGGACACGCCCGGTGCGCCCTGAGCCGTGACCATCCCGACGACCTCGCCGGTGTCGACGAGCGTGACAGCCGAACCGCTGAACCCGGGGGCCAGCGGCTGGCCGCCGGGCTGCCAGGCCTCCAGCTGGATCCACTCCCGGTTGATCAACTGCGGTGCGGTGATGCGGTATTCGGCGAGGGTGCCCTCGTCGAAGCCGACCGGGAAGCCGTACACGACGAGCTTGCGGGGGGCCGTCACACCGTGTGCCGTGTCGACGGGCGCGAGCGCGGCCGGGGCGATCGGCATCTCCCGGTCCAGCTCCAGGACCGCCAGGTCCCCGGGGTCGGTGTCACCGCCCGCCCAGCCGCCGTGGGCGACCACCCGGGCCGGGACGGCGGGGGAGCCGGGGCGCTCCGTGAACGTCACGGTCAGCCCCGCGCTCTGTCCGCGCACGACATGGGCGCAGGTCAGCACCCTGCTCGGGGACACCAGGAAGCCCGCCCCCGCCACCTCGCCCCCGCACTCGATCCGGGCGTGCCACTCGGCGCTGTTCATGAGGCCGTACTGGGCTCCGGGACGGACGGGGAGGGTGGCGAGGACGGCGAGGGCGGGGGCGTACCGGCCGCCGCGGACGCGGGCGTATCGAGCCCCGCGGTGTCCGCCGCCGTGGACACGGACGTGCCGTCCTCCGTGGCCGCCCCCGGCGACCAGCTCAGCTTCACCACCAGGTGTCCCTCCGCCGTCCCTTTCGCGATGATCGCGCCGGTCTCGGCGGACAGTTTCACCCCGAACTCGATCTCGATCCCGTCCGGCCGCAGCGCGCCGTCCCGGAAGACGCGCAGCGCCGACGAGGCGGCGGAGCGCACCCCTTCGAGGGCGTTCTCGAAGGTACGGGTCGCCTGGACCGTGCCGTCCCCTCGGGAGACCAGCCGGGAGCCGGACCGTTCCTCGGCGGACTCGACCGACACCACCGCGCCCTCGGCGGTCTCGAACTCGATCAAGCGTTCCACGGCGCCCCCGTCGTTCTGTCGTACGTCCTTACCGTGCCGTGCCGTGCCGCGCCGCTCTCGCAGCGCTGAGCGTCTCCATTGTTACGGACGGTACGTGATGTTGTCGTGTGGCGCATGCCGGACCACGCCCAGTTCGGCCAAGTCCTGTGGCCGGATGCGGAGTTGGTCCGCCGTCGATTCGACCTCCCGCTCCGGACGTTTCAGGATCGCCGCCGCGAGCTCGGGGGCGATGACCGAGAAGTAACTGTCCGGCGTGGCCCAGGTGTTGCCGGGTGCGGCCAGGGCCAGGGCGCCGCCGGAGCCGCCCTCGCCGATCAGCAGCGTGGTGATCGGAGTGCGCGCGGCGGCCACCGCGCCGAACACGTCCGCGATCGCCGCGCCCGCGCCCTGCCGTTCGGCCTCGGCGTCGTTGGCCGCGCCGGGGGTGTCCACCAGGGTGAGCACGGGGATGCCGAGCCGGTCCGCGAGGCGGACAAGCCGGGCGGCGGTGCGGTACCCGGCCGGACGGGTCGCCGTCCCGGTCTGCGCGGCGTACGCGACCGTACGGCCCTCGTGCTCGCCGAATCCGCACCGCACGCCCTCGGGGTCGGTGCCGCCGCAGCGGTCGCCGCTGATCGGGAGGCGATGGGTGAAGTAGGCGTCCAAATAGCGTTCGGCGCGCGGGCGTTCCGGCGCGCGGGCGCGTCGTACCGCGTCCCAGCCGGTGGCCGGGAGGTCCGTCGCGCCGAGGGCGGCGGGGACCGGCGCGGGTTCGTCGGACGGTGCCGTCAGCAGGCGCAGCCACCGGCCCAGGGTGGCTCGCAGTTCCTCGGGTGCCACCACCGCGTCGGCCGAGCCCGCCGCCACCTGGGCCTGAGCCGAGTACGCCGCCGGGTCCGCGTCCGGAGGGCGGACCCGGGAGCCCGCGAAGCCGACCTGGGCGCCGGGCAGGGCGAGGATCACGTCGGCGCCCGCGCCGAGGGTGGCCCAGCCGCCGCCCGTCGTCGGGTCCCGCAGGACCGCGATCTGCGCCAGGCCCGCCTCCCGGGTGAGCGTCGACTGCCGTGCCACCCGCTGGAGTTGGGTCAGCGCCAGCATGCCCTCCTGCATCCGGCTGCCGCCGGTGGCGATCAACGGGACCACCGGCAGGCGGTGTTCGCGCGCATATGTGTACGCCGTCTCCAGCCGGTCGCCGGTGCGTTCGCCGAGCGAGCCGCCGAGGAAGCCGAACTCGAAGGAGAGGAGGACCGCGCGGACGCCCTCGACGTGCGCGGTGCCGCAGACGACGGACTCCTGCTCGCCGGTGCGTTCGGCGGCCCGCTCGCGCGAGGCGTCGTAGCCCTGCCAGCCGAGCGGCCCGTCGGGGCCGCAGTCCCTTGCCGGGTACGGGAGTTCGGTGAAGGTGCCCTCGTCGGTGACGAGGGTCAGGGCCTCGCGTGCGGTCACGCGCTCAGCCATGTCCCAGCACCCGCTTCATGATCTTCCCCATGTCGTTGCGGGGGAGGGCGTCCAGGTGGTGGACGACCCGGGGGCGCTTGTGCGGGGCGAGGCGCCGGGCCACATGGTCGGCCAACTCGGCGAGTTCCGGGGGTGATTGGGGGTCTGCCGGCACCACCCAGGCCACGATCCGCTCGCCCAGGTCGGCGTCCGGTTCCCCGGTGACCGCGGCCTCCCGGACGCCGGGATGCTCAAGCAGCGCGTTCTCGATCTCCCCGGCGCCGATCTTGTAACCGCCGCTCTTGATCAGGTCGGTGGCCTTGCGGCCGACGATACGGACGTAGCCGTCGGGGTCGCGCACCGCCATGTCCCCGGTGCGGAACCAGCCGTCGGCGGTGAAGGCGGCGGCCGTGGCGTCGGGGCGGTTGAGGTAGCCGGTGAACAGGTTCGGGCCGCGCACCTGGATCTCGCCCACGGTCTCGCCGTCGTACGACGCGATCGGTGAGCCGTCCTCCTCCACCAGCCGCAGCTCCACGTCCGGCAGCGGGACGCCGACGGTTCCGGCGCGCGCCTCGCCGTCCGCGCGGACGCCGGGCCGGGGGTTCGGGGGTGTCCACCGGGATGAGCACAGCATGAGGGTCTCGGTCATGCCGTAGCGCTCGACGACGCGCTGCCCCGTCACGGTGGTGATCCGCTCGTGGTCGTGGACCGGCAGCGCGGCGGAGCCGGAGACGAGCAGCCGGGCCAGGCTCAGTGCCTTGGCCAGCGCGGGGTCGTCGGGGAGGGTCTCCGCGATCCGGTGGTACATCGTCGGAACGCCGAACAGCATGGTCGCGCCGCCGGTCAGCTCGCGCGTCACGCCTTCCGTGGTGAACCGGCCGAGGTGGCGCACGGATCCGCCGCGCCGCAGCGGGCCGAGGATGCCCAGGACCAGGCCGTGGACATGGAACAGCGGCAGCCCGTGCACCAGCACGTCGGCGCCGGTCCACTGCCAGGCGTCGGCCAGGGCGTCCAGGGTGGCGGCGATCGCCCGGCGGGGGATCACCGCGCCCTTGGGCGGGCCGGTGGTGCCGGAGGTGTAGACGACGAGGGCGGGGTCCTCGTCCGAGGTGCGGGTGTCGGGGAGCGGGGCCGGGTCCGCCGCGTCGGCATCCGCGCCGAGGTCGATGCCGACGTCGACGCGAGTCAAGTCCCCCAGGAAGGAGGGGAGTTCGTCGCCGGGCGCGGCGAGCACCAGGGCGGGCGCGCTGTCGGTCAGGATGTGCCCGAGTTCCTTCTCCCCGGACTTCGGGTTGAGCGGTACGGCGGCGACACCGGCCCGCAGCGCGGCCACCACGGCGACCGCGGTCTCCAGTTCCGGAGTCGCCCAGACGGCCACCCGGCCGTGGCCCGTGAGCCGGCGCGCGAGTGCGTCGGCCGTGGTGGCGAGTTCCGCGTAGGTCAGGGAGCGGTCGCCGAACCGCAGGGCGGGGCGATCGGTCGGGCCGTGGGCCGAGTTGTCGGTCCGGCCGTGGGTCCGGCCGTCGGTCCGGCCGTCGGTCAGGGCCGGGAAGAGAGAGGACACGCGTCGTACTCCTTAACTGCTGAACGAATACCGGCTGTCGCGGTCGGTCGGCCTACCCCCAGCCCGGCACGACCATCACCAGCCACGCCACCGCGGGTACCACCGCCACCACGATGCCTCCGTAGACCATCAACTGCCTGAAGAAACGCTCGCGGTCGACATCCGGGGCCGCGGCCAGGACCAGCGCGCCGTTCGTCGAGAACGGGCTCACGTCCACGACCGTCGCCGACACGGCGAGCGCGGCCACCATGCCGACCGCCCCGATC
>Ga0307516_10007664_pt1 | contig 12356 bp, 9 predicted proteins | sample 19_EM_MG_FD_203310 | JGI IMG/M metagenome (GOLD analysis project Ga0307516, IMG submission 203310) | Populus trichocarpa ectomycorrhiza microbial communities from riparian zone in the Pacific Northwest, United States - 19_EM | ecosystem: Host-associated > Plants > Roots > Unclassified | place...
GGGCCGCTTGAATTCCTTGACCGCGCTGCGCGGGAAGGGGAACCGCGATAACATCCTGCGTGGTTTGGGTTTGAACGAAACGCCAGCGGATAAAGCCGCGCCGGCCGCTGCGAATCCGCCGGCCGGTGGAGCGACGGGGAACGCCGGAGCCAGCTCCGGTAATATTAACGCTTTGGTGCCGGCGCTGGGTTTCAGCCCGGGCAATCCGAACGCAACGGCCGATCGCGTGGGCCCTACCGGGGTAAAAGTTCCCGGTCGCTGCCCACCCACTCAAGCCCAAGTGAACGCGCAGGTAGCGCTCAAGAATGCGAACTTTCCGAGTGGAACGGACCTCGAAAGCCGCATCCAACGTTTTGAAAAAACCTTGTCGGCGATTCAAGACTTGAAATGCCCTGCATCTTCCACGACTTTGCTGGGCCGCTTGAATTCCTTGACCGCGCTGCGCGGGAAGGGGAACCGCGATAACATCCTGCGTGGTTTGGGTTTGAACGAAACGCCAGCGGATAAAGCCGCGGGGAATGCGGCGCCGTAAAACGCGCCAGCGAAATAAGCGGCTCGCAGAGCGGCGCCGCGGACAACGACAACCTGATCCTTCGCGGATCCTGATCCACCGCACGGAACCGCCTCGCCGGAGGCCCTCGCACCACGGGGGGTCTCCGGCGCGTCCGTGTGTGGGCCATGCGCGCGGTGATCTTCGGCTACTTCGGCACGCTGACCGACCCCGGTGCTGAGGAGTATCGCGAGCCCCTCGCGCACCGCACCGGCGAGCTGCTCGGCGGCTGCCGGCCACGGTTCTGGGAGGCGCTGGCGGGGAGCTTCGGCGAGCGCACTATCGGGGTCCACGGCGGGACGGAGAGCACGCTGAGGGCGGTGGCGCTTTCCTGCGGAGCGAACCCGTCATCCGCCCAGCTCCCCGTCGCGCTCGCGGATCACCGGAGCGGTCATGCCCGCCTCCGCAAGCCGCGGCACCACGCGCTCGGCGTCCTGGCGGAACTCCGGCGGCGCCCGCTAAGGGACGAGTTGACCGCACGGATGACCGCGCCGCGGCTACGACAAGCAGACCGACGCCGAAGAGGTGCGTCACGCGGTTGCGTTGCTTTCACCATCCCGGACGCCGGAGTGTCCGGAGACCAGGCCCGCCACGAAATCCTGCTCGCAGTAAATAAGGCCCTCGACGCGAGGACCGCTCTGCCTCGGGGAACCCGGCGCGGTGAAACATGCGGGGCCCGATGGGTCGACCTCAACAAGGCAAGGTCCTCGCTCAAGGTCAGCGAGCAACTCGTCCAACTCGGCTGGAAGGTCGAAGCAGGTAAACCCAAGAGCGACGCCGGCGACCGCATTATCGGCCTGGACGATGAAACCAACAATGTGCTGGAAGCCTGGCGGAAAACGCAGATCGCCGAGCAGCTCGCGCACGGCCCCGGCTGGATCAGATCGGGCCGCATCTTCACTAATCCTGACGGCTCGGAACTGCATCCCGCGGAGGTCACGCGCTACTTCAACCAACTCGTCGCGAGCCTGGGACTACCCCCGATCCGGCTCCACGATCTGCGCCATGGTGCCGCCACCCGAGCCCTCGAAGCCGACGTCGACATCAAGGTCGTCCAGGATCTCCTGGGTCACTCCACCAGCACCCTCACCCGCGACACCTACACCAGCGTGTCTCCACGGCTGGCCAAAGAGGCCGCCGAGAAGGCCGCCAGGATCATCCCTCGCAAGGCCAGCTGAGACCGCAGTCCGGGGTTGGGGCGTCCCCCATTGGTCCCCCAAGGCCCGAAAACGATCATGGGCACTCCTCGAAAAATCGAAGAATGCCCAGGTCACACGTGGTGCGCCGCGTAGGACTTGAACCTACAACCCGCGGATTAAGAGTCCGCTGCTCTGCCAGTTGAGCTAGCGGCGCTCTCTGACAACGCCCGGAACGATAGCACGCACCCGCTTCCTCCCTCCAATCCACCCCTCGGTCAAGATCTCGATGCAGCCAACCGGACGAACGACCCCGTCTGTTGCTCGGATAGGGCAGGATGTGCCCGCGGAACGTGAGAACGGGGTACACGCATGGTATGTAGGCGACTTGTCGCGATTGCGGCGTTGGTGGTGTTCGTGCCGCTGGCGCTGACCGGGTGCAGCGACAAGAGTGGCGACACGGGCGGCCGCAAGACCGACGTCGCCCTGGCGGAGCCGAGTGCGTCGGCGTCCGGTGGGCCGGCGGCTTCGGCCGGGCCGGTCTCGCTGCTGCTCAGCCCCGCGTCCGGCAAGAAGGACGTGCCGGTCAGCGCGGAGATCGCCGTCACCGTCACCGGCGGCGCCGTGACGACCGTCGTGCTCAAGGGCGCCGACGGCAAGAGCGTCGCGGGCAAGCTGCGCGACGACGGGTCGGCCTGGGTGCCCAGCCGGCCGCTCAAGACCAAGCAGCGGTACGACGCCACGGTCACCGCCACCGGTCCGTCGGGGCAGGCCACGACCGCCACCACGTCGTTCACCACGATGGGTACGCCGGCCAAGACGACCGGCACCGGGCTCTACCTCTTCGACAACCACACGTACGGCGTGGCGATGCCGGTGGTGGCCGAGTTCAACCCGGGGATCAAGGCCAAGGATCGGGCCGCCGTACAGAAGCGGATGTTTGTCCAGACCGACCCGCCGCAACCGGGCACCTGGTCCTGGACCTCGACCGGCACTCAGGCCTATTACCGTGCGCCACAGTTCTGGACCAGCGGCACCAAGCTCACCGTGCGCCTCGCGGTCGGTGGCCTGCCGACCGGCGGCGGCCGCTACGGCGACCAGGATCGGGCGGCCACCGCCAAGATCGGGCGTAGCTTCCAGATGAAGGTCGACAACAAGACCAAGAAGATGACGGTCATCCAGGACGGCAAGACGATCAAGACGATGCCGGTGAGCCTCGGCAAGCCCAGCACGCCCTCGTCGAGCGGCAACATGGTGGTGATGGACAAGGCGACGTCCACCGTTTTCGACACCACCGACGACGGCCCTAACGGGTACCGGGTGAACATCCAGTACGCCCAGCGGCTGACTTGGAGCGGACAGTTCATTCACTCGGCGCCGTGGTCGGTGAGTGATCAGGGCCACCGCAACGTGTCACACGGGTGTGTCAATCTGTCCCCGTCGAACGCCAGCTGGCTGTTCGGCAAGACGCTGATCGGCGATCCGGTCACCGTGCTCGGGACCGGCGACAAGCTGGTCTACGGCAACGGCTGGACGCCCTGGGACAAGAGTTGGCGGGACTTCGCCAAGGGCAGCGCTCTCCCGGTGCCCGCTGACCTGGGCTGATGCGTCCTCCGCACGGGCTGTGGCACGAAAGCGGGATTGGGCGACCTCGTATTCATGGGGGAGGATGGGTCCCTGATCGACAGCCTGGTGAGAGGGATCATGGAGACGAGCGGAGTTCGAGGACCGTGGCGGATGGTGACCGCTGCGTTGGTCGCCGGCACCATGCTGTTGGCCGCCGGCTGCAGCGGCGACAAGTCGCCGTCGTGGGAGGGCGGGCAGGGCAACGGCGCAAACGCGGCCGACTCGCCGTCGCCGAAACCGACCCTCAGCACGGTCGCGGTGACCCAACCCGCGGCCGGCGCCAAGGGCGTCGTGGCGTCCACCGAGGTGAAATACTCGTCCGACGACCCGCAGAACACCACCGTCGAGGTCAAGGACTCCGACGGCAACCCGGTCGCCGGTGACCTGGACCGGGACACCAAGACCTGGCGGGCGACCGCCGCCCTGCAATACGCCAAGACCTACACGGTCACCGTCAAGGGCACCGCGTCCGGCGACAAAGGCGGCACCACCACCAGCACGTTCACCACGATGGCGAAACCCACGAAACTGGTGCGGGTCACCAGCTTCATGGCCGACAACCAGGTGGTCGGGGTGGCCATGCCGCTGATCGTCCACTTCGGCCGGTCGATCCCGGTGAGCAGCCGGGCCGCGGTCGAGCGTCGGATGATCGTGCAGGCGACGCCGGAGCAGGTCGGCAGCTGGAACTGGATCAGCCCGACCGAGGTGCACTACCGGCCGCAGACCTATTGGCAGTCCGGCTCGAAGGTCAGCTACGACCTGCACCTGGCGGGCGTCCCGATGGGCGGCGGTTGGTACGGCCGGTCGGATCTCTCGGTCCATATCAAGATCGGCCGCTCGTTCATCATGAGCGTGACGAACTCCGGCAAGAAGATGACCGTCAAGCAGGACGGCAAGGTGATCAGCACCATCCCGGTGAGCCTCGGCAAGGCGAGCACGCCGTCGTCCAGCGGCACCATGGTGGTGATGGAGAAGCAGCGGCACACCGTCTTCGACACGATGGCCGAGTTGGGCCCGGTCAAGGGCTACCGCACCGAGATCGACTATGCCCAGCGGATCACCTGGAGCGGCCAGTTCATCCACGCCGCACCCTGGTCCGAGGGCGTGCAGGGCCGGGTCAACGTGTCGCACGGCTGCGTGAACGTGTCCGAGAAGATGGGTGCGTGGCTGTTCTCGCACACCCTGATGGGCGACCCGATCACGGTCAGCGGCACCGGTTCCAAGCTGCAGAACGGCAACGGCTGGACCGACTGGAACATGAGCTGGGAGCAGTACAAGAAGGGCAGCGCCCTCTAAAGCGACTGGAAACCCAGGTCGGTCCGCAGGGCGGATGCGGCCGCGTCGAAGGCGGCGCGGTTCAGCACGGCACCGGCGTACCGGCCGCGACGCACCGGCTCGGTGAAGAAGATCTCGGGCAGATCACCGGCCCCGACACCGAGCCGGGTGTTGATCGCCTGCTGCAACCGCAGGCGCTGCGCACCCAAGGCCAGAACCTTCGGCGTACGGCCGGTGACGGCGCAAACCAGTGCCTCGACCTGAGCCAGCCGCAGCGGACGGGTCGGAGTCGCGGCGAACAGGCAGACGCCGAGCGCGTCCAGGCCACTCCAGAGGCGCATCAGCTGCGCGGTACGCCAGACGTCGAACTCGCCGCGCGGCCGGGGCACCTCGACGCCGAGCATCCGCATCTCGCCGAAGCTGTCCGGCAGCCCTTCGTCGGGGTCGAAGTCCAGGTCGTGCTCGACCACGTCGTAGCGAGGACCGATCGGCGCCACCGCGTAGGCCAGGCCGAGGTTGGGTTGCACCCGCGGATCGAACGGCGGCAGCTCCACATCTTTGCTGGTCATCGCGGTCTTGGGAGCGGCACGGGCGGCGCCGTCGGCCAGCGGGTCGCGCCCGGCGCCGATCCGTTCGACTCTCGCGGCCACGTCGGCGGGACGTACGCCGGCGGCGGCAAGCGTGCCGCCGAGCGAGACCGGATCGAGCCCGAGCTGTTCACATCTGGCCAGCAACGGCCACGGGTTCGGCACCCCGAGGCCGGGTCCCAGCATGGCGAGCGCTTCCTGATGCAGGCCGGCACCGGCATAAACCTTGATGCAGTCGGTCGGGCAGCCGGGGCAGGCGGCGATCCCGGCGCCGCGGGCGATCTCCGGCGGTACCTCGGCGACGCCGGTGGGGCTGGTGGTGTCGGTGAAGTTGGCGACGGTGGCGTACCCCGGTTCGGCCGCCCAGACGCCGAAGCCGGGCCAGCCCCGCTGCCCCGCGGTCAGCGTGTTGCCGGGCAGCGCGGCCGCGTAATCGGCGCCGATCCGGGCCAGCGCCACCGGGTCGGCGACCGACGGTTGCCGAGTGCCGACGCAGATGACGGCCTTGACCCGTTTGGCGCCGAGGACCGCGCCCAGCCCGAGCCGGGGGAGCGGGTGGTGCCGGCAGGTGACGATCGAGGCGTACCGCACCTGATTCTCGCCGGCCGGGCCGATCACCGCGACCGCGGAGCTGCCGTAGCGCTGTTCCAGCAGGTCGGTGGCCGGGCCGGTGTCCAGGCCCCAGAGGTCGGTGGCCGGTTCGAGCCGGGCGGATCCGTCCTCGATCACCACGCAGACCGGCTCGGCGGCGCGGCCGGTGAGGATCACGCCGGTGACGCCGGCGGCGCGCAGGCCGGCCGCGAACGGGCCCTCGGCGCGGGTCTCCGCCACGGCGCCGGACAGTGGGGACAGGCCGATGGCCGCGCAGCGGGCCGTGCCGGGCGCGGCCACGCCGGCCACGGAACTCGCCACGATCCCGAGCGGGGCGTCCACCGTCGGTGGCCGGGCGAGCGATTCGAGCAACCGCCGTAACACCGCCACCGGCCCGTCGAAATCACCGTCCACAGCGGAGACCGCGCAGACCAACCCGGATTCGAGTGCGACCTCGATCAGGCCCACGCCGTACCGTTCGGGTAGGCGTACTGGGCGAAGACCTCGGGACGCAACTGCGCCGAGAACCCCGGCGCCGTCGGCAGCCGGTACGCGCCACCGGCCATCACCACCGGGTCGACGAAGTGCTCGTGCAGGTGGTCCACGTACTCGATGACCCGGTCGTCCAACGACCCGGAGACGGCCACATAGTCGAACATGGACAGATGCTGGACCAGCTCGCACAGGCCGACCCCGCCGGCGTGCGGGCACACCGGTTTGCCGAACTTCGCGGCCAGCAGCAGAATCGCGACGTTCTCGTTGACGCCGGCCACTCGGCAGGCGTCGATCTGCACCACGTCGATGGCGTCCGCCTGCAGCAGTTGTTTGAAGATGATCCGGTTCTGCACGTGCTCGCCGGTGGCGACCCGGATCCGGCTTCCACCGGGGCCCGCCGTGGCCAGCGCGCGCCGGATCGCGGCGTGCCCGAGCACGTCGTCCGGGCTGGTCGGCTCCTCGATCCACCAGGGCCGGTACGGCGCCAGTCGGGTCATCCAATCGATCGCCGGGCCGACATCCCATCGCTGGTTCGCGTCCACCGCGATCCGGACGTCGTCGCCGACCGCGTTCCGGGCCAGCGCCATCCGCCGTACGTCGTCCTCGAGGTCGCCGCCCACCTTGAGCTTGATCTGCGAGTAGCCGTCCGCCACCGCGGTCTTGGCCAGCCGGACCAGCTTCTCGTCGGAGTAGCCGAGCCAGCCCGGTGACGTGGTGTACGCCGGATAGCCGTCCCGCTCCAGCCGGGCGATCCGGTCGTCGTGTCCGGGCCGCGCCATCTCCAGCAGGTCGAGCGCCTCGGCCGGGGTCAGCGCGTCGCTCAGGTACCGCCAGTCGACCAGGTCCACGAGTTGGTCGGCGCTCAGATCGGCGAGCAGCCGCCAGACCGGCTTGCCCGCGATCTTCGCGGCCAGGTCCCAGGCCGCGTTCACCAGGGCGGCGGTGGCCAGGTGCATCACGCCCTTCTCCGGCCCGAGCCAGCGGATCTGAGAGTCGTGGGTGAGCCGCCGCGCGAACTCGCCGAGGTCGTCCACCGACTGACCGAGGACCATCGGCGCCAGCGCCTCGATCGCCGCCCGGCACACCTCGTTGCCCCGCCCGATGGTAAAAGTGAAGCCGTGCCCGTCGAGGTCGGTGCCGGTCCGCAGCACCACGTACGCGGCCGAATAGTCCGGATCCGGGTTCATCGCGTCCGAGCCGTCCAGCGCGCGCGACGTCGGAAAACGCACGTCGTACGTGTCGACTGCGGTGATTTTCACGCGACCTCCAGGTGATAGGTGCCGATCGCGGTCCCGCCGAAGATGTCGTACGGCGTACCGCCCAGGATCTCGACCATCGCGTCCTTCACCTGGGCGTAGCTGGCGGCGAGTTCGCACACCGGCCAGTCCGACCCGAACATCAGCCGGGACGAACCGAACAACTCGATCGCGGTCAGCACGTACAGCCGTAGGTCGTCGACCGTCCAGGTGGCCCAGTCCGCCTCGGCGACCAGGCCGGACAACTTGGCCACCACGTTCGGCCGGGCGGCGACCGGCCGGATCAGGTCGCGCCACTCGCGCAGACCGCCGGCCGCGATCGGCGGCTTCCCGAGGTGGTCCAGCACAAACCGGGAATCCGGCAGGGCGGCGGCCGCCCGGGCCACCGACGGAAGCTGCGGCGCCCGGACCACCAATTCGTTGACCAGCCCGGCGGCGGCGACGGTGGCCAGCCCGGCACGGACGTCCGGCCGGTCCAGATGGTCGTCCGGGTGACCCTGCGTCTGGTCGCGGATCCCGACCAGGAGCGAGCCGCCCGGTCCGGCCCGGTGCTCGGCTAACAGAGCGGCCAGCGCCGGGTCGGTCAGCGACGCCCAGCCGACCACCCCGAGGATCTCCGGCGTCTCCGCCGCGAGCTTCAGAAACGCCCTCGTCTCGGCGTCGTCGCCGCGGCCGGCCTCGACCAGTACGGTCCGGTCCACCGCGGCGCTCTTCAGGTTGTCCCGCAGGTCGGCGACCGTGTAGTCGCGGCGGATCCGGGCCAGCGCGGGGTCGGCGAGCCAGGCGTAGTCCGCGGTCCACAGATGGTGGTGCGCGTCGACGATCACGAGATCAACCCCTCCGCGCGCAGATCGCGCCACAGCGTCCCGGGAATGTCCACGGACGACATCCGGACCGCGTCCTCGACCTCCTCCGGCGACCGCGCGCCGACCACCACGCAGGTCACCGCCGGGTGGGTGAGCGGGAACTGCACGGCGGCGGCGCGCAGCGGAACGCCGTGCCGCTCGCAGACGTCGCGGATCGCCAGCGCCCGGTCCAGCAGCGCCGACGACGCCGGAACGTAGTCGAACGTGGCGCCCGGTTTCGGATCGGCGAGCAGTCCGGAGTTGAAGACGCCGCCGGCGATGACCGACACGCCCCGATCCGCGCACAGCGGCAGCAGCTCGACGGCACCGGACTGGTCGAGCAGCGAATACCGCCCGGCCAGCAGCACGCAGTCGAGCTGGCCGGTACGGACGAATTCGGCGAGCAGCTTCGACTGGTTCATCCCGGCCGAGACCGCCGCGATCCGGCCCTCCTCGCGCAGTCGCACCAGCGCGGGCAGCGCCTCGGCGACGGCCTGGGCGAAGTGGTCGTCCGGGTCGTGCAGATGCAGGATGTCCGCGTGCTCCAGGCCGAGACGCTGGAGGCTTTCCGCGTACGAGGTGAGCACGCCCGCAGCGGAGAAGTCGAACACCGGCGTCAGCTCGGCCGGCTCGGCCCAGATGTCCTGCTCGTCGCCGCCACCCGCGCGCAGCAGCCGTCCCACCTTCGTGGACAGTGCGAACTCGCTGCGCGGCAGGCCCGCCAGCACCGAGCCGGCCCGGCGCTCGGCCAGCCCGTTGCCGTACAGCGGCGCCACGTCGAAGTAGCGGATGCCGAGCTGCCAGGCACGCTCCACAGTGGCCCGGGCCTGCTCTTCGTCGACCGGCTGGAACAGGCCGCCGATCGGCGCGAGCCCCAGCCCGAGCCGGGTCACCCGTACGTCGGTGCGCCCGATCTGGACGCGTTCGGTCGGGTTCACGCCGCCGCCACCTCACCTGTCGATGTGTGCGTCTCCGCGTGGATCAACCGGATGATCTGCTGGCTCATCCTGGTGTAGTCGTGGTCGTTGACCAGTTCGCCGACCACCCGCATCTCGGACATCACGGTGATCCGGTCGGCCAGACTGACCGTCTCCGGCAGGTCGGACGAGATCAACAGCAGGGCCAGCCCGTCCGCCGCGAGCCCGGCGATCAGCTCGTGGAACGCGGCCTTGGTGCGGACGTCGATGCCCACCGTGGGCTCGTCCAGGACCAGGATGTCGCACTCCGCGGCCAGCCACTTGGCCAGGCTGACCTTTTGCTGGTTGCCGCCGGAGAGCGTGCCGGCGAGCTGCTGTGCGGAGGCGATCCGGATGCCGAGCCGGTCCACATAGGTCGCGGCGAGCTTGCGTTCGGCGCGATCCGGGATGAGACCGGCGCGGGCCAGCCGCCGCCAGACCGTCACCGCGATGTTGCGGGCCACCGGCTGCTCCAGGAACAGACCCTCGTCCTTGCGGTTCTCGGTGACATAACCGAGCTTGTACCGGCTCAGCGCATCGCCGACGGTACGGATGCGGGCCGGCTTGCCGTGGATCTCCACCGTGCCGGCGGTGATCCGCTCCAGGCCGAGCAACGCCTTGGCCAGCTCGCTGCGGCCGGCGCCGACCAGGCCGTACAGGCCGAGGATCTCGCCGGGACGCACCTCGAGCGAGACGTCCCGGTGGCCGAGCACGGTCGAGACACCGTCCAGCCGCAATGCGGGCGGGGTGGCCGGATCGACGTGGCGTTCGGCCAGCGCTACCGACTCGTACGCCCGGCCCACCATCAGATCGATGACCTGGCCCTGGGTGAACTCGGTGAGCGGGCGCGCCTCGGCGACGCTGTGGCCGTCGCGCAGCACGGTCACCGTGTCGGCGACCGCGAACACCTCCTCGAGCTTGTGGCTGACCAGCACCACCGCCCGTCCGGCGTCGCGCAGCCGGCGCACGATCGTGTAAAGCCGGTCGGCCTCGTCGCCGGTCAGCGACGCGGTCGGTTCGTCCAGCAGCAGCACCTTGCTGTCCAGGCTCAACGCCTTGGCGATCTCCACCAGCTGCCCCTGGGCGACGGACAGCCGGGAGATCGGCGTGTCCGGGTCCAGGTCGACCTCGAGCAGCGCCAGGCAGCGGCGGGCCTCGGCGCGCATCCGCTTGCGATCCACCACACCGGCGGACTGCGGCAGGTGGTGCAGCACGATGTTCTCCGCGATGGAGAACGCCGGGATGAGGTTGCGCTCCTGGTGCACCACGCCGATCCCGGCGTGCTGGGCGTCGATCGGGCCGCCGAGCTTCAGCTCCGCACCGTCCAGCTCGATCCGGCCGCTGTCCGGCTGGTAGACGCCGGTGAGCAGCTTGACCATCGTGCTCTTGCCGGCGCCGTTCTCGCCGAGCAGCGCGTGCACGCTGCCGGCACCGACCCGCAGCGTCGCGCCGTCCAGCGCGCGTACTCCGGGGAACGTCTTGACCAGGTTCTCCGCCGTCAGCATCAGGGCGACCTCCGTTCTTGCAGCTTGGCCCGGACCGTGCCGAGCAGCACCGCGCCCAGCACCACCGCACCGATGATCAGGTCGATCCAGCGTGGGTTGATGCCGAACTGGGCCTGCATGACGTCGACCAGCCGGACCAGGAACGCGGCCAGGCAGGTGCCGGTGACGCTGACCATGCCGCCGGCCAGCGCGACGCCGCCGATGATCGGCGCGGCGAAGCTGGGCAGCAGCAGGTCGTCGCCGATGCTGGCGTTGACCGAGCCGGACGCGGCCACCGTGAGCACCGCGGCGACCCCGGCCAGCAGGCCGGAGAGGCCGTGCGCGATGACCAGCGAGCGGTCGTTCGAGATGCCGGACAGGCGGGCGGCGAACGGGCTTCCGCCGCTGGCCAGCAGTTTGCGGCCGGCCACTCCGCGAGCAAAGAACAGGCCCACGAGTACGGCCACCGCCAGCGCGGCCAGGAACACCACCGGCAGTCCGAGCAACGAGGCGCTGCCGAACTTGCGCAGGCCGGCCGAGTAGCCCTGGAACGTGTCCGGCCCGTTTACCCCGTACCGAAGTCCTTGAATGATGGTCATCGTGGCGAGCGTGACGATGAAGCCGTTGATCCGGGTCAGCACCACCAGGAAGCCGTTGACCAGCCCGACCACCAGACCGAGCAGCAGCGCCGCGAGCACCGCGACCGGTGCCGGCAGCCCGGCCTTGAGCATCAGCCAGGCGGCGGCCATCGCGCAGAAGCCGGTGAGCGCGCCGACCGACAGGTTCATCTGACCGACCGCGAGCACCACCATCTGGGACAGGCCGATGACGATCGGTACGGCCAGGAACCGGAAGAACGCGCCCAGCGTGCCGGCCGAGAGCAGATTGCCGCCGGTGGCCAGCGCCAGCGCGACGAACCCGGTGACCGCGATGACGGCCAGCGTGAACTCGGAGGTGCGCAGGTAGCGGCGGCTCGCGGTGGGCGTGGTGATGGCGGTCATGAGCCGGCTCCTCGTCGCTGTGCCAGCACGTGCCGGGCCCGGTCCAGGGACAGCGCGGCCAGCAGCACCAGCCCGATGTAGAGCTGCAGCCGGTCGAGCGAGAACTGCAGCAGGTTGAGCCCCTTGTAGATGACCTGGGTGAGGGTGGCGCCGAGCACGGTGCCCAGCACGCTCACCGCGCCACCGGCCAGCAACGTCCCGCCCAGCACCGGCGCGAGGAATGACGGCAGCAGGAATCCGTCACCGATGCTGGCCGAGAACGCGCCGTTGTTGGCCGCGAGCAGGAATCCGGCCAGCCCGGCCACCAGACCGCCGAGCGCGTGCGCCTGCACGATCCGGTTCTTGGTGGGGATGCCGGACAACTCGGCGGCCTTGATGTTGGAGCCGGTCATCAGCATCTCCCGGCCCAGCCGGGAGTAGCGGAACAGCAGCCCGACCGCGAGCGCTGCGACCACCGCGAACGGCACCACCAGCGGAATGTCCGGTCCGCACAGGTTGCCGGCGCAGTAGTCGGCGAACGTGTCGAAGCGCAACGAGTCCATCCCGGCCGGTTG
>Ga0307516_10007665_pt1 | contig 12354 bp, 17 predicted proteins | sample 19_EM_MG_FD_203310 | JGI IMG/M metagenome (GOLD analysis project Ga0307516, IMG submission 203310) | Populus trichocarpa ectomycorrhiza microbial communities from riparian zone in the Pacific Northwest, United States - 19_EM | ecosystem: Host-associated > Plants > Roots > Unclassified | place...
ATCCATGGACAAGTCTTTATTACGCTCATAGTCGTAAAGGCGGTATTAATTACATTATGAGCATGGAGATTATAGGGGACTTAGCATATCTGATGCTTTGGAGTTTGCTGGGTGTCATAGCGTATTGTGTCGGTGATAGTATATTTTTCATCGTTGCATTTGCATTCGCGGCAGCCATTGCTTGGCTGTGTTTATTGATGCGAAAAGAAGCCTCTCATGAACCTATGATCAGATAAATAGTAAAGAGGGGAGTGACATTTACTTCTACTTCTGTTAAAATAGAACGGAAGCGCTATTTTTGATGGCAAAAATTTATATAAGACAAGGAAAGAGAAACGCCCAATGGCACAAAAGAACGTCCCCCTAAAGGACCTACGCAACATCGGTATTATTGCCCACATTGACGCGGGTAAGACTACCACGACTGAAGGTATCTTGTACCGAACGGGTATCAACCACAAAATCGGTGAAGTTCGTGGCGATAATGGCGACAGTGCGACGACCGACTGGATGGCTCAGGAAAAAGAACGTGGCATCACGATTACCTCTGCTGCTGTTACCTGTTTCTGGAAAGGTCACAAGATCAACATCATTGACACCCCAGGCCACATTGACTTTACTGCTGAAGTAGAGCGTTCTCTTCGTGTCCTTGACGGTGCGGTAACAATCTTTGACGGTAAAATGGGTGTTGAAGCCCAGTCTGAGACAGTATGGCGCCAAGCAAACAAGTACGGCGTGCCTCGTATTTGTTTCATCAACAAGATTAACCAAACCGGTGGTGACTTCTATAAATCTCTTGATAGTATCCACCGACGTCTTTCAAAGAACGCTCTTCCGGTCCATTTGCCAATTGGTTTTGAAAAAGAAATTAACGGTGTTGTTGACCTTGTTGAAATGAAGGCGTACACCTATAGCGACTACACTGACAAAGAACTTGTTGAAGGTGAAATTCCTGCTGACATGCTTGATAAAGCAACAAACGCACGTAGTCTCCTTGTTGAAGCTGCTGTTGAAGCTGACGACGAACTCTTTGAGCGATTTCTTGAAAAGGGTGAAGAATCAATCACTATCGACGAACTTAAATCAGCTCTTCGTAAGCGTGTACTTGCTGGTGATTTCTACCTTGTTTCTGGTGGTGACGGACGTGGTGTAATTGTTGAGAAGCTTCTTGATATCATGACCGACTATCTTCCAAGTCCTCTTGATGTTGAAGGTATATGGGGTGAGAACCCTAAAACTGGTGAAAAGATTAGCCGCCAGCCTGATGACACGCAGCCTCTTGCAGCACTTGCATTTAAGATTGCCGCCGATCCATTTGTCGGTAAGTTGATTTTTGTTCGTGTGTACTCTGGTGTTCTTACGGCCGGTAGCTACGTTCTTAATACGACAACCGGCGAAAAAGAGCGTATTGGCCGTATCGTTCGTATGCACGCCGACAAGCGTGAAGACATCGACAAGGTTACTGCCGGTGACATCGCTGCTGTAGTTGGTCTTAAAAGTACGTTTACTGGTCACACTCTTTCTGACGTTGCACATCCTATTGCACTCGAATCAATTGAATTTCCAGATCCTCCAGTATCAATTGCCGTTGAACCTAAAACAAAAGCCGACCAAGAAAAAATGGGTATTGCTTTGCAGCGTCTTTCTGAAGAAGACCCTACTTTCCGTGTCCACACTGACGAAGAAACTGGCCAGACGATCATGTCAGGAATGGGTGAGCTTCACCTTGATATCCTTATCGACCGAATGAAGCGTGAATTCAACGTTGAAGCTAACATTGGTGAGCCACAAGTTGCATTCCGTGAATCAATCAAGGGAACCTCTGAAGTACAGGGTAAGCACGCTAAGCAATCTGGTGGACGTGGTCAGTATGGTGACGTTTGGGTTCGTTTTGAGGCAAACGAACCAGGTAAGGGCTTCGAATTCCTTGATGCTATTAAGGGTGGTGTTGTACCGCAAGAATACCGCAAGCCTGTTGAACAAGGTATCCGTGAAACTCTTGATGGTGGTGTTATCGCCGGCTACCCAGTTGTAGACATCAAAGCAACTCTCTACGATGGTAGCTACCACGACGTGGACTCAAGCGAACTTGCCTTCAAACTTGCAGGTGCACTTGCGACACGTGAAGGTATCCGCGCTGCTAAGCCAATTCTTCTTGAACCTGTCATGAAAGTTGAAGTAACCACGCCTGAGGAGTTCATGGGTGATATCATCGGCGACCTCAACTCCCGTCGTGGTCGTATCGAAGCCATGGATGATCTGATGGGTGGTGCCAAGTTAGTGCGCGCAATTGTTCCGCTTGCGAGCATGTTTGGCTACACGGGCGACATTCGCTCAATGAGCCAAGGCCGTGCTGCAAGTACTATGGAGCTAGCACAGTACGAAGAAGTACCGCCAAATGTGGCACAGGAAATCATCGAGAAGCGTTCAAGCAAATAAGCTAGCCGTTAATCGAAACAAAACACCGCTCACTAAGAGCGGTGTTTTAAATTAAATAGCGGATTGTTCTATCCATCCTTTGCGGCAGGTGGCGAGCAGAGCGTTAACTCTCCTCGCCACCCCTGGTTGTGTCAGATAGACACGCCCGGTGCTGCTCTACGAACGGCGCAGCGAAGCATTTCGTTCGCCTCATCCTTCGTTATGGCAGCACTGACTGCAATGTTGATTTCATGGGTTCGTACCGTGATGCCGGTAATGCCCGAGTTGCCCAATCGAGCAATCGTCACAAGCTGCGTGACGATACCCAGGCAGTCTCCGTCGGCGGGAATGCCGTTGAACTTCGTGTTGAAGTACAGGCTGTAGTCACTCCCCGAGCGGTTGACCGGCCAGTTAGTGCTGAGTTGGTAAATAAGTGGGTTGTGCTTTATGCGCAGCGGGTGGTGTGCAGTGCCCTGTCGAGTAGACATCTCATCTCCGAACATTGAGCAAGGATGGATAGATAGACGAGCTGGTAAACCAGCCATCGTAATCAGTATACAATAAAGCAGTACAATGTCAAGCAGTCGTGCGTATTTTTATATTCGGCATGGGCCATTTTGTACATACAGCATGTGTTAAAATTAGGTATGGCAAACGCAGAAGTGCGAAATATAAATAAACACTTTGAAACTATCCTCGGGCTAGGGTCTCGGCATGGTGTCGAAGAGAGGTTAACGATGCGACTCGCACAATCTCTTGGTTCGGCAGGACTTATCGGCAACGAACTTATCCAGCGTATGATTACGCTGGGTTTTCAGTTACACGAGAATGATCGTCGGACGTTCGAGCCTTACAATCACCACTTAGCGCGTGTTACGCTCGAACTTCTTGATAGATTTACGATACGCGACCCGGAGGTTATTGCCGCTGCGCCGGTTCATGATGCAATCGAAGACCATGCTCGGGAACTTGCACTGCTTGAATTTGAGGATGTACCTGACGATGAACGTATTCAGCGTGAAATGGCGCATGTAGCACTCACTATCCAGAGCACGTCTAATGTCGCAGGGTATGCTCTTGAAGTTTCAAATCCTCTGATTGAAAATGACGAGGAGCGTATTCCTACCTACCGTTTTCACACCGAACGCTTGGTATGTGACGGATCACCAGGCGGTGCAGTGCTTAAACTTGCTGATTTTTTTCATAATACCGAAACTCCGCCAGGGGAAGATCCGGCCAAGCGCCTACGTCTTGATAAAAAACAAGTTCATGTGTACGATATTCACGTCGCCGGTCTCGAACGACAGGATAGCCTTGTGCCCGTCGAAATACGACCAAAAGCGAAGCACGTTCTTACGGATCGACGCAAACGCGCGCTTGCTCGTCTTGCGGACGCCGCGTATTACCTCGATGAAAACTCTTTACGAAGTGCCTGAAACCCTGTATAATTGACTTTATACGTCGTGGAGTCTGTTATAGACTGCCGTACGAAATATAATTAACAGGAGAATTAATCTACAATGGCAGATTTCGATCGAACCAAGCCCCACGTCAACGTCGGTACCATGGGTCACGTTGACCACGGTAAGACAACTTTAACAGCTGCGATTACAGCTGTACTTGCAAAGCGTCTTCCAAGCGACACTAATAAAAAAGTCGACTACGCCCAAATCGACAACGCACCTGAAGAGCGTGCACGTGGTATTACCATTGCATCTTCTCACCAGGAATACGAATCAAAGGCTCGCCACTACGCTCACGTAGACATGCCAGGACACGCCGACTACGTTAAGAACATGATCACCGGTGCTGCTCAAATCGACGGCGCTATCCTTGTAGTTGCTGCAAACGATGGCCCACTTCCACAGACTCGTGAGCACGTATTGCTCGCTAAGCAGGTTGGTGTGCCTAAGATCGTTGTTTTCCTTAATAAGATGGACCTTGCTGACCCTGAACTAGTTGAACTAGTTGAAATGGACATTCGTGAACTTCTTGCTAAGAACGGCTTCGACGAAGACGCTCCTATCATCAAGGGTTCTGCTACTAAGGCCCTTGAAGGTGACCCAGCATCTGAAGACGCTATTATGGAACTTGTTGATGCGCTCGACAGCTACGTTCCAGAACCAACTCGCGACCTTGACAAGCCTTTCCTTATGCCTATTGAGGACGTGTTTTCAATTAAGGGTCGTGGTACGGTTGCTACTGGTCGTATCGAACAAGGTGTAATCAAGATCAACGACCCAGTTGAAATTGTTGGTGTACACGCTTCACAGAACTCAGTTGTAACTGGTATCGAAGCATTTAAGAAGAACCTTAACCAAGGTCAAGCTGGTGACAACGCCGGACTACTTCTCCGTGGTATCGAGCGTTCACAAATCGAACGTGGTCAGGTACTTGCGAAACCTGGTTCAATCACTCCACACACAGAGTTTGACGCTGAAGTATACATCTTGAAAAAAGAAGAAGGTGGTCGTCACACACCATTTACAAAGGGTTACAAGCCTCAGTTCTACTTCCGTACTACTGACGTAACTGGTGAAGTTGAACTTCCAGCTGACAAAGAAATGGTTATGCCTGGTGACACTTTGACTTTCAAAGTTAAATTGCTCGCTCCAATTGCCATGGAACAAGGTCTTAACTTCGCTATCCGCGAAGGTGGCCGTACCGTTGGTGCTGGTGTTGTAACTAAAATCACCAAATAATCGATTTATTTTAATCGTCGTTTGCGACCCTGAGAAATCGGGGTTGCTTTCGTAATGTAGATTTTTAAAAGGATACCTATGCGCCACTATCGCAAAACATTGAAAGATTATGCAAGACGAAATGCCAATGATAAAAACCTGCCCGGCTGTTCGTACTGTAATGATTATAAAAATAAAACCTATAAACTCGTGGCTGAGGGAAAAACTATGGTGACTGTTCATAATCGTGTCATGTATGACATGTTTGAGGGGCAGAGGGTGACTGTCAATCTGATGGTTATACCAAAACGCCATGTTGAGTCTATGGCTGATTTTACCGATGAAGAAAAACTCGAGCAGATGACTATTTTAGGCAGCTATGAAAAACAGGGCTACGATGTATACGCACGTGGCGTCGGGAGTATTACTCGGTCTATGCACCATCAACATACGCATCTCATTAAAATGGAGAACGTTAATAAATTCCCAAGGATTCTTTTTTTCATTCGTAAGCCGTATTTTCTTTTTGATCGTTAGCTAATTTTGTACAGCGCTATGTTTACATTAGCGTGAAAAGTTGTTTTATTGGTTTATTTTTGATAAACTACAAAGGTATATTAAATTTACACCTGAGAACTTGTTTGGTAACCACTCCAATTCAAGGTTACAGATGTCGCACCATAAGGGAGTTTAAACTCATGGCAGAAAAAAAAGAAGTTACACCGGCGGGCCTACGTATTCGTATCCGTCTAAAAGCATATGACCACAAGGTCATAGATCAATCAGCAAAGCAAATCATTGATACGGCCATTCGTACCGGTGCAAACATTGCCGGCCCCGTGCCATTGCCTACGCGTCGTAGTAGCTTTACGGTTGTAAAGTCACCGCATGTATATAAAACTGGCGGTGAAACATTCGAGATGCGTATTCACAAACGTCTTATCGATATCACTAACGCAACGCCAAAGACTATCGATAGTCTGCAAAACCTCAGCCTTCCAGCTGGTGTTGATGCAGAAATTCGTATGTAGCTATACATAACAATACAAAACACTCCGTTCGTATGAGCGGAGTGTTTTATAATATTAGGCAAGGATCAGACCGCGGCATGTTAATACAAACGCCGCGGTCGACCGTACTCGGTCAACGAGTCTCATCGAGACTAGTGGTCCTCGTGATACACCTTCTCCAGGCACGGTACGCTGTTGCGGAGTTCATGCAGGAGAGCCTTGAGTTGAGGCACGAGAGGGTTATTGTGCCAGCTTTCGCACTCGCCGCGGCTGAAAATGGCACCCGTCGGCTCAATCCCGAGGTTACTGTAGGAACGTGCATCGCACCCTCCTACATACGTACAGTCGACAACGGCTGCCCCGTTTTGCACACGAACGTAAAAATTGGCAGTTTGGTTGGCTGCCACGCGAGTTTGGAGGTGCCTCTGTCCGTTGCCGATATGTCGACACACCTCGGCATGAATTGCGCAGGTAAGCTCCATAACATGGTTCGAGGTTGGTTGGTATCGCTGAAAGAGAGAGGCTGCTTTGATGTAGCCGAGAACAGCCACAGCCAGCAGAACGATATTATCGAATTTCACCGTCTGGTCTAGATAAGACTTGACGATGACATATCCTGTGACGCTGCCTGCAGTGACGACATAACCGAGTAGTGCGCATGAACGAATAACTCGAGGCATGTGTTCTCTTCTCTCGGATGGGAGGACCGTTATAAATAGTAACACACCTAAGTGTGCAGGTGAATATTTAAATTAACCTAATATGATTTAACGTTTGAAGGTGTTTCTGTCTGCATTGAGGAAGTCTCAATTTGATCGTACAATGATTGTACTTTTACGCTAAGGGTTACTACCCAGATACCAAGGCCTAATATGAGAAGGCAAAGAATAAGCCAGTAGACACTTTGTTGCGTAATACGAAACTGAAAAAAAGGTAGTTCTTCTGGTGAACGTCGAAATGAACGGATGTTGTGAGCTGGTGTTGTCTCGACGGTTGAGCGTTTCTTTTTGGTTGTGGCCATTGCTTTTTCCTCTAGAAAGTTAACGTTACTTGTAGTATGGCGGATACTGACGTGCTATGCAAGAGCATTGTACTTATGGTTTTGGCTTTGGTATACTAATTGGAAATGGCAAAAGAAAAACAAAAACGTTCACGAACTTACGCCCGTAATCGAGCCGCCTCGGTGAGTCGACGTGGATATGAGAAAGTAATTGAATCGGATAGTACGTATTTCTTAAAGTTGGTTGTATGTGTTCTATTAGGAACCTTATGGCTTAAGTTTGGACAACCCGTCTCATGGCAAGGCATACCACTCGGCGGCATACCCGCAGGCTTTCTCATCGGACTCCTCCTAGTCAATCGCTTTGAGAAGTTACAATCAGATCGTAAGATCTGGTACGCAACGCTTATTGTCGTAACTATCATCTCTTACTTCGTTCCGGCCGGCATCGTCATATAACAGAGGTGTATACTAATAGAGGTGACGAATGTCACTTTCAGAATAAGGTGGTGAAGATACATGGCCAGATGGCCACGAGTTGGAGTTGTCGTCGGGGCAAGCCTCATCTTGCTCGGCTGTACCAGTGGATCCGACGATGGAAACACTACGGCCGCAAGCCAGGCGCCTCCGTCGATCTCTGCTGAGCTCAAGTGCGAAGGGGATGATTGCGGTGCGAACGACAAAGAGGTGAAAGTCACCTCGTGCGACGCTCCCGCGATCGACGCCATGCCGGCAACTCCGGTCACAGGCATTCCCGTAAAGGGCAGCCTGTCCCTGCGTCGATCAACCGCAACGGGCGCGAAATGCGACCGTCTCTACTGGGCGAGATTCATCCCTGATCCCGCCAACGACAAGGCCTTCAAGGTGGTCGTCCACGTGACGAGCCCTGAGGGTCTGAAAATCGAACGATCGCAGGATTCGGAACCTGCAGACCCGACCGTAACCGCATTCACGGTCGGCCTCAAGGGCCGTCTCGGCTACACGATAACTGCCTGCGTCCAACTATCCGGAGCTCCGAAGTCGGAGTTCTGCGCTCCATCCACCCGAGTCGTCTGAAAAGTCGCTCGCAGCGGGTCCGAAATGGACCCCTGCGGGCGCACAGAAACTCACCTCGGTATTATTGACGTCTAACAGATAGTGTGCTACATTGAGATGGTAACTTATTACGTAATAACAACTCATTCTTGGTGAATTGGTAGGTCTACCTTCGTAGAAACCCCCTTCCACCAAGAATTTTAAGTGGGAGCAGTAGGGCAATGAAAGCACTTCTCGGTACCAAAATTGGTATGACCCAAATCATCAGCGAGAGCGGCGAGGCAATTCCTGTCACGCTAATTCAAGCTGGCCCCGTGACTGTGACTCAAGTTAAGTCTGTCGAATCCGACGGCTACAACGCAGTCCAGGTGGCATATGGTGAGGGTAAGAACTTGAGCAAGGCCGTTGCTGGACACACAAGTCCAGCCAAAGTGACCCCGAAACACATTCGGGAATTTCGTGTTGAAGAACTACCAGAAGGCCTCTTGGTAGGAAGCACGATCGATGTAACAACTTTTAACTTGGGTGATATCGTCGATGCCACCGGTACAAGTAAAGGTAAAGGTTTTGCAGGAACTGTAAAACGACACAACTTCAATACAAGTAAGAGCACTCACGGTGGTAACGGTAACGTTCGTAAGCCGGGCTCAATCGGATCAATGTATCCACAAAAAGTATTTAAGGGTAAGCGAATGGCAGGCCGTATGGGCGCTGACCGCGTAACTGTTAAAAACCTTGAAGTGGCATATGTTGACGCTAGCAGCAACCTGATCGGTCTTAAGGGCGCAGTTCCTGGTCCGAAAAAGGGTCTGATTATTATCGGAGGGAAGGCATAATGGCTGAGACACTCAAAACAGCTAAAACAGCTGTTCTACCTAAAGAAGTCTTCGCAGTCGAGGTTCCAAACCACGAACTGCTGAAACTTGCATACGATGCATTCCTTGCCAACAACCGTCTTGCTAGTGCAACTACCAAGCAACGTGGCGAAGTCCGCGGTGGTGGTAAGAAGCCTTGGAAGCAAAAAGGTACAGGACGCGCACGTTTCGGTTCATCACGTAACCCAATCTGGCGTGGTGGTGGTATCGTATTCGGTCCTCGTGGCAACGAAAACTACACCAAAAAGATCAGTACTACTAGTAAGCGTGTGGCACTTCGCCAAGCACTTACTCTTGCTGACCAGGCTGGTAAGATCATCGTTAGCGATATTAAGACAACTGGTAAAACTGCAGAGATCGTTAAGTTCCTCGCTGACAACAAGCTTGACCGTAAAGTTCTGATCGTTGTTGACGAAAAGACTCCCGAGATCATCCGTGCTACAAGCAACCTCCAACAGGTTCTTTTGACACGAGCAATGTACCTAAGCGTCTACCACATTCTAAACGCAGACAAGATTGTTCTTTCAACGAAATCAGTTGATGTGATCAAAAACTGGCTGACGAAGGAGGAGGCGTAATATGACTGCAATTAGCGTTATCCCACGCGCAACTGAGAAGGCCTACGCTCAGTCGCAAAACAATGTTTACGTATTTAATGTTCCCTTGACTAGCAACAAACAACAGGTTGTTGCTGCGGTGGAAACCCAATTCAATGTTAAAGTAACCAATATCAAAACGCTGGTACAAAGTGGTAAAGCCGTTCGATTCTCTCGAGGCAAGAACCGCTACCCAGGTACAACGACACGTAAGGACGCTAAAAAAGCCTACGTAACGCTTGCTCAGGGTGACAGTATCCAAGTATTTGATCAGCCCGCAGCAGAAGAGGAGAAGAAGTAATGCCAATCAAAGCCTTTAATCCTACTACTCCTGCTCGCCGTGGTATGACAAGCGAAGACTATAGCGAGATTACAACTCGTAAGCCGCTAAGAAGTCTCGTTAAAAGCAAGAAACAAAATGCCGGCCGTAACAACACTGGTCGCATTACTGTTCGTCACCGTGGTGGTGGTGTTAAACGACACTACCGTCTGGTTAACCACAAGTTAGCTCCAGGTCTTACTGTTACGGTTGAAGAAATCGAATACGACCCGAACCGTTCAGCCCGTATTGCACGTGTTAAAGATCAGCACGGTCTCTACCACTACATCCTTGCCGACACACAAATGGTTAAAGGTAAAGTCATCGTTAGCGGCCCCGAAGCTCCTATCGAAAGCTCAAACCGTATGCCACTTGCCAATATCCCAGTAGGTACTCAAATCTACGCGATTGAGATTTACCCAGGTAAGGGTGCTCAGATGGTTCGTTCCGCTGGTGTAAAAGCCCAGCTTATGGCTAAAGAAGGCGATTACGCGCAAGTTCGTATGCCTTCAGGCGAGGTTCGCCGTTTCCGCCTTGAAGTTACCGCTGCTATTGGTGTCGTTGGTAACATTCAGCACCAAAACGTAAAGATTGGTTCTGCTGGTCGGAACCGCCGCAAGGGTATTCGCCCAAGTGTTCGTGGTATCGCCATGAACGCAGTCGACCACCCACATGGTGGTGGTGACGGCGGTGCTCACGGTGTCGGACGAACGCCTCGTACACCATGGGGTCAATTGACGCTTGGTTACCGTACTCGTCGTCGTAAAGATGTGAGTAAGTTGATTGTTAAAAGTCGCCATGAAGCGAAGAGGAAGAAGTAGTATATGAGTCGATCACTTAAAAAAGGCCCATTCATCGATTTCAAGCTTGCTCGTAAAGTGGCAGCTTTGACATCAGATGATCGTACTATCATCAAAACCTGGGCTCGTGCTAGCACGATCACCCCAGAGATGGTAGGCCGAACGATCGCTGTTCACAACGGTCGTGTACACGTACCAGTGCTTGTCTCGGAAAATATGGTTGGCCACAAACTCGGTGAGTTTAGTCCAACACGTAAATTCCGTAAGCACGGCGGAAAGGATAAGAAGTAGTCATGCAGCAATATACCGTACGTTCTTACGCTAAGGGTGTTGACCAGACGCCACGTAAAGTTAGCCTCGTTGCTAGTCTTGTCCGTGGTCGAACTGTCGCCGACGCACTTGTTATTCTTGAACACGTTCCTAAACGCGCCGCTCAGCCTGTTATTAAGGCTATCGAGAGTGCTAAGGCTAACGCCACTAATAACCACAACCTTGATGGTAAGACACTTGAGATCACGACTTTGAGCGTGACTGCCGGTCCTCGCCTCAAGCGATTTAAGCCAGCTTCACGCGGCCGTGCACTGCCTTTCCAAAAGAAGAGCAGTCACATCCTCGTAGAGGTAACTGGTAGCGAAAAACCTAAGAAAACAGCTGCTAAACCAGTCGCTGCTGCAAAGGAGACCAACTAATGGGACAAAAAGTAAACCCAATTAGCTTCCGTTTGCAAGTTCACAAAAACTGGAGTTCACGTTGGTTCGCTAGCAAGAAAGACTTTTCTAAGTGGCTTGCTGAAGACATCCGGATTCGTGAACTGATCGAAAAGAAGTTCATTTCTCGTCCAACAATCAATAATGTTGAGATTGAACGTTCGGCTAATCTCATTACTATTACTATTCATACTGCCAAAGCTGGTGTTGTGATCGGTCGTGGTGGTGCAGGTGTTACTGAACTTAAGAGCCAGATCGAAAAGATCGCCAGTCTACCGGTTCGTATTAACATCGAAGAAGTTAAACGTCCAGAACTTGCTGCAAAGCTTGTTGCTGAAAACATCGCACGTCAGCTTGAACGCCGCATCAACTTCCGCCGCGCAACCAAGATGACTGCACAAAACACAATCGCCGCTGGTGCCAAGGGTATTCGTATCCAAGTCGCCGGACGATTGAACAACGCCGAAATGGCACGTAAAGAGAAGGTTATTGAAGGTTCAGTTCCTCTTCATACTCTACGTGCAGACATCGACTTCCACAGTGCCCGCGCTCAAATGCCAGGTACCGGTGGTATCGTAGGTGTTAAGGTATGGATTTACAAAGGTGAAAGGGCAGATCGATAATGTTACTTCCTAAAAAAATGGCACATCGAAAAGTTCGCAAAGGTAAGAACCGCGGTAACGCGACACGTGGTAACTACGTTGCATTTGGTGACTACGGTCTTCAATCACAGAGCAACGAACGTATCACGAGCCGCCAAATCGAGGCATCTCGTCAAGCGATGACTCGCCACATTAAGCGTGGTGGTAAAATTTGGATCCGCATCTTCCCACACACACCTGTTACGCGTAAGCCAGCAGATGTAAAAATGGGTAGTGGTAAAGGTAACCCTGAGTACTTTGCCGCAAAAGTA
>Ga0307516_10007666_pt1 | contig 12353 bp, 9 predicted proteins | sample 19_EM_MG_FD_203310 | JGI IMG/M metagenome (GOLD analysis project Ga0307516, IMG submission 203310) | Populus trichocarpa ectomycorrhiza microbial communities from riparian zone in the Pacific Northwest, United States - 19_EM | ecosystem: Host-associated > Plants > Roots > Unclassified | place...
CAGCGTCGCGCAGGTCGGCTCGCCGCTGGCGCTGTACCGCGAGCCCGCCAACCTGTTCGCGGCCACGTTCCTCGGCTCGCCGAAGATGAACCTGCTGGCGGTCACGGTCGAGGCCATCGATGCCCACGGTCTCACGCTGCGCAGCGTCGACGGGCGCGCGTTGCGCGCCGCCCTGGATGGTGCCGGCGTGCAAGTGGGCGAGACGCTCACCCTCGGCGCGCGCAGCGAGGACCTGCGCCTGCAGGGCGAGTCCGGCCCGGGCACGCTGCCATGCCAGGTGCAATGGGTCGAGCGACTCGGCGACATGACTTACGCCTACCTGGGTGGTGCGGCCTGGGACACCCCGCTGGTGGTGCGGCTGGACGGCCGCAGCGCCGCCAGCGTGGGCGACGGCGTGCACCTGTTCTGGCCGCCTGCCGCCTGCCACGCATTCGATGCCAGCGGCCAGGCACTGCGAAGGCTCGCGCCATGAACAACACACGCCGACATTTCCTGCAGGCTGCTGCCGCCGGCGCCGTCGGCCTGCCCGCGCTGGCCCGCGCCGGCAATCCGCCGCTGAAGTTGTGGATCAATGGCGACAAGGGCTGGCACGGCATCGCGCACGCGGCCGCCGCCTTCGAACGCGATACCGGCGTGGCGGTACTGATCGAACATCCGGAAGACGCGATCGCCAAGTTCGAGCAGGCCGCGGCCGCGAACAAGGGCCCGGACGTGTGGATCTGGCCGCACGACCGGCTGGGCAGCTGGGCGACTTCCGGCCTGATCACCGCGGTCACGCCGTCGGCCGCGACACGCGCCGCCATCGACGACCAGGCATGGAGCGCCTGGCAGCTCAAGGGATCGACCTGGGGCTTCCCGCTCGGCATGGAAACCGTCGCACTGCTCTACAACAAGGCGCTCGTGTCGACGCCGCCGGCGACCTGGGACGACGTGATCACCATCGACCGACGCTTGAGTGCGCAGGGCAAGCGCGCGATCCGCTGGTGGATGACCGAGGTCTATTACAGCTGGGGCCTGATCGCCGCGGGGGGCGGCTATGCCTTCGCGCGGCGGCCCGACGGCAGCTACGACAGCCAGGACACGGGCATTGCCAAGCCCGGCGCGGTCCGGGCAGTCGACGTGATGCTGGACCTGGTGCGGCGCGGCATGCTGCCGCGCACCGTGACCTACGCCGACGCCGAGGCGGCGATGAACGAAGGGCAGGTCGCGATGACCTTCAACGGCCCCTGGGCCTGGAGCAACCTGCGCAAGAGCGGCATCGACTTCGGCGTGGCGCCCTACCCGCGCATCGGCAACCGCGCGGGCGGATCGTTCGTCGGCGTGCTGGGCGCGATGATCTCCAGCGCGAGCCGCCAGCGCGAACTGGCGCACGAGTTCATCGAGGACTACCTGCTCAGCGTGCCCAGCTTGCGCGCGATCGACGCCGACGTGCCGTTGGGCGTCCCGGCCAACAAGGCCTTGTTCGCCGAGCGTTCGGTGGATCCGCTGATCGCCGGCAGCATGGCGGCGGTGCGCGCCGGCACGCTGATGCCCAGCAATCCCGAGATGACGCGGTTCTGGACCGCGATGCAGGCGGCGCTGCAAAACATCATGCAGGGACGCGAGGAGGTGGCCGCGGGCCTCTCGCGCGCAGCCGCGCGCATCGTGGGGCCGGCATGAAGACGCTCGTTCGCGCCCTGCAGGCGCTCGGCGCCGTCGCCCTGCTGGCGTCGCTCGCGCTGGCCTTCGCGCTGCACGCCGCCCATGCGAGCGGATGGGCGCTGGCCGTCATCGCGCTCACCGGCGTGGCGACCTGGATCTACCTGAGCCCGCGCTTCATGGCCTGGCGCTACATCGTGCCCGGCGCCCTCGCGGCGGCGATCTTCATCGTGTTCCCGATGGCCTACACGCTGGGCATCAGCTTCACCAACTACAGCGGCGAGCACCTGTTGTCGTTCGAGCGCGCGTCCGAGGTGCTGTTGGCGCGCGGAGAGGGCGACGGACGCAGCATGTCCTTCACGCTCGAGCCCGCCGACCGCGGACAGCGTCGCCTGCGCTTCGAGGGCGAGGACGGCACGCGCTACGCGAGCGAGCCTTTCGCGCTCGGCGAGACCGTGCGGCTGCCGCTGCACGTCGACGGCGCCGGCATGCAGCCGGCCGCCGCGACCGACCTGCGCGAGCTGACGGTGGAGGTCCCTTCGCTGCGCCGCGTGACGGCCCTGCTGCCGGACGGCAGCGAGATGCGCCTGCTGAGCCTGCGCCGCTTCGCGGTGGAGCGACCGGCCTTTGTCCGCGATGCGGACGGCACGCTGCGCGGCACCCGCGACGGGGGCCGACTCACGGCCGACCTCGACCAGGGCTGGTGGCGCCGCGCCGACGGCACGTCGGTGACGCCGGGCTTCCGCGCCACGGTGGGCATCGCCAACTACCGCAGCATCTTCACCGAGAGCCGCTTCTACCAGCCGTTCGCACGCGTGTTCGCGTGGACGGTGGCATTCGCGACCTTGAACACGCTGTTCACGTTCACGATCGGCCTGCTGTTGGCGGTGGCACTGAACTGGCCTGCGCTCAAGGGCAAGCCGGGCTACCGCATCGCGCTGTTCCTGCCTTACGCGGTGCCGGCCTTCATCTCGATCCCGGTGTTCCGCGGCCTGTTCAACGAGAACATGGGCGAGATCAACCTGGTGCTCTTCCAGCTGTTCGGCGTTCGTCCAGGCTGGTTCAGCGACGCGACGCTGGCACGCTCCATGGTGTTGATCGTCAATACCTGGCTCGGCTACCCGTACATGATGATCCTGTGCATGGGCCTGATCAAGGCCATTCCCGGTGAGCTCTACGAGGCCTCGGCCCTGGTCGGCGCCGGGCCGCTGATGAACCTGCTGCGCATCACGCTGCCGTTGATCGCACGCCCGATGGCACCGCTGCTGGTGGCGTCGTTCGCGAGCAATTTCAACAACCTCACGCTCGTCGCGCTGCTGACCAACGGGGCGCCGGACTACCTCGACACCGCCGTGCCGGTAGGTGCCACCGACCTGCTCGCGTCCTACACCTACCGCATCGCGTTCCAGGATTCGGGGCAGCACTACGCACTGGCCTGTGCGATCGCATCGATCGTGTTCCTCATCGTGGCCACGATCGCGCTGGTCAACCTGCGCCTGTTCAAGGTCGGCCAGGCCGTCCGCTAGGAGCTCAAACATGGCTGTCGTCACTCCTGCCAACCAGCGCTGGCGCGTGCTCGCAGTGCACGCCGCGCTGCTCGCCTTCATCGTCGTCACGATGCTGCCGCTGCTCACGATCCTGTCGATCTCGCTGCGTCCGGGCAACTTCGCGGGCGGCAGCCTGATTCCGAAGGCGCTCACGCTCGATCATTGGAAGCTGGCGCTGGGCATGTCCGTGCTGGGCCCGGACGGAAAGTGGGAGCCGCCGCCCTTTCCGGTGCTGCAGTGGATCGCGAATTCGATGAAGGTGGCCCTGGTATCGGCGACCGTGGCGCTGCTGTTGTCCGTCACGTCCGCCTACGCGTTCGCACGCATGCGCTTCCGCGGCAAGGGTCTCACGCTCGACGCGTTGCTGCTGCTGCAGATGTTCCCGTCGGTGCTGGCGCTCGTGGCCATCTATGCGCTGTTCGATCGCATCGGCGACTGGGTGCCCTGGCTGGGGCTGAACAGCCACTGGAGCCTGGTGCTGGCCTACAGCGGAGGCATCGCGCAATACGTCTGGCTCATCAAGGGGTACTTCGAGAGCCTGCCCGTGGAGCTCGAGGAAGCCGCGGCCGTCGACGGCGCGACGCCGCTCGTCGCATTCGTGCGCGTGCTGCTGCCGCTGGCCGGTCCCATCCTCGCGGTGGTCTTCGTGCTGGCCTTTCTCAGCGCCATGATCGAGTACCCCGTGGCCTCGGTGCTGCTGCACGAGGAGTCGCAACTGACGCTCGCCGTCGGCTCGCGCCTGTTCCTGTTCAACCAGCGCTACCTCTGGGGCGATTTCGCCGCCACCGCGATCCTCGCGGGGCTGCCGCTGACGCTGCTGTTCCTGTTCACGCAACGCTGGCTGGTGTCCGGGCTGTCCGCCGGCGCGGTGAAGGGATGACCATGCGTCGATCCCTTGCGGTCATGCTCGCCGGCGCGCTCCTCGCACCCCTGATGGCATGGGCGGATGACTTCATCGTCGGTGCCGACGTCTCCACGCTGGCCGAGGTCGAACGCCACGGCGGCCGGTTCTCGCAGGCCGACGGAACGCCCGGCGACCCGCTGCGCATCCTCCAGGGCGCCGGGGTCAACTGGATTCGCCTGCGGCTGTGGCATACGCCGGTCAACGCCGCCGATGTCGTCGAATCGGGACGTCTCGTGTCACGCAAGGGCGACCCCGTCGGCGGCGGCAACAACGGCCTCGACACGACGATCGCGCTGGCGCGGCGCGCCAAGGCCCAAGGCCTCAAGGTACTGCTCGACATCCACTACAGCGACTTCTGGGCCGACCCGTCGACGCAGACCAAGCCGGCCGCGTGGACGAACCTGCACGGACGGGCCCTGCAGCGCGCACTTCACGACTACACGGCGAGCACGCTGGACGCGCTCGACGCCGCCGGCGCGCCACCGGACATGGTGCAGATCGGCAACGAGACCAACGCCGGCATGTTGTGGCCGGATGGCCAGACCTGGTCGGCGGACAAGCGCGCGAAGATCGGCGGCGACGCCGCGTTCGTCGAGCTCCTGCGGGCCGGCATCGCCGCGGTGCGCGAGCACGACGCTCGCACGGGTCGTCGACTGCCCGTGATGCTGCACCTTGCCGGGGGCACCGATCCCCAGCTGTGCCACCACATGTTCGACATGTTCAGGGCCCAACGCCTGGACTTCGACGTCATCGGCCTGAGCTTCTACGCCTACTACCACGGCCACGTCGCCGACCTGAAGTCCAACCTCGACGAACTCGCGCGCCGCTATCGCAAGCCGCTGGTCGTGGTCGAGACCGCCTCCGCCTTCACGCTCGAGAACGGTGACGCCACGGGCAACCTGGTGGATGCCGACCGCGCGGCCAAGGCGGGCTACCCCGCCACCGTGGCCGGCCAGGCGCGCGCCATTCGCGACGTCGTCGATGCGGTCGCCACGGTGCCGGACGGCCTCGGCCGCGGCTTCTTCTACTGGGAGCCGGCCTGGATCGCCGTGGAGGGCGCCGGCTGGCGCACCGGCGAAGGCAACAACTGGGAGAACCAGGCCCTGTTCGACTTCAGCGGCCGCGCGTTGCCCTCGATGCAGGCGCTGCGCGCACCCGCGTCGGTGCCCGCGTCCCCCCCGGCCTCCGTCCCCGCCACCGCGCGCTGAGCGTTTACGCGCATGCCAACGATTCATAGCTCGCGCACGAAACGGCAGTACTCGCCCACGCGTGGCCAGCCTATCGTTCCTGCACCATGAAGATCACTCAACTCACCACCTACCGCGTGGCCCCGCGCTGGATGTTCCTGAAGATCGAGACCGACGAAGGCCTCGTCGGTTGGGGCGAGCCCGTCATCGAGGGGCGCGCCCGCACGGTCGAGACCGCCGTGCAGGAGCTCTCCAGCCTGCTGGTCGGACAGGACCCCGCCCGCATCAACGACCTCTGGCAGGTGATGTACCGCGGCAGCTTCTACCGCGGCGGCCCCATCCTGATGAGCGCCATCGCCGGCATCGACCAGGCGTTGTGGGACATCAAGGGCAAGGCGCTGGGCGTCCCCGTCCACGAACTGCTTGGCGGACGCGTGCGCGATCGCATGAAGACCTATTGCTGGGTGGGCGGCGACCGCCCGGCCGACATCATCGACGCGATCCACAACGTGCGCGCAGCCGGCTTCGACACCGTGAAGATGAACGGCACCGAGGAGTTCGGCCTGCTCGCCACGCATGCCGAGGTGGATCGCGCGATCGCCAAGTTCGCCGAGATCCGCAGCACGTTCGGCAGCGACATCAACTTCGGCATCGACTTCCACGGCCGCGTCGCGCTGCCGCTGGCCAAGGTGCTGCTGCGCGAACTCGAGCCGCTGCGCCCGCTGTTCGTCGAGGAGCCGGTGCTGGCCGAGCAGAGCGAGCACTATGCGCGACTGGCCGATGCCACCTCGATCCCGCTCGCGGCCGGCGAGCGCATGTATTCCCGCTTCGACTTCAAGCGCGTGCTCGCCGGCGGCGGCATTTCGATCCTGCAGCCGGACCTCTCGCACGCCGGCGGCATCACGGAGTGCCACAAGATCGCCGCGATGGCCGAGGCGCATGACGTCGCACTGGCGCCGCACTGCCCGCTGGGCCCGATCGCGCTGGCGGCCTGCCTGCAGGTCGACTGGGTTGCGCACAACGCGGTGCTGCAGGAGCAGAGCGCGGGCATCCACTACAACAAGGATGCCGAGCTCCTCGACTACGTGAAGAACCGCGCCGACTTCCACATCGACGGCGGCTACATGACGCCGAGCCGGTTGCCGGGCCTGGGCGTGGAGATCGACGAAGAGCGTGTCATCGAGGCCAGCCGCAAGGTGCAGGATTGGCGCAACCCCTTGTGGCGCCATGCCGACGGGAGCGTCGCCGAATGGTGAACCCGGCCTCCCCGGCGGCGCGCCTGGTTGCCCTCGACTGGGGCAGCACGCGACTGCGCGCCTGGCTGCTGGGCGACGGCGGTGCCATCCTGGCCGAGCGCCAGAGCGCCGACGGCGCGTCGCTGCTGCAAGGCGGCGCGCCGGCGTTCGACCAGGCGCTCGCCACGCTGGCGGGAGACTGGTTGGACCAGGACCTGCCGGTGCTCGCGTGCGGCATGGTGGGGAGCGCCCACGGATGGCACGAGGCGGACTACGTGGTCTGCCCGACGCGCCTGGCCAGTCTGCACGAGCACCTGGTCGAGGTCCGCACGCGCAGCGGCGTGGCAGTGCACATCGTGCCCGGCCTCATCGACGAGCCGGCGCAGTCCACGCCCGACGTGATGCGGGGCGAAGAGACCCAGGTGCTGGGGCTGCTCCATGCTCGCCCGGAACTCGCGGACGGCGCCTGCGTGCTGATGCCGGGCACCCATGCCAAGTGGGTGCAGCTGCGCCAGGGCGCCGTGGTCGGTTTTCGCACGCGCATGACGGGCGAGGTCTACGCGCTGCTGCGCAGCCATTCGGTGCTGGCGCGCCTGATGTCCAGTGACGACACGGGCTGGCATCCCGAGGCGTTCGACGCCGGCGTCATCGGCGCGCAGCGCGCCGGTGGCGCCGACCTGCTCGGACAGCTGTTCTCGGTTCGCACGCTGGGCCTCACGCAGCGCTGGCCCGCCGCCGCGCTGTCGGATCACCTGTCCGGCATGTTGATCGGACACGAACTCCTGGCGGGCCTGCGCCAGGCCGAGGGCCCGCTCGTGCTGGTGGGCGAGCCTCTTCTTTGCAACCGCTACGCACGCGCGCTGCAGGTGCTGGGCATCGCGTCGCCGGACGTGCACGGCAACACCGCATGCGCCGGCCTGTGGCAACTCGCGGCGCAGGCCGAACGGGTGATGGCATGAGCGCCGCCCGGCCGCCCGAAGGCGCTCGCACCGCAGCCGTCAGGCGGAGGGTAGCCCTATGAGCCCGCCCGGCCGCCCGAAGGGCGAATTGACCGCAGTGCGGCGCACGGAGGTTGCCCTATGAACACGCAAGACCACACGACCCGTCCCGCGCGCCTGGCCGCGGCCATGGCAAAGCTGCCACTCGTGGCCATCCTGCGCGGGCTGCGCCCGCACGAAGCGCAAGGCGTCGGCCTGGCGCTGGAGCAGGCCGGCTTCGCACTCATCGAGGTGCCGCTCAACTCGCCGCAACCGTTCGACTCCATCGCCACGCTGCGCCGCGTGCTCGGACCGGCCACGCTCGTGGGCGCGGGGACCGTCACGCGTGTGGAGGACGTGCGGCGCCTGCAGGAGCTCGGCGCCGACCTGGTGGTGATGCCGCATGCCGACGCTGCCGTGATCCGCGCCGCCAAGGCCGCCGGACTGCTGTGCGTGCCCGGCGTGGCGACGCCCACCGAAGCCTTTGCGGCGATCGCCGCCGGCGCCGACGCGCTCAAGCTGTTTCCCGCCGAACTCGTCACGCACGGGGTGATGAAAGCAATGCGCGCCGTGCTGCCGCCCGACGTGCCCTTGCTGCCCGTCGGCGGCATCACACCCGCCAGCCTGGCGCCGTGGCGCGAGGCCGGCGCGAAGGGCTTCGGCCTCGGCTCGGCGCTGTACAGCCCCGGCCTGGACGCAAGCGCCGTGGCGGCGAACGCCGTCGATTTCGTGCGCGCCTGGCACGCATGCGCCAGCGCCCCGCCGACTTCCTGATTTCCCGAAACGCATCGCGGCGAGGAGCCGCCGCGACAGTCGATCCTGACGATAACCACACCCTACGGAGACCCCATGAACCGAAACGCCCACCGTTCGACTCGACTGCAACCGGCGCGCCTGAATGCGCTGCTTCAAGCCGTCCTGATGTTGCCCGCCGTCCTCGGCGCAGTGGCCGCACAGGCCCAGGACGCCGCCGCCCCGGCCGCGGCACCAGCCTCGGCCGCCGCGCCGGCCAAGGCTGAAGAAGTGCAGACCGTCACCGTGGTCGGCGTGGCTGCCGCGCTGCGCAGCTCGGTCAGCCAGAAGAACGCGTCCAACTCGATGGTGGAGGTGATCGCCTCCGAGGACATCGGCAAGCTGCCCGACACGACGATCGCCGAATCGCTGGCGCGCCTGCCAGGCCTGGCCGCCGGCATCGATCGCGGCAACGCGAGCCAGGTCGTGGCGCGCGGCCTGGGCCCGCGCTTCATCAGCTCCACGCTCAACGGCCGCGAATTCGCGAGCACCGAGCCCGATCGTGCAGTGCGCTTCGAGATGTTCCCGTCGGAGTCCATCTCGGGCGCCAAGGTCTACAAGACCCAGTCGGCCGAGATCTCCGAAGGCGGCATCGCCACCACGGTGGACCTGCAGACCATCAATCCGCTCGCCTACAAGGAACGCAACCTCACGGTCAAGGCGGATGCGGAGTACTACAAGCAGGGCGCCGACATCGAGGGCGCCAAGAAGTGGGCGCCGCGCCTGGGCGCCGTCTACGTCGACCAGTTCGCCGACCACACGATCGGCGTCGCGCTGGCGGCCAGCTATTTCGACCAGCCGGACGTCAGCGACCAGTTCCAGAACTACGGCTTCAACGGGCGGACCCCGTGGGACGTGGACGGAACCGGCGGGTCCGAGTCGGTCCCCTGGGGCTTCCAGAACCAGGTCGTCAAGGGCACGAACAAGCGCTCAAGCATGCTGGGCAAGGTCGAATGGAAGCCCGACGCCGACACCCAGGTGACGGCGGACGTCTATACCGCGCGCTCCAACATCCATGAGAACTCGATGTACCACGTGGCCGGCGCCGGCTTCCCGTACAGCGACATCACCGTGTCGGACGGCTTCGTGACGGGCGGTACGGAGCAGAACACGTCCCTGAACACGATCGAAGGGCTGTGGAAGCAGAACCAGCGCGACTTCGCGGCCGGCCTGAACGGCAAGACCAAGGTGGCGGGCTGGAAGCTGGAAGGCGACATCGCACGCTCAACGGCCACGCGCGACACACTGTGGTCCGGCGTGGGACTGTGGATGCAGAGCAATGGCGCGCTGACCTGGAGCGCCCCGCACAACGGCTGGGCGACCTACTCGTACAGCGAAGACACCGGCAACCCCGCCAACTTCGGCAACACGACCTACGAACAGTGGGGCCCGAACTATGCCGGCCACCTGAACGACTCGCTGAATTCGCAGGTGATCAACGCGAGCCGCGACGTGGATTGGGGCGCCATCCGCACCGTCAAGCTGGGCCTGCGCACCACCCAACGCGAGAAGGCCTACAACCAGATCTCCTGGGATTTCGACAACCAGACGGCCGCGCTGAACACCTCGGATCTCGTGCGCGTGCACGTGGCCGGCCGCCCGGACTTCGTCACGTTCGCCGAAGGCCTCGATGCGGCGATCACCAACTACTTCGGCGCCAACGCCCTGAGCACCGCCGGCCGCACCGCCACCGACAGCGACCTGATCTACAAGGACTGGCGCGCCAAGGAGAACAACACCTCGGCCTTCGCACAGTTCGACCTGTCGGGCGGCGCTTTCGGCAAAGACTACCGCGGAGACTTCGGCCTGCGCGTGGCCCACACGAACCAGACCGGCTACGGCTACCAGTCCGTCGACGGCGCCGCGCCCGCGCAGGTGTCCGACGGCATGGGCTACACGCGCTTGCTGCCCAGCCTGAACCTGGTGCTGTCGCTGGACGAGGCCGAGCAGCACCAGCTGCGCTTCGGCGCGTCGCGCGCCATGTCGCGGGCGCCGCTGGACGTGATGAACGACGCCCACGTCGTCACCCTCTCGCAGAGCGAAGGCACGCTGACCACGGTCACCGGCGGCAACCCGCGCCTGAAGCCGATGATGGCCAACCAGATCGACCTGGCCTACGAGGACTTCTTCGCCAAGGGCGGCCTGCTGTCCGCCGGCGTGTTCTTCAAGCAGATCAGCGACTACATCGCGCTCGATACGGTCCAGGGCACCTACCAAGGCGCGGCGGCCAACTTCACCGAACAGGTCAACCGCAAGGGCGGCCACGCGCAGGGCTTCGAGCTGGTCTACCAGCAGGCATTCAACAATCTGCCGGGCCTGTTGAGCGGCCTGGGCGTGATGGGCAACTACACCTACACGAACAGCGACATCAAGGACATGGCCAGCAATGGCTCGCCGATCCCCACCAACGGCCTGATGAAGCACAACATGGGCGTGACGCTGTGGTACGAGCATGAAGGCTTCGAGGCGCGCCTGTCGGCCAACCACCACTCGCAGTACAACCGCGCGCCGACCTGGGACTCCACGCAGTTCTACTACAACGGTGCGGAGACTTGGGCGTCGCTGAACCTCGCGCAGCAACTGACGTCCAACCTGCAGGCCCGCTTCGGCATCGAGAACCTGACCAACCAGCGCGTCATCTACACGGATCCCACCAACCGCTACAACCAATGGGACTTCCAGTACGGCCGCCGCTTCAACCTGGGCCTGACCTACAAGCTCTGATGACGCATCGTCTCGCAGGCAAGGTGGCCCTGGTCACGGGATCCACCCTCGGCATCGGCGCCGCCACCGCGCGGCTGTTCGCGCGCGAGGGTGCGCGCGTGGTGATCAACAGCCATGTCCATGATGCGGCTTCGCGCCGCATCGTCGACGAGCTCGGGTCCGAGGCCGCGTTGTTCGTCAAGGCCGACGTGTCGGACGCGGCGGCGGTGCAGGCGATGGTGGACCAAGCCGTCGAACGCTTCGGGCGCATCGACGTCCTGGTCAACAACGCCGGTCGCAACTTCTTCAACGATCCGCTCACGTTGACGATGGACCAGTGGCGCCACTGCATGTCGGTCGATCTCGAAGGGGCCTGGCACTGCGCACGCGCGGTGCTGCCGGGCATGCTGGCCGGCGGCGGCAGCATCGTCAACATCGCCTCGGTGCACGGCCACAAGATCATCCCCGACTGCTTCCCCTATCCGGTGGCCAAGCACGCGCTGATCGGCCTGACACGCGCGCTCGGGCTGCAGTACGCGGCCCGCGGCGTGCGCGTCAACTCGATCTCGCCGGGCCTGATCCTCACCGAGGCGATCGAGGCCTCGTTCGCCGCCAGCGCCGACCCCGACGCCGAGCGTGCGCGCCAGACTGCGCTACTTCCGTGCAAGCGCATCGGCGAACCCGACGAGGTGGCGTACACCGCGCTGTTTCTCGCCAGCGACGAGGCACGCTACATCAACGCGACCGACATCCTGATCGATGGCGGCCGCTCGCAGCTGTATCACGAGTAGGCGCGGCCGCGAACAGACCATGCAGGATCCACAATCCGAACGCTTCATCCGGTCGCGCCTCAAGACGCGCCACCTGGTGTTGCTCGGCGAACTGGGCGAGCATCGCTCGATCCTGCACGCCGCCACCGCGGCGAACATGACGCAGCCGGCCGCCTCCAAGATGCTGTCGGAGCTCGAGCAGCTGCTGGGAACGGCGCTGTTCGAACGCCTGCCGCGGGGCGTGGCGCCCACGCCCTTCGGCGAGATCATGATCCGGCGCGCCCGTGCCGCGCTGGCCGAGATGAACCTGGCCCACCAGGAGGTGATGACGCTGCTCTCGGGCCTCAACGGACGGGTCGCCGTCGGCACCGTGCTGACGCCGGCCACCGGCCTGTTGCCGGCGGCCGTGCTGCAGCTGAAGTCGGTCTATCCGAAGTTGCACGTGGCCATCGAGGTCGACGCCAGCAAGGCCCTGCTCGCGCGCCTGCGCTCGGGCCAGTTGGAAATGATGGTCGGGCGCATCCTCGAACCCGAGGCGTCCGGGGAGCTGAATTTCGAGCCCCTGAGCGACGAACCCCATTGCATCTTCGCGCGGACCGG
>Ga0307516_10007667_pt1 | contig 12353 bp, 16 predicted proteins | sample 19_EM_MG_FD_203310 | JGI IMG/M metagenome (GOLD analysis project Ga0307516, IMG submission 203310) | Populus trichocarpa ectomycorrhiza microbial communities from riparian zone in the Pacific Northwest, United States - 19_EM | ecosystem: Host-associated > Plants > Roots > Unclassified | place...
GCGGCGCCGACGCCTCGGCGGCCGACAGTGACGGGACGACACCGCTGCACATTGCGGCGCGGAACGGACTCGAGGCGGTGGCCCGACTGCTCCTGGGGCGCGGCGCCGACGCCTCGGCGGCCGACAGTGACGGGACGACACCGCTGCACATTGCGGCGCGGAACGGACTCGAGGCGGTGGCCCGACTGCTCCTGGGGCGCGGCGCCGACGCCTCGGCGGCCGACAGCGACGGGACGACACCGCTGCACATTGCGGCGCGGAACGGACTCGCGGCGGTGGCCCGACTGCTCCTGGGGCGCGGCGCCGACGCCTCGGCGGCCGACAGCGACGGGACGACACCGCTGCACATTGCGGCACGGAACGGACTCGAAGCGGTGGCCCGACTGCTCCTGGAGGGCGGCGCTGACGCCTCGGCGACCTCAAGGGACGGGACGACACCGCTGCACTCTGCGGCGCGAAACGGACTCGAGGCGCTGGCCCGACTGCTCCTGGAGGGCAGCGCCGATGCCTCGGCGGCCGACAGCGACGGGACGACACCGCTGCACATTGCGGCGGAGAACGGACTCGAGGCGCTGGCCCGACTGCTGCTGGAGCGCGGTGCCGACGCCTCGGCGGCCTCAAGGTACGGGACGACACCGCTGCACGAAGCGGCGGAGAACGGACTCGAGGCGGTGGCACGACTGCTCCTGGAGCGCGGCGCCGACACCTCGGCGGCCTCAAGCTACGGGACGACGCCGCTGCACTATGCGGCGCGGTACGGACACGAGGCGGTGGCACGACTGCTCCTGGAGGGCGGCGCCGACGCCTCGGCGGCCGAAAGCGACGGGACGACACCGCTGCACGAAGCGGCGCTGAACGGACGCGAGGCGGTGGCCCGACTGCTCCTGGAGCGCGGCGCCGACGCCTCCGCGGCCTTAAGGGATGGGACGACACCGCTGCACTGTGCGGCACGGTACGGATGCGAGACGCTGGCCCGACTGCTCCTGGAGCGCGGCGCCGACGCCTCCGCGGCCTTAAGGGACGGGACGACACCGCTGCACTCTGCGGCGCTGAACGGACGCGAGGCGGTGGCCCGACTGCTCCTGGAGGGCGGCGCCGACGCCTCGGCGGCCGCAAGTGACGGGACGACACCGCTGCACTATGCGGCGCGAAACGGACTCGAGGCGCTGGCCCGACTGCTCTTGAAGGGCGGCGCCGACGCCTCGGCGCTCTCAAGGGACGGGACGACACCGCTGCACTATGCGGCGCGAAACGGACACGAGGCGCTGGCCCGACTGCTCGCTGCCACCACCACCCTCGCCTCCTAGAGGAACTCCGCTTCCTTTTATGTTTACCTGTTTGTGGGCGCTGCTTCTAGTCAAACCCGACCCATGTGATGCAGCTCGAGTGTTCTAGTGCTTTTTTGCACTTTCTTCCATCTGCAAGAAGTTTCAGCTGGCTGGAGGATGACGAAATTTGACGTCATTGTAGTGTAGATGCCAGAAGTTCTGGCATTATTACATAGACGCGTTCCGCAAAAGCTGCCTGATTAAGTTGCCTGACTCTTGGCATGGGGGCGGATTTTAGCTCGCCAGGATAGGATAGAGGTGGTGGGGGTGAACGCCAGAATACATAGGATGATAGTGTAGAATTATCAGAGGCTGGAAGGAGGTGGAGACGGCGACTGCGACGGCGAACAGCTAGATATAACATCTGGACACGACAACAAATGCTCACAGACCCGTCAACAACTACACCCAGACTTTACACGACTGAAAAAATTCCTACTCGAGTGCACGACAATTCAGAGGTAAGAGGCGCCCTACACAGGATCGCTAGACAATTCTGACTGTATGCTAGGGAGGGGAGACTTAATAGGCGCTGCATAGAAACAAATAGACTTCCTCTCCACTGCCTTTGGAGATAGCCTCGATGAGGTCCGGTGGGGTATTAATGAGTGTTGCCATGATGGAGACTGATGTTTACATTTTGGGACGACACCGCTGCACGGATTTTGTTTAATCATACTCGCATTCAGCCTAACGAGACTATGGCGGCGTACATTTTATCCTTTTTTCCCGTCCGCTGTCCCCGCGGTGGCGGCACGTTGCAAGCTCCCCTTTGCCCTCCCCAGGCCTTTCCCAAGAAGATATTGATAACCAAGAAATGACAAAGGAAAGACAAAAGAAATTGTTGGAAAACCTCCGCCTAGTCCTCCCTCTTACCTGCGGAACCCATGAAGGAAGGGGTGGGGGGGGACAGCGGTAGTTCCTCAACCTCTGTCCCCAACTCCTCGGCTCCAGCCTCCTCTCTCTACGGACTGACACCCCCGCTCCCTTTCCCACCTCTCCTCTGCCTCTCAGTGTGAGGGCTCTGCTCCGTTTGCGTGCCTTTTGCGGCGTGGCGTCCCTGTTCCCGCCGATGAAGACGGTCGCAGAGACGCCGCCCCTGCCCCGAGCTTTATCAGCCCAGGACGGGGCGCCCACCTCACTTCCAAATCCTGCCCCTCTCTTCTCTCCTTTCCCGTTGCGCTTCCCCCCAACCTTCTTCCATCCCTCATCCGTGTCGCCATGGCGAGGTGCGGGCCCTGCGGCCGTGGCAGATGTTGATGGCGGGGGTTGCGCGGGGTCGGTTTCCACATCCGCATGCTCCGAGTGCATGAGAGTTGGTGTGGGGGAGGTTCCCTCAATTGCTTCGCCGGCTGGTGCGGGGTCCGAGGCCCCGCGCATTTCCGCTTTGGCCGCGGAGGTGGTGTCGATGGAGGAGGCGGCAGCGGCTGTGTAGCTGGCGCTGGCGTTTGCTTCCGGAGTGACCGGTTCTCCTTTGTGAGCTTATCGATTCGCTCCTCATCGTAGTCAGAAGGACCTTGAGGTCCTTCATCTCGCGTGCTGTCTCTTTTGCCGCTGACAAAAGAATTTTGACGGCTGCTGACTGCTTCCCGATGTCATCGCTTACGATCGCAATCTCGGAGCGGAAGTAGGACTGAAGCGTTGTTGTGAGCAGTTCGAGGTTTTGCAAAACAGTCTGGGAGGCGATGTTGTCATCGCTTCCGACGTCGGAACGATCCTCTTCCTCCATAGGCAGTGATGTTAGTGGAGGGGAGGCGGTGCACTAGCGAGCCAGATGACCGAGGCGACCGCATGTGTACCAGTTGCGAAACGACATTTCAAGAGGGGTAGAAATGAAGCCGGAGTAAAGTTCGCGATGCTGGAATCAGCGAATAGGAACACGACACGCGCTTAGCGTCTTGGCGAAACTATGATGCGAGTGTTTTGTAGCTTTTTTTTTTGTTTATTCATTAACTACTCGCATGCGACCTATCAGATCATGGCGAGATTATGTACAGTCCGTTTCCTGTCCGCTGTCCGCGCAGTGGTGGCACGTTGCAAGCTCCCCTTTGCCCTCCGCCCAAGCCTGTCCCAAGAGGAAGCGAGACGCACAAAAAAGGAAAGGAAATGGAAAAACAAAAGAAAGGAGGGAAGAGACAAATGAAACTGCCTAGCCCTCTCCTGCGGACGCCATGAAGTCAGGCGTGGGAAGGAACAGTGGTAGCTCCCCATCGCCCGGCTCCCCGGCCCCCACTCCCTGCTCCTCCAAGATCTCCCGCAGCTCCGCCTCCGGCACCTCGCTCACTGCCGCGTCCTCCTCGGCAGGCACCCGCATTCCCACATCTGTGGTGGAGAGGAAGTCCAATACTGCCCGCCCGCACCTCTCATCCGCCAGGAGGTTCCGGATCTTCCACCGGTCCTTCCCCCTCCCAGTCTCCTTCCGCACCTCCGCCCACAGGATCTTCTGCTGGGCCTTCCACTCCGGACACACCTTGAAAAGGTGCTCCCGAGTCTGGTTCGGGTACCGGCACCACCAACACTGTGGGGTGGGCCGATTCTTTGTACAGTTGAGGTGCATACTGCCCAGACAGGCAGTGCCCCGTCTTGATCTGGTAGAACCGCGAGGCTAGCCTCTTGGTGCTCCCAGCCACCGTGCCGTCCGGCCTCTGGCTTCTCGGCATCTAGTACTTCGTCTTGGAGGTCCGGCCTCCAGCCCACTGGCGCGCCTCCGCCCACTTCTTCTCCGAGATCTCCCGCTTGAGATTTGCGAGGGATCGTGGGAGTGACATCGCCCGTACTTCCGCCCGGTCAGAGTAGTTCAGCAATTCCACACCGCGGGTGTCTAGCTCCTCCGCAGCAATCTTTGCCCACTCGTCGGCCTTCTCGTTGCCGGCGATTCCCTTGTGTGCTGGGCCATCGGATTTCGATGATGATAGCCGGCCTGGCCCTGCGCAACGCGGCAATGTGCTTCCGCGCCTGGAGGGCGTACTGCTGCCCAGGACCGGGTTCGTCCGATGCCATCCGTCTGATAGCTGCTTGCGCGTCCGTGAAGACCGTGACCCGTTCCGGGGCCATGTTTCTTCTCGAAGCCAATTCCAGTGCGCGTGCAAGAGCGGCCCACTCCGTGTCGTATGCCTCCTGGTTGTATCCTATGTGGGTTTTGATGCCCGCCCAGGATACCCCCTTCTTCCAGACCGCCGCGTAGCCGGCGGCTCCGTCCTCCATTTGCGACCCGTCCGTGAACATGGTAAGTCCCGGCCGAGCCTTCTCCGCTTCCGCCTTCGCTTCCTCCTCCTCTTCCTGCTGCAGCGCCGCGTCGAGTCTCAGGTTCCTCCAACAGCACTGTGCTCTCCGTTCGTCCGGCATAGGCAAGGGCATTCGTGAGTCGCCGGCCTAACTCTGTCGGCGCCCCCACAATCTCCCGTACCTGGTCTCCCTGTGGCAGGCTTAGCAGCCGTAGTCCGAACCGCCGCTGCCTGTTCTCCAGCTGCGTCGTCGCTGCCCTGAGGCCAGGCTCCATCGAGAGAGCTCCCAGATCGGTTGTCCGGATCCGTTGTCGCCCGCGCTTCCTGGTTGACCAGCAGCTGAAGTTCATCCGCCCGGCCGGTGGTGCCCGCGACATGGTCACCTTTCCACCACAGTTCCGCTCCAAACATGGCGACTGACTAAATGCATCGTCATTACTTCCTACAGTTGGCCGGCGAGAGCCCCATCTGCCCTGTGAGCTGGCGGAGTCTTGCCGCCTTCTTGCCGTCCCCCATCCGGATGGCGTGATTGTCCTTGAGCATGAGCTGGGAGTCCAGCCACACCCCCAGCCACCGCGTTGCCTGAGTGTTTTGTAGCGGGGATCGTTGACACCGCTGCACGGTGCGGCGTGGTACGGACACGAGGCGCTGGATTAGTTGATCAAAGATTGTTATATGATAGCGTGATGAGCTCGCCGTGCAACACCATCACAAGATCTTTACCGCCGTCGCAATTTCCAGCACTGGACTAAATACAAAAAACGAGTGATCGTTAGTGAACAATTTGCAGAATGGAACACATCGTGCGCCCCCCCTTCCTCTCCCATTACCATGGTATTGGCGCCCCTCCAGCATCGATCACCGCTTGCAACCTAGCAGGCATGGTATCCACCAGTCTATCCAATCCTCTGTATATCCTCCAAATTAATTGACAACATTGTTTTCAACGTCTCAACGGATAACAAAGGCTTCGAGGTGGGCTTACCCTGCGGCGTCGATGATTGGGGGTTTGCTAGATCGTTTTCGATTCGAATGATGCGGTATAAATGGGAACGCTGATGAATTGTCAAGGCCGTGCATTTGATCTTGAGCTCTTTCGCTATTTCCCTCTAGCTCCAGCCTGCTTTCTCGCTCCAGCCTGAAAATCTGCATTCGCTCATCCCCAGTCGTCTCTCTGTGGCTAACACCTTCGGATACCGTGTCACAGACTCCTTTTTCCTTCGTGCTTTGGCGCAGGGACAGACTTTGTATAATGACCGAATATTTAAACAGAATTTTCCCAAACATTGGTGGATGGCGACAAGAGAGTGGGTAGGCGCGGAGCCGGACCAAGTCGAACACTCTTTCGCTGATCCGGGTTTTCCCCATGCAGGGCCTTTCAATGGCTGCCTCGGGCCTTCCCAGCCGTATTGGTCTTTACTGCACATCTCAGGTCCTTACTGATACCGCTGCCTCAAGCCTTCGTGGCCGTATTGGACTCTACCGCGTATCTCCGCATCCCCGGTCACTACATAGTCTTCCGAACTCTCCCGGCGGGTCATGGCTCTCTCGTCACCGAAACCTATCCATCTGATCCCATGATAGACCCCACCGTAACGTCAATGTGTGACAACTTCCAAGGGTAGCCCCACACATGCGGGTCCATCCATTTCCCAATACGTCAATTGGTGTGGCAATGGGTAGTCAATTCCGGTATCTATTTGCATACATACATCATAACTAGCACGGGATATAGAAAAAAAGTACGTACTGCTGAACGGGTCTGGGCGCTAGCTGTCACTTGCTAAAGGCACTGCGCAGACGGGGATGCTGGCGCTCTGCTCCGTAGCACGCAAGTTATTGCTTCTTCTCAATGCTGCACCGCTCACACGGACGGGACTCGCATCCTACATACATACACACTAGTAGTTAGTCGCAGCCGTCCTGCCCGGTCAGCCGGCTGAATTCCAGCACTTTGTCGTCGGTCAGCTCGCACAACAGCCGCGCCGCGTCGCAATCGTTCTTCATTGTTGCCTCCCTCGTGGTGCCGTTCAGGACCGCCACGCCGCCGCCGTTGTCCCAGCCGCGCCCCAGGGAGAGAACTAAGAGCTGGAGCGCCTCCTCGCGCCTGCGGCTGTCGCCGAGTACTCTGTCGGCAACCTAGCGGACGACGCCACAGCTCAGCAGATCTGGATTCTCCGTGAGCGTCCAGAAGCTCTGCCAGACCATTCCCTTCTCCCTGCAGAACCGTCGCACGTTGACGTCCCACTTGTTTCCGGGGTACAAGCGGTTCTGGACGATCGCCGGCTTGACGCTGCACTCGTCCTAGTGCCGCTCGAGCTCGTGCAGCGTCACGTTTGAGATGCCGATGTGCCGGATCTTGCCGCTCGCAACGAACTACTCGAGGGCGCCATAGGCCTCGAGCGTGTCCGAATGCCGCTCCAGCGGCGAGTGCAGCAGCACCGAGTCGAGGTGTGAGAGACGCGCAGACCATCCCTCGGATGGACCCTGCCGGATCGTACGGACAGTTGCCCAGATGCTACCCCGCGGGCGGTGTGAATCTGGTCTGGACGAATACGGACTCACGCAGCGTGTGGTGGTCTCCCACGCTTGTCGCGAAGTATCGCCTCAGCCCGTCGCCGACGAGGTCCTCACGGTAGTGCTTCGGCTGGCAGGCCGTGTCGATACCTGTCGTCCTGTCAATTGCAGCCCCACGCCAGTAGGTGAGGAGACGGTTCATCCACCTTTGAACCCGGCTCTGAGCGCGGTCGTGACCAGATTTGCAGTGGCGCCCTTTTTCCAGGCGGTCCGTACCATTCCTTGCTGGTGACAGTTGGGATCTAAATTTCGCTATATGCTGGCATAAGCGGATGTGTCCGCGAGCTGGGGAGCGTCAAGACGTGTTCCGCCGCAGCGGATTGTGTTTCTGTAGAGAACATTTTGCTGGCGGTGGTGATGGTGAGGAGACTGCGGTAGCGATGCATTTGGCGGGGGGGAGGGACATCAATTTTATTTCGCATCTATAAACCTGTACAAGACTACGGCGAACACCAACAACGACACCAACCCTTATCCGTCCGCGAGTCTTGCTATGCGGCTCTCCCTTTGGCCGTACTGTCCCTCTCACCACCCACACTTCTACTCCAAATTGCCACCATCTCTCGCTCCCTCTACCAATCTCACTTCCCCCTCCAGCACCTTGTCATCCTGCTCCACAGACCCATCGCTTCCTTCCTCCCATTCCTCTTCTCTGGCCTTTCGGCCTACATTGGTTGTCTCCAGGAATGTGAGTATTGCATCGGTGCAACGTTCATCTGCGAAAAGATCGGCAATTCGGAACCGATCGCGTCCACGCTTTGTTTGTACTCTGACTTCCTTCCAAAGCACTTTTTGCTGTCGGCGCCATGCAGTGCAAACCTTGAACAGATGTTCCCGTGTTTGTGTGGCTCCTGATTGGTGACACCACCAACACGTATCATCTTCTCGGCTTTTAATCCATTTCAGGTACATACCAGTCAGTGCATGTCCGGTCTTCAGCTGGTAGTACCGGGATGCTGTATTCTTCTTTGACTTTGCTGGTGCTGGATCGGGTCGGTTCTTGCGCCACCGACGGCACTTCACATTGTAACTCGGATTCTTATCCGGGAATACGCCCAGTCCTTTGCTTCCTCCCACTTCTTCTCTTCCACCTGTCTAGATAGGTGTGCTAAGGAGGTATGTGGCATACGTCTTGGCCGGTTATCAATGGTGAGCCATTCGACACCATGCTCGTGTGGTTGATCTGCTGCGACTTTTGCCCATTCATCTGCTTTCTCATTACCTGTGATTCCCTCGTGGGCAGGACACCATCGAATTTCCATTGGACAGTCGATCTCTGCCAGTATGCGTCTTGCCTGCAGTGCGAAGATCTGGCCAGGGCCAACCTCCAAAGTCTGCATCCGTCGAATCGCTGCCTGTGCATCTGTAAAGATTGTTATTTTCGAAATCCGTTGTTGCTTTCGAAAATCTCGACCGATCCGCAGAGCTCGAACGATAGCCGCACACTCTGCATCATACGCTTCCTGGCTCGATCCCAAGTGGACTCGCTGTCCTTTCCATGCTCCTCCAATCTTCTTCCAAACAACAGCATATCCACATGCACCATCTTCAGTACGTGACCCATCTGTCCATAGAGTCAATCCTTCTCTGACTACCTCGGCTTCTTCCTTTGCCAACCTTTGTTCATTCACTGTAACTTGGGCCTGAAGCGTTTCCCCCTCACATACCCCAGTACGCTCTCGGTCACCAGCTCCATCTGGCCCGCATTCGGCGGGTCGGAGGGGTAGGTTGGGATGGTGTAGCGAAGCGGTGCTAGCCGCCAATGATGCAACCGCGCATATTTGTACTGCACACTGCAATCGCGTCAGTCCCGCATCCCGCCCACCCGTGGCCGCTGTGCTCTGGCCCTGCCGCGACAGCCGCCACGCGCCGGTGGAGCGGGCCCAGTCGCGCGTCTGCGTGAGCAGGCCGGCGATGGTGGTGCGCGTAAGCAGGGCGTTCGGCTCGCCGCTGGCGACGACCACGAAGCCGCGCGACGCGATCTCGGTCAGGAACGCCTCAAAAATACTGCGTCGGCGTATGGCTGAGTACTGCCCGCTGCCGCTGGAGTACTGCGCCCCAGCCGCGGAGAAGAGAAGGGGGAGGCTGGCGAGGGCGGTCGTGAGTTGCGTGTTTAATTTGCAGGGTAGCGTCATTGCTCGTTGATGTCCGGCATTGCTGGGCCTGCTCTCAGCCGACGGAGGCCTCCATCGCCGCCGAACGCGGCCAGAGAAAACGACCACCTTCTCGTCGAGGGGCTGAGGTACGTATTTAGGTATAATGGCAAACCCCCCCCGATGGGTAGATTGATGGGTGGATTCGTATCTAAGTACGTATCCAGAGCGGAGAATCCAGATTGACTACATTTGCCATCCATCCGTCCGTCCCCTTGGTAAGCATCGAGATGGGAGGTACCGATACCTTTTTGTTTTTGTTTTTGTTTAATCGAACTCGCATTCAGCCTATCGAGACTATGGCGGGAGGCACCGATACTCTGACCTGGATACATTCACGTCGTTAGATGCGGCCAATCGGAAGAAAAGGCTGTCTCCGACCATCGAGTCTTCGGAGAGCGGCCAGGCCTGGAGATGCCTGACATCTATCCAACCATCACGACGCGTGGATGTCTGTATCTCAAGGGAAACCCCCGAGAAGAGGAGAAACGGAAGGAGAGGCCAAACGGTGATGAATTAAAGCAGCCTTTCCGAACCGCTCGCTCGAGAGCGACGTCCGCACTCCCGCCTGGCGTCAGGATGTCTATCCATTATGTCTACACGACATGCAACCGCAACGGCGGACGAACGGCCCCGGAACACGACGTCTCATCGCCGCAGATACATCATAGCTCACCTGTTCTCTCACCAGCCTCTGCACTTCGGTCTGTGTGTGCGGCCGTTGATTTTATCCAGCGGAGACTGATGGCATGCCGCATAGCTGGGCGAGCTTAGTCAAAGCGTGCGCCTCTCCCTCCGCACTGCTGCTGCTGCCAAGTGCTGGCAGATAGATATACTGACGGGTGCAGTCGGCCAGTACATAACTAGCGGCGGAAGCGCAGACGTCGCCGTTGGTGTCTGTGCCTACGACGCCCATCCTGCCCGCCGTTCCTTCCCTTCGACTTCTGGAAGGTCGGACCTGACTTGGAGACACCCGGTTGCAATTACACATAACACGGCGGCGCGCAGGAAACCGCAGGAAGACCGACCACCTCGCGTTGATGGGCACCGTCCTCGCCGTCGAGCTCTCCATCCCAGACGACTGCACGGGTTGGCCGTATGCGTTGCTGCGTGTTCGCGCCTCCGGTCGTGCATCCGCACACATACATGGCCAGCACTCCTCGATGACGGCGACGACGGAGACAGAGACGGCTGGAGGCGGCCGGAACGGGGAACCAGGCTGACGCCTTGCAAGATAGAGAGCAGGCAGCGTGAAAGGCAACGTGAGAGTGACGGGACGAGACAGCCACGGTCGTCGTCACGGCTGGGTTGACGATTTCCTTCGGGCTCTGGCGCTCTCTCGATCCAACACCCGGACGCCGCCATGCACGCCTGAGCCGTCGCGACTGCGAAAACTGCCACTGCCACTGCAAGGGGGTCGCCATCGATCACTCGGCCGGTTCGATTCGCGGTGGGCGGTCGAGCGGACACACATGACTCCCCCCCATCCACTCCCCCTTCGCTCGCGTCAGGGCGCAGGTTCTGGTCTTGCGCCGGCACTCGCGCGTGCCAGTCGACAGTCGACCGTCGTCCGGCGAATCGCACGTTCGCATCGCCCATCTCGACCGTGCAACAGTGCGCCGGGGCGCCAGGGCACGTATGATATGTATTATACGCACCAAGCTTCCGCGCAACGGGTGGGCGGCCAGTGCCGTGATTCGCCAATCCGTGCCCCTGCCTCCGTGGCCCTGGCTCCTCATCTGCGGAGAAGAGCCATCAGCACTGACCAGTGGCCAGGCCCCCGCCCGGCTACTCTCGGAGCCAAAAATAAACAGTCTCCATCATGCCGTCGATTGCATCCCTCCAAGTGCCCGGCGGAAACCCACATGTATAGTACACACCCACACACAACGATCAGCGCGCAGTCGCCGGCCATGAGCGAGACAGTGCCACAGACGCAAGTCGAACTCAACACCTGCCGTGCTCTCCGCCAGTTCTCCCAGATCGCACTGCTGCCTCAGCCCTGTCGAATCCGGGTCGGCGACTATACCGTCGGACGCGCGAGGGATACAGCTGTGCTTCGGTCCTTCGAAGATGGCGGTAGGTGCCCGTCAAGCGGTTGTGGCAGCGATCGCTACGCACTTGGTACACATCTCCCGGCCGTGACTTTTGTCACTCCACATCGAGTACATACAGGTGCACTGCGGACCCGCAACGGTACGTGCAAAGTGGGCTGCTCGGAAAGCGGCTACATATGTACGAGAAAAGTCGGCTGATGGTGGATCCGGGGTATATAGATTGCTAGCATCCAACGACCAGGTTTCTCCTGTGTACTGTACCACTCACCCCACACTCTATTTTTGGATGCGTACGTACCGACGGATTGACCTGCACCCGTACCGATCTCAGCTCACGTGCTCTGTTCTGCGGAGCGTGGAAACACTTCGTGGAATGTGATATGGGGGCCGTGGACACTAGAGGCTGGACACTGGAGGCTTTTTCTTTGGTTTATCTCTACTAGAAAATGGACTCCAGAAGGAGTGAAGTGCTCCACTCATATCATCGTGTACCTCTGCGGTTCAGCTTTCAGCCGGCTAAAACTACAGCTAACCTCTTTGTATTCCAAGTCGGCGGGCAGCGAGGCGTCGGCTGCCAACGTTCTTCAGTTCTCGACGCACGGTGGCGTGCTGTGCCGACTTGCACTAGCTATCCGATTCCCTGTTTCCACAGCCAGGGAGGGGAGAGGAACACGAGGATTTGGTTTATACAACCGGCCATGCCGCGAAAACATGCTCACGATCGGGGTAGAGGTGGTACCCGTCACCGCACTGTTGACTCACTTCCGCGTCCTTCCGGGTGAATCCATCGGCAGCATATACATCGTACATGCCCAGCCAGAGCGACGGAGCGAACACGAGCTGGACTTGGGGAGTGAAGACGGGAAACAGCATGCATGCCCGCCTGCCTGCCGGACCACCGAGGACCGCTGTGCGACGGCTGGTGGAAGAGCAACGTTACCCTTTTTCGTAGCGGGTTTGCGGTATGGCAGGGCAGAAGTGGGGGGGGGGGGGGGGGGGGGGCAGAGGGGAACA
>Ga0307516_10007668_pt1 | contig 12351 bp, 8 predicted proteins | sample 19_EM_MG_FD_203310 | JGI IMG/M metagenome (GOLD analysis project Ga0307516, IMG submission 203310) | Populus trichocarpa ectomycorrhiza microbial communities from riparian zone in the Pacific Northwest, United States - 19_EM | ecosystem: Host-associated > Plants > Roots > Unclassified | place...
CTTGACCAGTTCAAGGAGTTTGATGACGACCGGCTGAGCATGACCCGCGAGGTGATAGGTCTTTTCATTGCCGATGCCTCCCAGAGGCTCAACGCCATCGACAAGAGCATCCACGCCAATGACCCCGTCGCTTTGGCTTGGGCGGCTCATGCGCTGGTCGGTGCGACCAGCAACGTCGGCGCCATCGCCATGCATGCGGTGTGTCTGGAATTGGAGCAAGGGGCAAAAAATGGACATGTGCCCGACAATGCCATCCTGCAGCTGGAGAGGCTTCAGGTCTACTGGACGCAGACCCGGGCCGGCCTGAACGCGTGGCTGTGACAGCAGGCGGTCAACCAGTTACCAACACCGTCAATTTTCAAGTAGTTTGCACTCACTCGCTTTATGAGGTCGGTTGCTTGTTCGTACCTGTGAGTACATTTGTGTTCAACCTGGACCTCATGTGAAATTCTTCACAACAAACGAAGGCCATATTCACTATCAACATTCGTTCAGCCTTCATACGCTTAACAACTTGTAACGACTGCAAGGCGACTGAAGATGAACACCCTGTTGAATGCCGGATTCGCGGAGCCGCTCTTGCCCCATGCAAACCCCGGGCTGGTTGACGCCAATCCTGATGTGTTGTCCATGTTGATTGATGTGCTGGCTCATGGTGTGGTTGTGGTGGGCGAGCGCAGCCAGCTGATTCACGCCAACCAGGTTGCGCGCATCGAACTCAATCGCGGGCGATTGCTCGGCAAATTCGGCGATGAGGTCCGCGCCGTCACGCCGGCCGACAACAAGCTCCTGCAGGCCGCCCTTGGCCAGGCAGGCGCCGGCAAGCGCAGTCTGATCAATGTCACCGGGGCTGGCCTGAACCTGATGCTGGCGGTCGTTCCCCTCAAGCAAGAGCTGGGCACCTCGAAAAGCCGTATCGCGCTGTTCTTTTCGCGGGCTGAAGTATGCGAATCAGGAATGTTCGGTTTTTTTGCCCGGAGCTATGGCTTGACCCAAACGGAGGAGCAGGTACTGGCCATCCTGTGCAGGGGTTTGAGCACGCCGGAGATCGCCCTGCAGATGAAGGTTGCGGTGTCCACCGTGCGCAGCCATGTGCGCAGCCTTTGTTCCAAAACCGGGTCCAGCGGCGTTCGCGAGCTGGTGAACCGGGTCGCTGTCCTGCCGCCGGTGGCGCCGTTTCACCTGGTCCAAATCCACTAAAATTGCCGTGGCTGGCGCCCGCGGCCACACTGGCGGCACGCCACGTGCTAGATTACGGCTCATCATGAGCACGTCAACCCCTTCCAATGAAGACCTGTATACCCCGTTGCTTCCCGAGCTGCGCTCGCTGGCGCGCCGCGGCGTGCAACGCACCTACCGAAAAAACGCAGTTCTGATTAACGAGGGTGAGTCCGGGGACAGCCTGTTTGTGCTGCTCAAAGGCAGCGTCAAGGTTTTTGCAATGGACGAGAGCGGCCGGGAGATCACCTACGGCACCGTGAACGCTGGCGACTATTTCGGCGAAATGTCCCTCGATGGTGGCCCCCGGTCGGCTTCGGTGATGACTCTTGAGCCCTGTACCTGCGCCGTGCTCAGCCGGACCGATGTCAGTGAACATCTGGTCGAAGAGCCTGAATTTGCCATCAACCTTGTGGTCCAGGTGATCCGGCGGGCCCGGGCGGCCACGGAAACCGCCCGCAACATGGCTTTGCTGGACGTCTATGGTCGATTGGTTGCCTTGCTGGAAGAGCGGCGTAGCGACGCTACCGAGGGCGCGGGCAGCAGCGCGATGCTGGAGTCCATTACCCACCAGGACATTGCCAACCGCGTAGGCGCTTCGCGCGAAATGGTCAGCCGCCTGCTCAAGGATCTTGAAAAAGGTGGCTACATCGAGTTGGGGATCCGCCGCATCACCCTGCTCAAGAAGCTGCCCAGCCGCTGGTAGTCCGCCGGTGAGCGTCCTTCTTTCGGGTCTTGCCCTGCAATGGGCTGCGCCGCCTGGAGTAACGGTGTGCGCCGGCGCCCTCCGCATCTTGGAGGTTTGTCAGTGAAGCCCGCCTACCGCTGCTTTTGCTTTGCCGTTCCTTCCAAACTTTTCCGCAAGCTCGCTGAAAAAGCGGGGGAAGACAATTCCAGCCAGCTCAACAGCCATATCGAACACAGTGGGCGCTTGCGTACGCGCCGCCATGTTTGTTCCCAGCAGGGAACGCCCCTGCGCACAGTCCAGTCTCCGCAGTCCTTCATGCCGGCCCAGGCCTATCGCCGCAGTATTTTTAATGCTGGAACCGACACCGACCTGCCCGGCAAACCCGTGCGACACGAAGGTGACAAGCCTGTCAGGGACCGCACCGTCAACCAGGTCTATGACAACACCGGCATTGCGCTGAATTTTTTTCATCAGGTTTTCGGCCGGGACTCCCTCGACAACCGCAGCATGCGGGTGGAGTCTGCTGTGCATTTTGGCAAGAACTTCGCCAATGCGATGTGGACTGGCGAACAGATGGTGTACGGGGATGGCGACCAGAACGTTGGGGGCTTCACCGAGGCGCTGGACATCATCGCCCACGAATTGACCCACGGCGTTATTCAGCACATGGTCCCCGGCGGGCTGGGCGTGGTCAAGCTGGCGCGCAAGGACCGCGAGTTCGAAGAGCAGACCCACGCGCTCCAGGGCCAGGCCGGCGCGCTCAACGAGTCCTTCTCCGACGTCATGGGCAGCATGGTCAAACAGTGGCACGCGCGCCAGACGGTGACCCAGGCCAACTGGCTGCTCGGCGAGAACATGCTGGCACCGCAGCACGGCTTGGCCATTCGCTCCCTGAAAGACCCCGGCAATCGCAAGCTGACCTGGTACGACGACGACCAGTTCAAAACCATGGCGCAGTATGTCGATGGTGCCGACGTCCACGACAGTTCCGGCATACCCAATCACGCGTTCTACCTTGCGGCAAGGAAAATGGGTGGATTTTCCTGGGAAAAGGCAGGACAGGTTTGGTACGAAGCTTTTTCCACCCTCAAGCCCAAGGCAAGCTTTGCGGACGCGGCCAAAGCGACCATCCACGTTGCCGCCATCCGCTACGGCATGAAGTCAAAAGAATGCAACGCCGTTGCTTCTGCCTGGCGTGCCGTGAAAGTGCTTGCCTGAACCGTTTGCCCGATACTCGGGGTGATGTCCTGCAAAGCCTTCCCGTATCCTTGTCGGCGTTGTCACGGGGTGCGAGCTGATTAACATGCCCCTGAATTGCACGTCCTGCCTGACCGCCAATCCCGCGAGCAACCGCTTCTGCGGGAACTGCGGTCATGCGCTCGACGCTGGCGTCCATGCGCCGGCGGGCCAGGTTGTGGAAGCGGAACCCGGGGTCCAGTGGGGCTCCCTCAAGCAGGCCACCATTCTCTTTGCCGATATCGTGAGTTCAACCGAGCATGTTTCGGGGCTGGACCCCGAGCAGGCCATGGATCAGCTGCATCCCGCCGTGCAAAGGATGTGCCATGCCGTCGAGCGCTTTGGCGGGACCGTTGTGCGAACTCTGGGCGATGGGGTCATGGCTCTGTTCGGTGTGCCCCGGGCCCTGGAAGGACACGCCAGCCTGGCCTGTGAAGCGGCGCTGGCCATGCAGGCCGCATTTGACGGACATGCCAAGGGGCTTCGTATCCGCGTGGGTCTTCATTCCGGCCAGGTCGCGCTGGACCCCGATGCCGCTGATTCAGGCAGGGGCGGTGGCGTGCATGGGCACGCGATTCATCTGGCCAGCCGTGTGGTGGCGCTGGCAGAGCCTGGGGGCATCTGCCTGACGGCCGATTGCCTGGCGTTGGTCAGGTCCACCTGCGATGCGCACCCCATGGGACTTCATTCCCTCAAAGGCATTGCGCTTCCGGTCGAAGTGCATGGCTTGCTGGGCATGAAGCATGACGTCGAGCATCACCATTTTCACGAGGCGGCCCTGTCTCTTTTTCGCGGCCGCGATGGTGAACTCGATTCACTGAACAAGGCGCTGGCCGCCGCGATGCGTGGCGACGGCGCTGTGGTGGGGCTTTCGGGTGCGCCGGGAACGGGCAAGAGCCGTCTTTGCTTTGAGTTTACGCAGCAGTGTCGCGCCAGGGCGGTCCCTGTTTTTGAGGTGCGCACCCAACTTTACGGCCACGCCACGCCATTGCAGCCGGTGCTGATGCTTTTGCGGACATGTTTCCTGCAAATTCCACTGGCGAGTACCCCTGCAGCAGCGCGTGAGCATATCGCCGGGCGCCTCGCCAGTCTTGGATCGGTCTCAGCCGACGACCTGGCGCTCCTTGAGGAGTTTCTCGGGGTAGCGGATCTGGAGGGGAAACCCTGCGGACTCAATCCCAAGGCAAGGCGGGCGAGGTTGCTTGGACTGGTGGCGGAGCTGGCCCGGTCTGTCGGGCGGGCGCCGTCGGTCATCGTCTTTGAGGATTTGCATTGGCTGGACGAGGCCAGCGGGGAGTTTCTCTCGGCCATCGTCAGGGCAGTGGAGGGCACGCACCTTCTGCTGGTGCTGAATTACCGCCCCGGATACCAGGCGCCTTGGGCGGCCCTGAAACACTTCAAACCTCTGGACCTTTCCGACTTGGGGTCGTCTGATATCGAGTATCTGGTCAGGGAGCGCCTGCGCCGCCACCCCGAACTGGAAAGCCTTCTCCCGCTGATTGTCGAAAGGGCGGCGGGCAATCCCTTTTTTGCGGAGGAACTCGCCAATTCCCTTGTCGAAAAGAAGGCGCAACTCGATCATTCAACCACCCAGAAACTGGACATGGCGGCAGTCGGCCAGACCCTGCCGGCCACGGTCCAGGCGGTGGTCGGCGAACGCATTGACCGGCTTGTGACGACGCAAAAGACGCTGTTGCATATCTGCGCTGTGATCGGGAAGGAAATCCCCCTGGCCATCCTGCAGGATGTGGCCGTCTATCTGGTAAGCCAGGTGGAAAGCGGTCTGGATGGATTGTGCGAAGTGGAGCTTCTGCAACTGCTGAGGGAAATCGCTGGAGGGCGCCGTTTCGCCTTCCGGCATCCGCTGATCCAGGAGGTCGCGTACAGCAGCCAGCTGAAGGCGCGGCGTTCCAACCTGCACGCTGCGGTCGCGGTTGCAATGGAGTCGCATTACAGCGCGCAGGCCGGCGAGTTTGCGGCCCTCATCGCCTACCACTATGCAGCAGCGGGGCAGAACCGCAGCGCAGCCCAACACGAGGCCAGCGCGGCAAGGTGGGCGGGGTCGACGAATTCGGCGCAGGCGATCAAGCATTGGCGCAAGGTGCGGACCCTGCTGCAGGACCAAATGCACGATGTTGAAAGCGACAGGCTCCGGGCGATGGCATGTAGCCAGATATCCCTGTTGGGGTGGCGCGAAGGCATGGGGCTGGCAGAGGTCAAGTTATTCATCGATGAAGCCATGGAACTGGCCGCGCGGGTGGACAGCAGGCTGACCCAGCTGCTCCTGATGATTGAGGGGCGGATGTTGCAAGCCAACGGGGGCCCTGCCGATGGTTATGTGGGCCGTGTCCAGAAGGCGCTTCTGCTGATGCCGGAAGGTACTGATGAAGGGCGCGCCGCCACGCTGCATGCCGCACTCAGTCAGGCCTACGGTTGGGCCGGACTGCTGGAAGAAGGACTGGCGGCGAATGACGTCGCGCTCAAAGGCATCGCGAAGATCGACCAGTTTGACCGTGAGTTCATGGGCTTCAGTATTGAGGACTGGCTGCTAGGCTTGCGGGGACGGTTGTTGACGCGCCTGGGACGATTTGAAGAAGCCCAGGTGTGTCTGCAAAAAATGGTGGTGGCAGGCGAGTCGTCGATTGACCCCACCATTCTCCAGATCGCCCACCACGGGTATGTGGACCTGGCCTGTGGCCGGGAGGATGTCTCGCTGGCGCGCGAGCACGCCTTGCGAATTACCAAACTCAATGAGCGCTACGCCATTCCCTACCTCAATGCCTTTGCGCTGAGCAGCCATGGCATGGCGGCGACGGTGGCGAACGATTTCAAGCAGGCACTGGCGTCTTTTACGGAAGCTTTGGCCCTGATCCGCTCTTCCAACGTTGCCCCGGAATACGAGACGGAAATTCTGGCCAGCCTGGCCGAATGCTTCCGGCGGGATGGTGATCTTGAGCAATCATTGCTGTTTGCCCAGGAGGCGATCGTGCTCTCCCGCCAAAGAAGCACCCGTCTTCCGGAATGCCGCGCCCTGATCACCCTGGGCGCCGCGCTGATGGATGCTCATGGCGCTTCGCGGCTCGAGGAGGTAGAGGCCCAATTGCAGCAGGCTGAAACCCTCATAGGCATCACCGGCGCCAGGATTTTCGACGGGTTTCTGCAGTCCGAGCGAGCCCGGCTGAAGGGGTTCTCCCCGGCATAACCGCTCTGCTAGTCGCGCACGATCAGGGTGAATTCGAGCATGCCATACCCCTGCAGGACCTCGGTTTTGCGCGCGAAGTTTTTCCGGCAATAGTCAAGCCAGGGCTGGGCGGCCGTGCGATAGAGGCCCGGCACCTGCGCCATCCCCGCCTGGGGTGGCGCCAGGAAGTTGACGGCGAAACCGCGGCGGCTCGTGGCATTCAGGTTCGACAACATGTGCTCCACAAAATGCGTCCATTGCGGCAATGGCGCGTCCTGCTGGACGTTGAATATGCCGCTGGCCACCGAATAATCGGCAACGCGTGGGCTGACGCCCGCAATAACAAATGAGCAGTTGAGCTGTTTGCGCCAAAGACGCCTTGCCTCATTGACCATGCCCGCTGAGATGTCCACACCGAGGTAGTCGACCTGGCAGCGCGAATGCCGCTTCTTCAGGAAAGCGAGGAGTGCGCCATAGCCGCAGCCCAGGTCATTGAGTGAGAAGGGTGCGCTGAAATCGCAAAGTTTTAAAAGCTGGAGAAACCGCAGTTCCTGGGTAGGAACGCAGGACCAGTCCACGCCGAGTGGCGTCGCACCGTAGGCGCTTATCTTGTGGTCGTAATACTGGCCGATGCCGGCGAAAAGGCCCGTCAGGGCAGGATCGGGCGACATGCGCGTAGTGACGGATGTCGCCCGGTCGCCCGACCTTAAGCTTTGCCGGCTTTCTTTGCTGCAGGTTTTGCTGCAGGCTTGGTGGCCTTTTGCGGCAGCGTCGGGAAAGAAATCGTCAGGTAGTCGCGTTTGAAGAAGGGCACAGGCCGGCCTTTTTCATCGATCAGCACACGCGTGTTGCCCTTCTCGGCCTTCATGTCGTGAAACGTGAAGTAAACCGGCAGCGGGCTTTTGGAAGCCAGATTGCGGATCAGGGCATTGACGATGGCCACATCGCCGTTCTGGCCGGCCACGGAGGAGTCGTGGTTGGCCAGATTTCCGAAGTATTCCTGCAGGCGGTTTTTCGCCTCGCTGTTGCCTGCGCCTATGCCAAGCACAGCCACGCTGGTCTTGAAGGCGCGTCCCCGCTTGAACACCTTGAACTCTTTTTGCAGCTGGACCATTTCATCGATGCCGCCGAAATGGGTTTTCTTGTCTGGCGTCGGGCCAAAGCGAACATTCAGCTGGTCAAGCAGACTTCCAACGTGGATGTCGTGCTCTTTCATAAACATGCCCATAAATTACGCTCCTGAGTTTTGGTGGGTGAGTCGCGCTATTTCCGTAAAAAGTGCAACTTGTTGTTAACAACTCCCGGAGTGTAGGGCCAAGGCATGACTCTGAAAAGAGGTGCGTCCGGGCATCAGTGCTCCGGACGCAGTGGCCTGGCCGGACTACATGGAATTCAGGGTCCGCCGGGCTATTTGCGGCGAGGCATCGCTGGTGCCCCGCAGTCGAACAACAGCGCCGCTGCGGGTTCCTGCAGCATTGACACCCAGGGCCACCGGATTGCCGTCACTGAATGCTTCCGCGTCCGGCACTTTCACCACGCCCGGTCGCTGTGGACGGCTGACATCCGGATCAGGCCGCTGCGGGGAATACTGGGCCCAGCGCGTCCTTGGCGTACCTGTAATGCGTGTGCCACCCACGGACACGGTGCGCAAGCCGGTGGCGATGCTGTTGAAGTTGCCACTGCGCCGGATCGGGCTTGGATTGTCCGGGTGGTCGACAAACGCATCCGGGTTGCCGCTGGTGTCGTACCACTTGTCTTCGAAGTGGGACTGGCGTGCACCGCGGCGCGTGCCGACCACCACGTCGTCCCGCTCAACGTAGGCGTCCACCGTGACCGGTTTTTTGCCGGTGTTGATGAGTTCAATTTTCCAGACACCGCTGGGGGCGGTCGCTGTGGCCTGCTCAAAACTGAAGCTGGGCGCGACCGCGAGCAGGGCGCAGGTGCCGCGCCTGCCCGTGGCCACTGTTTCAGGGTAGATCAGCGCACACAAGGGCTGCTTGCCGCCGTTGGTCCACATCCTTGATTCGCCAAGCTTCAGTGCAGGCAGCGGAGCGCAGCCCGGCGGTGTCAACCGAATTTCCAGGCCCTCGCGGTCCTCCTCAATCCACAGCTCCACAAAACTCTGAGTCGAATCATCCGGCTGCCCGCGCCAATCAAGGGTAATTCGCTCACCTTTTGATAGCGTTTTGTTCGCATGTGTGCGCAACTGGTAACTGTTGCCGGCAGCCAGGACGATCTGCAAGCGCCCGCCCAGCAAGGTGATCAGCTCGTCCATCGCCGCCTCCAGCAGCGACGAGCCATCGTGCGGGCCGGCCAGGGTGCCGAAGCTGATGTTCACCGTGACCTTCGCGTCGTTCGCGCAACGCGACAGGATGTACATCAGGCCGTCGAGCACGTGCACATTCATCGATCCGCCCGAGGTGTCGCGCACCGTGTCGTAGTCCAGCTGGACGGCGATCAGGGGCGCGCGGCTGGCGTCATCGTTGACCCGGGCCCAGGTGGGAGGGGCGTCGAACGAGGGGGGCAGGTTGCCCACCTGCGCCAGCAGCGTGCGCGGCCCGGCGGCCAGGTCCATCACATGCGTGCCGTGGCTGATGGCGGTGTCCAGCGCATGAAACACGTGTTCTGCACCGTCTTCGCGTTTTTTGCCCAGGGTGGACAGGCCCAGCGCAGCATAAACCGCTGCCTCATGCACCATGCCTTCATGGTAGTGAGCGCGCATGGCTGCGTTGATGTCGGCAGCGGTCAACTCATGGCCGTAACCAAGCGCTGGCGGCCTGCGGCCTGTGCCTTTGGCGTCCTGCCGCCAGAAGTAAGCGGTGCGCGCCTTGCCCGCATGGAGAAAATTGGCGTGCGCCAGTGCCAGGCTGTCGTCAATCAGCGCCAGAACCTTGCCCGACAGCAGGGTTTCGGCTTGCACCTCGGCCTGGTACTCAGCGCCAGTGGAGTGGGGCGGCGCTGTTGCGCCGCTGCGACCCGTCGGCTCGCCAGCATATTCCGCCGCCGGCAGGCCCAGTTCGAACCGCAGCACCAGAGGGTGCAGGCGGCCACCGGGCTGGATGTGTTTGAAAAAAGCCGGCCTGACGCGTGCGGTGCAAAATTTCAGCCCGGCCGGGGCCGCACGGCTGGTGTACACCGGCGGGACATGCAGCCATTTGTCCGAAGCAGCAGCCAGCAACTGCCGTACCGTCACGCCGGGTTTCAGTTCGATGGCAAGCGGCAACCATTTGGGCCGTGTGTCGCCGTAGCCGGAGAAGTTGTCGGCCTCGGCCCAGACCAGGTAGGGGTCAAAACCCGCAGTGGCGCCGGGCCTGGCCCAGTCGATGCCCGTGAACTCGCCCTTGGGCAGTTTGGTCCAAGTCATGGCGGCTTACTTGAGGGGCTGCCACTCTTTGGCGGCTTTGGTCCACATGAATTCCAGCAGCGGCGAGGCAGCGATGGCCGACGCTGATGACCCGTATTCGTAATAGCCGCTTTTGTTATCGATCATGGACACGCGGGGGTCGAAGTCCACCACCTGATCTCTGGGGCCATGGAATTTGCGGCCGTTGAAACCGCGCTCGTGCAGTTTGAGCTTGCCGGTGCAGCGGGCCACGAAAAAATCGGCCAGCGCGGTGCCGAGCAGGCGGCCGACGGCGCTGTCAACCGGGTAATGCAGGCCTGCCACTGTGCGGTTGACGGCGATGCGGGCGGCCTGGCGGTCGAGCTGCTCCCTGCACTTGTTTCCGTGCGGCAGCAGGGCCTGCAGCAGCGTTGACACCAGGAAGGCTTCAGTCGCGTGTCCGCTGGGCCAGCTTGCGTGACCGGGCGTCAGAATCATGGGCTGGATTTGCGGTGACAGGTCGACAGGCCGAATGCAGGCGAAAGCATGCTTGAACCGCATTTCAACATGGGAGGCGAGTGACAAACTCAAAGCGACCAGTTCCAGTGTCCACTTGTGACGGTGAGTGGACAGCCCGATGATGGATCCCCAAAACGGTACTTGCGGCACCATCTGCGTGAGTATTTCCTCGCTGCGGTCCTCACGCAATTCGGCATAGTTGGCAACCAGGTCCAGCTGTTGCTTGAAGATTTTTTCGTCGGGCCGAATCAGGCGCACCAGCGACAAGTCCCGCAGTGGTTTTTTGTCCAGATTGACGAAACCAAGTGACACGAGTTCCCGCGATTGGTTGACGTCGAAACACAGTCCCGCCAGAAGCTCGAGCTCACAAACCTGCAGACGCGGAATCACATCCCAGGCAGCGAGTCGATCCGGCTTGTCCAGCGGTTTGGGAAGGGTTGCCGGCAGCGTCACGCCCTGGAAGGGGCCGACCAGTGCAGCGCGGCTGTGGGTAAGTGCCCCAGCGACAAAAAGATTCTCCGCGGCGGCGGCCCCTGCTGCTCCAGCCGCGCCGGCCGCGCCCGCAGCTCCTGCCGCGCCTGCTGCCCCGGCAGCTCCCGCAGCACCAGCTGCTCCGGCGAGAAAACTTTGGATGCTCATAAAGTCCCTTTTGTGAGTGAAAAATCAATAAGGCAAACCGGCCTGTTGCAATGCAGAAGACCATACTTCCCCGGTTGCATAACGAGCGCTCGGGTTTCGGGAGAGATATCCGCGCACGGTCAGGTCGGGTTCAAGTTTCAGCAGTTGCGTCACTGTTTGCCTGGCTTGTTCAACCTTCCCAAGTTGAACCTGGGATATCGCCATGGCGCGCAGCGTGGAGGTGTGGGTGCGATTGGCGCGCAGAGAACGTGTTGCCAGTTCCAGCGATCTCTCGTAGTTGCCTGCGGAAAGAGCCGCAGTGGCAGCCAGTGAGTAGTAAAAATACTGAAGTGGATCCAGCGGGGAAAGCCGCAGCGCACGTTCCGAGCCTTCCAGTGCCTTGTCGCCCTCGCCCCGAAACGCATGCAGGGTGCCCTTCAAAAGCCACGCCAGGGATTCGCTGGGATTGACAGCGATGGCTTCCTCGTAGCGGGTCAGTGCGCTGTCCAGATCCTTCAGCAGGTTTGTCCTCACCATGCCGTCAATGGTCAGCGCCAGGGCTGAATTGGGTTCGTTGTCGAGGGCCCGTTTGGTGCAGTCCAGCGCCAGTTGCGCTTCCTTGGACGTGTTGTCTGACCAGCCCTGCTGCACCTTGAGCACATGCCACTTGGCAAGCCATGCGTGAGGCACCGGATGCCGTTGACTGCGTTCTATGAGATGTTCGAGCATTTGCCGTGCCCGATTGAAGTCGCTGAATGCGGTGCGGTGCATCAAGGCGACTGCGCCCAGCAGCAAGGTATAGCCCTCGAGGGTTGGAAGTGAGTGGCCGCGTGCACGCTGCAATTCCTGTGACATCACAGAAGAACTGACGGCCGCTACCAGCCTGGAGATGAATTCGTGATCGGTGGCAAACAGGTCGTGGACCTCGCCCTTGAGCGTTTCCGCCCACACAACATGCCCCGTTTTGGCCTCCATCAATTCCACAAACAAGGCCAGATGCGCGCCCGCGCTGCGGCACGTCCCCGAAAGGATGTAGCTTGCACCCAGATGGGCAGAAATATCCTTCAGATTCTCGTTGCGTCCCCGGAATACGGTCGTCGACAGGCGGGAGATCACATGCAATTCAGAAGTTCGCGACAGGGCTGCAATCACTTCGTCCGCCAGCGCCTCCCCCAGCATTTCGTGGCCCGGCTCGTGGCTGCGCAAGGCAAAAGGAATGACGGCAATCGTGGGGCGCAGGTCCATCCGAACCATGTTGCCGAGTTGTATGACCGGGGCATGCCCAACCGGTCCCGCTCGATATGCCCTGACAGGATTTTCCACATGCTTGAGGTGGCACTCACCCAGATCTTCGATATCGGCGTCCAGTCCTGCTGTGAGGTGGTCGCGCAATTCGGCAGACATCACTGTTTCCCCAGGCCCTGCAAGCGTGCTGACGCGCGAAGTCAGGTTGACGTCGGTGCCGTAGATGTCGTGCTGGTCGGTGACAAAGCTGGCGAGGTGGCCGCCTATGCGCAGGTGCATCTGCTGCTCGGGGCGCAGCCTGACATTGGCCTGGCGCGTGAAGTT
>Ga0307516_10007669_pt1 | contig 12351 bp, 16 predicted proteins | sample 19_EM_MG_FD_203310 | JGI IMG/M metagenome (GOLD analysis project Ga0307516, IMG submission 203310) | Populus trichocarpa ectomycorrhiza microbial communities from riparian zone in the Pacific Northwest, United States - 19_EM | ecosystem: Host-associated > Plants > Roots > Unclassified | place...
GGGGATAGTCTGCCGGAGATGAGATGATGGAAATGCTGATGATGCGTCCAACTTCAGTGGTCGCAACAAGTCCGGACGTGGTCACGTCAAGCCCATCCGTTGCTCCAACTGCTCGCGATGCACTCCTAAAGACAAGGCCATCAAGAGATTCACCATCCGCAACATGGTCGAGACTGCTGCCATCCGTACGCTATCCAGCCGGCATTGACTTAAAGTGCCCGGACAACTGATTTTATTTGTCCGTTTTAGGTGACATTGAGGAGGCCACCGTCTACAAAGAGTACCACCTTCCCAAGATGTACTTGAAGCTCCAGTACTGCGTCTCCTGCGCCATCCATGGCAAGATCGTTCGGTATGCACCTACTCATACTTCTCGATGCCCTCCAGCGCATTGAGCATACATTAACGAGATAATTACAGTGTCCGTTCGCGCATCGGTCGTCGCAACCGTGCTCCCCCCCCTCGTGTCAGGTACAACAAGGACGGCAAGAAGATCAACCCCAACGCTGCTGCTAAGACTGCTTAACTGCGGCTACCATGTGGTAGAATGGGAAAAATCAACTGGGCGTTTTTCGTTTGCTTTGGATCGCTTTTTTTTTTCCCGGTGACCTATAATTGAAAATCACGCGAAAATGGCCATTTTCACAAGTGATATGGGTCAAGCTGCTGCCATAGTATGTAGATACTCATGAGAACCCAGTAGGGCAATCATGTATCAAGCTTCCAAAACTATGTAATCATCAGTCGGAAGCATTGCAGCGTGCTCTAGAGTAACACGCGAGCGGGTGATGGCTACATAGCTGAACTTCCCATGTGAACGCAGCAAGTATTAAATCCTCCGTTCCCGAACCCCTAACCACAGCCCTGCGGAATATCAATCCCATCAGTGTCACGCCAGACCTGCAATTGCCCCACTACGGCACTACCACCCACGCTCCCGCAACCACCTATACAACCCTCACCGGGCCGCGAGCTTCGCGCGGTACCTGCTTTCTACTACTACTACTACTAAGCCAATACGATGTCCGGCTTCGGCCGCCCTCCTGGGGCGCTAACCTTCTCCCCGACTCCGTCAGTACTTCCCGTGCAGCCCCAATCGTTCCCGTCAGCCCCACAATCGATCTGTTGACGGTTCCATAGCCCACAGCGCGGCTCCTTCCCTCTTGACCATGACAACGAGTGCAAGCCAGTAATGGTCGAGTACTTGGCGTGTCTCAAGCGCGTCCGCGGCACAAACGATCGGGAATGCCGGCTCATCGCGAAAGAGTACCTGAAGTGTCGCATGGATCGCCAGCTGATGGCGAAGGACGAGATGGAGAACCTGGGGTTTCAGGAGAACGAGCCGGAACCGGCGCCGGTGGGGAAGGGAAAGGGGACGGCACAAGCGGTAGAGAAACTTGCCGGCGGTGACAGGCTCGAGGAATTGAAGAGAGAGAATTTACGGCTTGTGGAAGAGAGGAAGAAACGCGAGGCGGAGGGGGGGCGGTGATGATTCGGAAAGCTATGTAGTGCTTAGAATATGTACATATTATACTTTGTAGTTATTACAATATTTTGTTTTTTTGTCATGATCTCCGTTAGCCTACACTAGATACATATTGTATGCACCTTGCCCATCCATGCGGTGAGCAACCGATAATCGGAACTTGCCACCTCCCTCCATCCTTCTGTATCCATCCACAATCAGTGCGATGTCTTGCCCGCAACCCAATCGCCTCCATCAACACAGCCTGACGCCAAACAGCTGTCTCATCGGGATCCTGCTAATAACCCGCTCCTCGGTCGGCCCAACGCTAACCTTCCACTACCCACTGCGGCCGCGTCTCGAGTCTTCGGCGCTGACCCGGAGCAACTCACCCACCACCTCCTCGTCGTCGGAATCCTCAGGAGAAGAGGACGATGCCGATGAAGGATCGAGGACTACTACTACCGCACCGCCCGGAGGCGCGGCGGGTGGAGGCGTGGGGTATGTGGCTAGTGATACTGAATCACGAAGCCGTTACCATCCCGGCAGGTCACAGCGTGGTGGAGGGGAGGATGAGGAGAAGTCCACCAAAGTGAAGAAGAGATATGACGGGCATAACCGCGTGCTGGGGTTTGAAAGCGACTTTTTGGCAGGGCTATTGGCACCACAGATGACTGCAGCGAAGGGGAGGTTTGAAATGAGTGTGGATGATGTGGTCTTCCTGGGCGCACCGGTGCATATTAGGCCAGATGGATCATGGAGGAAGAGGAAGAAGCGGAGGAGGAAGAGTGGGCCCGATAACGGCGAGGAAGAGGAAGAGGAGGACGGGGATGCGGAGGGAAATGTGGCGGACTGGAATGTCGCCGGGGATGGGGGAGAACAAAGGGAGAAGGGGGGGACTGGGTTGAATGTTGTCCCTGCTGCGGCCACGGGGGTGGTGGGTGCGGAGGGGGAACACGGTGGTAGTGGAAATGGGAATGTGAATGGCGGGGAGCACCATCACGACGGCGATGCGGACGACGAGCGCGATGACGACGGCGACACGCTGAAAGGCTCTGGAACGATGAACATGTTCCACGTGGTCTTCATGCTCAACCCACCAGAGTTAGAATATCACCTCCGTGTCAAGGAGATGTTCAAATACGTGGTGAAGCGGTTTTCTCGAGCACTCAAGTACGAGCAGGCAAAGGACGGATACGTGTGGCGGGAGGCAGAGAAGATCTCGCGCCTAAAAGATCAGGCGGCGCAGAAAGGTTTCTCTGCTCTACTACTCGTATCTGTTGCGTGCTGATTGGTGGCTGTAGATACGAGCTTTGGGGAGCTGTGGAGGCAGATCCTGGAACAGAGTAATCTGGCCTACGCTATTTCACGCATCTATAGCGATATTTCTCAGAGCAAAATTGCCCATGTACTACTCAATAACTCTCTGGGGCTTTCGCTACAGATTCCCATTGTCTCCGAGATCGCAGTATTGCCGACGCTCACGGATCCGCAAGTGCCTGGCCTGTTTGTCTCTCTATATCCTTGGTATACCGCCACTAACATGAGTCAGGCCATTGACAACAGCCAATTCATTCGGCGACGACGAAACCGAGGGCGATGCAGTGCTGGCAAAGCACTTCACCCTCCTCTTCCTCGAAGATGTGGAGTCAATCCTAAAGGACATTGCTGCCGAAGCCACCGAATCATCGGCATCACTCACACACTTTGTCAAGTCCGTGAAACCCACACTCTCATTCCTCCAAATCTCGCAACAATGCAGGATACAACTTCATGATATCCAAATCCTAGCACGACACCTTGTGCACTGGCGCAAAGCACGTGCGATCCCCCCGATTCACCAGCGGGATACTTACATCGTCTCACCGAACGCGGACATGAAGCAGTTGTCGAGTCTAATCCCGCTGTACGCGAAAAACTTCTCCACGCTTCCCGCTCTACCGGTTATGTTGTCGCTTCTTTCAGGCAAGCCGAAACCCTTCGCTACCTTTATCCCCACCCGCGACCACCGGGACGCATACCTTGAGATCCTAGCATGGCTCATCCGCTACAGCCTCGTCACACAATTACGGACCTTCGCCTGGGTAAAGATTCCAATATCCATCAAGATGGCAGTTCATAAAGAGCGGCAGATGCAGATGTCTCCACAACCGCTGGAGCCGATAGAGGACGACGTCGACGAGAAGCTGGAGGAAGAGAGCTTTGTACTGGAACCTAGTAGGGCCAGTGGCATAGAGAGTGCATGGTTGGAAATGTGTACGCGCCATCAGCCCAAGGATGTGAGGGTACTCTTTGAAAGGCTGGCGAAATACTTGAATGGACAGCATGCGCTGGAGAAGATTGCGGTTCGGGAGGGGATTAGCCGACGGGAAGTTAGGAGATTCCTGTTGGCTATGGAATCTGTATTGGCTTACGTCAGACACTGGTAGATGGCCCCTCCTCCCCCTACTACATAGAGTAATGGTTTTGTAGTACATAGTGGTAATAAGCGGCAACCATTGTGGGTATCATTCATTTCATGCATCTCATTCACAACTCATCTTTCACCTCATTCTCAGGCTCCACCACAGTCCTCCCTTTCACTGGCTTCTCATCACAAACGACCACTCCACGATCCAACAAACTGACACCCACATACCTTCCGCCCTCCAGCACCGCACCGGTACTCGGCCCGGCATAAAACGTGCCATCATCAACAAACACCGTCTCCCACCTCCACTCCTCCCTCCTCAACGCCGAATTGGCAATATCATACTTCCTCTTCAGGACTTCCACATCATCTTCCCGCATCTTCAACAGCGGCAACACTCTAGCCGTCAGTCCTCCGGGCTTCGTAGCTTCGGGGTTCTTAATACTCTCCGTGAACCTCTGCACCGAAGTGAGACCACTAGCAAACACCTCTCCCGCCACAAACATGAGGTTGTCCACCAGCACCGCAGCCCTGAGAAACTTGGCGTTTCCAACTCTTGCTGGATCCGCGCGATCGTATGAGAATTCATACACACCCTTTGTCGTTGATGCAGCCCAGACCAGGTTGTTGGCAGTATCCACAGTCACACCGTTCCCAGCTGCAAGGCGGGACACCATCTGCGCGTCCCCTATCCCCACCTCCCCCTCGCTGGAAAGGGAAAAGTGGAGCAAACTGCCCCCCGGCGCAGCGGTGAGTAGCTCCGCCGCCAACGCGAGTACGTGCGCCCCCCCTCGTCGCGCGAAGAAGAAGTCGTTGGTGAGATAGAACCCGCTCGGCCCTGTGGCGGCAATGGAGTTTGGCGAGGTTATACGCGCGTGCTTCAGCGTCGCCACGTGGGTTATCGCGCCAGTGGTGAGGAAGAGGTCGAATACCTCCACCCTTGGCCCGGCAAGGGCCTGGTTGACGACGAAAAATCGTGTTCCGGAGGTAGTATTCGTTGCTGAGATTCCGAGCGGGCGGAAGTCCTCCAGATGCATGGACACCTTCCTCGGCGCCTCTCTCGGCGAAGTCGGGTTGAAGATCCACACCTCACCTGGTCGCAGCCCCGACGGCATAACCCCGGATACGTTGTTCCATTGATGCCGCTCGGGGTCGCAGGACAGAAGGAGGAACGGAGAGTTCGGGATCGTGGTGAAATCTTCGCAGTATGGGAGGAGCGTTCGGTGGTATACGACGCAGGTGTGCGGCGTTGCAATCGCTGGGAGCGACGGAACGAGAAAGAAAGGCGAGCGCAGGGTGAGCGTTTTCCAAAGGAGCCCGAGGGCGGAGATGAGCCCTATCCACCAGAGCTGGGTGGGTGTCACGGGGAGGACGCTAGAGATGTTAGTGAGCGTTGGTGGAGGGGGAGAGATATAGGTACGGCTGTGACGGCATAATCGTAATCGCTAGACTGCTAGATGGTAGTTGGCATGAGGGCGAAGTGGAGGGCGAAGTGGAGGGCGATTATATAGAGGTTGAGATGTGATGACAACTGGTGATGGGCCGATAATCAAGTCAGACAGCCCCGATTGGTGGAGGCACTAACCGATCACTTGGGACGTGCTTGCAACAGGCAGGTGACATTGCGTTGTCGTATATATAGATATGAGCAGTGTTGTCTCGACAGCGGGGCCGCCGGGTACTCAGTGGTGTGGCAAAACGGGCAGTCCTAGATGGTCACCAAAACCCACATGGGCTACAACCAGGAGACCTACGATGCGGAGCGCGCCGCTCTCGCCAGAGCGCTGGAAGCGGCTACAAGACGGCAGACGACCCCAGAAAGGGTCACGATATATTCACGGACGCTCAGGCCGCGATCAAGCGGATGGGCTCGGAGGAGCTTGGTCCCAGCCAGATGCACGCACTCCAGGCAAGAAGGCATTCGTGGGCGCTGTGGAGGGCCAGGCCGGACATCGCCATCAAATCCGTTAGTGTCCAGCGCATAAGAGTGTCCCAAGGAACGAGAAGGCCGGCGAGTGGGCCAAGGTCGCGGTGGAGGAGCCAGACGCCAGTGGGGTGGAATGGCTACATGGGTTATTCGGACCGGACAGAGGTGCGGGCAATGCCGTTCCCCAGATCCCCGCCCACCTCAAGCGAAAGATCTCCGGCGGAAGCGCGCCAATGGGCCGGAGGCGGGGCCTCCAGGAAGAAGTACAAGATGCCAAACAGACAGAATTCGGACGGTAGCCGGCAGCTCCAAGAGGTTTGCCTCGAGGTTTTACCAGCTGAAGACAGGTCACCACCTCACTGGGAAATACCTGAACTGGACGAAGAGCCGACCCACCGCTCAGTCGTGCCGCCCTCGCACGGACTGCAGGTGGGAAACCGGACGGTGTGTACCTCGCCATGATCTACCCAAGTCGCATGCGAGTAATGAATAAACAAAAGATGGAGAAGTAGTGTATACGTATATGAGGTGGAGCGCATTCACCAGCTGCAGAAATCTCATCTCCCCGCCATCCGATCCGAGAGTGAGACCCGCCAAACACACCTCATCAAATCGGAACCCCATATGCAAACAAGTACAGTACAGTACAAAGAAAACATTAGCAAACACCAAGAGCCCCACCATCGCTAGTACCGCCGTTGGCTACAAAGAAGAACTCTGCGCCGGAGGTGCGTGATGGCTTCCGAAGTGACCTCTCTAAGGCCCTCCTCGTTTCACACCCTCAACTTTTCCAGTCACTTCGATACCTTCCGCCGTAAGATCAATCTGCTCGACTCCAACGCCGCCATTCTTCCACTTGCCCTCGAGCATCTCGTTCGACTCCTTCGGCTTAATACCGACGGTGGTTCCGACTGTGACGTGAGGGATTTTGTTGGCACACTCCCACCCCTTGTCGACGAAACTGGCAGAGATAGCCATGACACGACCGTCCCAGACCAAAGACTCAAGCTTGATTGTAGCGGTACCCATAGGCCCGCCCGCCGCCTGCGCATCGTTATGGAGCTTCATATAGCGCTGCCACATCGCCTTGTTCTGGTTCTTGTTGGCATTGTGGAGGAGAGTTACGTGAAACTTTTGCTGTATGCGCCCGGTGGCCTTGAGCTCGTTGTAGTAAGCACGTTTCTCTTCGGGGGCGGCGGCGATTGCCTTCTCGACGGTCGAGGCTATGGTGCTGGCTGGCAGGGAGATGGAGAAGTAATCGACGTTCACCCTCTTCGGAGCCTGTTGCTTTGGTTGATCCTGTACTTCCTTCTCCGCTGGCGTGGCGGGGCCCTTGGTAGTTTGTTTGACTGTCGGCTTGTACTCGTCGATGGAAGCCTTGATCGCATCGTCTAGCGCCGCAGCGGATGGCATCTCAGGAACCAGCTTGGGGTAAGCTTCGTGCAGCGCCTTGACCACAGTCTCGAGATTTTCTCTGGAGTCCTTGAGTGGATCGAGTTCAATGACATTGTCAAAGGCGGAGTCGGGAGATTGGTCGATATTCAACGGCTGAAACCGATTCATAAAGCCCTCCATAATTCCGATGACCTCACTGCTGCCCCTGGTCGCAGCATGGATGGTCTGATGGTTGTCGCCACGGTCGAGCACGCGCTTCCTAGTGATCTCTCGAATCTTTTTCGGAAGGTCCGGGTCGGTGGGGCTCTCGTGGATGTAATGAAGCGCAGCAAAGCGTACCCGATGAAGTACCGAACCCATGTCGTCGATTAGCTGCTGACGTTCGCGCTTTACGTGATTGTTGCGGTCAGCAATCACAACAGGGCGATCCACGAGGGCCTTCACGCAAGCATTTGCAAAAGCCTGAGGTTTGTTTTTGCGAGAGGTGATGTTGTCGTTCTGGAGGTGAGGCCAACCAAAGAGTGTGGCCAACGCATGTGCAACAGTCGTCTTTCCGCAACATATGGTAGCGACCGGTACGAGTACGAGCTTCAGGTTGTCGTCCAGGTCCGTTCCCTGCTTCTCCTCCTGGTCCATCCTGACGATGTCGGCACCCTTGAGGCCACTGTGAGCAAGGTATGCGTTCCGCAGTTTGATGATACCATGGTTCAACTTATACTGGTCGGCCGCACCCTCGTTCTTGGAGAAGTACGAAGAAGCGAAGCGCAAGTACTCTTTGGTGATTTCTTTTTGGTTTCTGTACTTCGGTTCCTTTCCAGAAATCAGAGTCTTAGTGCATTCTCTCCACTGCCGATACAGAAGGTATGGTTCGTCGAACTTGTACTTGAAGAACCAGTTCTCCCAGTTGGGATCGTTGTCGTCAATTCTCGCCTTGCACCGAATGACGAAACCCTCCACATCCTTCCCGTCCCATGATCCCGTCTCTGCAGCCTCTTCCAGAAACTTCCGGAGATCCTGGACATCATCCTTGACGAAGTAGTCGATCTTGCGAAATGCCCACTCATCGGAAAACTTGTGCACCTCGGGCATCGAGTATGTCGCGAAGTCTCCGAGGTTGTAGTTGATACCATGCAGATAGAGTCCGGCCTGATCCCCCTCATACGCCAGAATATGCTCTTCGAAAGAGTCATCGCACAGCTCCGCCACGGCGGTAACATTGGCGTCGTAAAGCGCCAATGCCAGGTCTTTCCTCGTCTTCCCGATCTTCGCCAACTGCTTATCGACCCATCTCTCACCAACAGCCGCGTGTGATGAACCCACATCGCCCCTCGCACCAATGGAATGTTTACTGCACACCAGCAACGTCCCATCCGGTAATCCCGAGATGAAAATAATGCACCCGTTCTCCTTCACGGTGACTTCATACGGGGGCTGCGTATTGTTCTGAATCCATTCCCATTTCGTTTGCTTCACCTCTCCAATGTTGAAGAACTTGTCGTAACCACGGACCGCGATACGGTGGTTCCCCGTGACTTGATCGCGCCATGTGAAGAGTCCGCGTGCGTATGTAGGAAGGTTGTGCTTCTTGAAGTCCTGTTCCCGGAATTTCCACGAGTCCACTTTGTGCTCCGTGCCATCGACATCGAACGTGCTCTTTCTGCAGGAGAAATTTTTAGACTTCTTGAGGGCGGCTGAGTCGAGAAGGGCAACGAGTGCATTGACCGCAGTGGGGTCTTGCAGTTTGCGGAGGGATGGATCGGTCGACATTGCGTGCCAGAGGGGTCGTCTGGTGGAGAGATAGCGGTGGGAGTGAGGGGCGTAAGGCAGGTGTCGGTATGGGAGGCAGGTAGTAAAGCTGAAAAGCTTACGTGAAGTGGATGGTGGCTTTATAGATATCATGTTGTTTGTTGTGGAGGGGAAACAAATGGAAACCACCACGCTAATGACGTTGGCTCTTGGTAAAGGCTAGACCCCTTGTTCGCGATGAGTCGAAGCAAGTGATGCGAAACATGTATGTAGTCATGATTGGGGAACTAGTCGGCCAAAAGAATAGTCAGCGCCGAAAGGGAAGGTGGTCGAGGAGCGGACAGATGCAGAGGCGACCTCTAAGAGGTTGCGTATTTGCTAAGAGGAGGCGTATCTAGGCATCATTGCTTGAACGGCCCCGTAGACAATCTGCGTCAATATGAGGCTGAGAAATATCACCCAAGTCACCAGTAGTTATCATTTATTGCTATCTAGATGGGATCCAGCAACGCTTCTTTCAATCCACGATCTACAATTATCAGCTAAGCAGTCGAAACTGCCCTAATATGCTACTATGGTTACAAGTCACGTCTGGTAGAATGCCAGCGGAAAGAAAAGAAAAGGCGATATAGTTCAAACAAACAAATCTTCTACACCAGAACTAGATAGTTCAGCCCCCAGTGACAGTCGTCTCATGTGCCTTGCTCGTTGCGCCGTCCATCCATCCCATATGCTCAATGCCTTGGGGCCAATCCAGGCACACCGGCATACCTCTCCTCTCTCTCGGTCTTGAAAAACAGTTGCAAAAAGAACTCCTTCTGGTCGGCGTCGAAATACGTCCAAAACTTTCCAGGGCTCCGATCCACCTCCTTCGCCTGCAACTTGAACGAGACAGTTTCATAGGGCTCCGCGGCGACTAGTAGGTACTGATAGTTCTTATCCGCGGGGACTTCGACACGTTGTTCAAACGCACTCATGAATCGATACCTGGGCTTGATTTCGGTACCAATCTCGGGGTACTGCAGCTGAAACAATAAACCGAGCTGCCTCGTAACCGGATCTCGAATTTTGGTGATTTTGTATCCCGGCCGTCCGATTTTGATCAGGTTCTTCCGTGGCGCGATCAGCTGCTGCCCGATCATACCTTGCGGCAGACCGGTTATTGGATCTAGGTTTTTTCCCTCTTTCGCCTCACGCGCGGCTCGCCGCGCTAGGTTCGTTTGGTGCTTGCGACCCTGTGTGTGCGCGAGGTAGGAGCCATCATTTTGGTGCACGGTGAGACAGAGGCGACATTCGAAGGAGCCGACGTGATTGCGGAAGCTGTGGACACGAACATCGGTCATTATCCACCAGAATAGACGTGGCACTCAAATAGAACTCACAAGTACGGATCTTTGTCGAGATCAATGGTCTCCAACGCGAGCTTGCGCAAACGTTCACGGCGATCTTGGTTGCTGGCTGAGTGCGAGGCGACACCACCACCACCCATCTTCGAACCGACACGTCCTTCGTAGGCCATGATTTATCGTTTATTTATTCGGGTTGAAATAATGATCGTGCAATGTTTTCTGGGTGCGGGAATCGTGAGGTGTGAGAGGTTGGGTGCGGTGTTGGTGTTCGTGGTCGAGTCTGCAAGTTAAGAGAGGTGTCGGTCACACAAGTGTACTCTAGAGTAAGTACGAGTGATATTGGACGTGTGCTGGAGATTGAATTTGGGCTTGGCACATAGTACGGCACTCGCTTCTAGACTGAGCACTTACCTAGTTGCCGCTGTTTTGGGGGGCCCGAGAAGCCCTGGGATCCGCTCAGCTGAGAGAAAGAGTGAAGTGTGAAGGATTTGAAGTGACGCTCGTGCGCATAGTTGGTTGCAAAGTAGCAACGACGCCTTGAGAAACTGCCTTAGCTGGAGCAATTCTACATTCATCTGTCCTGAGTACAACAGGTGAAAACTGCTTAGGTCGACTGAATTAGTAGTAATACTTATACATAGTTAAGGTTGTTTGGGATGACTTCCCATGTGTCCGGGTTGTTGCCTCATTGGCGCTAACTCTCGCGGGTGTGGTAGTAGTCTCGATCCATAACATCGCTGAGTTTTAGGGATTCTCGGGGCCCCAGTCGGAGGAGAGTGACTCTCTTCCTGCCTCAATCCTGGAGTATAACTCCAAGCTCGCCATGATCAAACCCGATCGCATGCGAGCAATGAAACAAAAAAAAATGCCACTGTTTCCGAGGCACAACGAGCCACCTGTGGGCTGGCCGAGGGGTGGGCAGTTGACTGTATGTCCATCGCCATGGTCTAGGTAGATAGGTCGTATGCGATTAATGAATAAACAACTGTTGCCATTATCTTTGAGCCGTATGAGGTATGTATGATGTATGATGTATGATGTATGATGTATGTAAATTTTGATATTGCCGGTACTCCACATCAAGGCTATTTTTTAAAAAAGAAAACGGCAAACTTCAAAATGCCACCGGTTTCGGACGAAGGCAGCAACCACCAAAACCCTCACAACGCACCGCACCTCAACCTAACAACCCTCAAGCATGCAAAAAGACTGCAACTCGGCAGCAAATGTGGAGCCAGGGATCCGATGATCTGTAGTCATCCAAGCAAACGCTCACGGATAGGCGATTGCAATGCACTTCAGCACCCGCACGGTTGGGAGCGGTAGGTAGGTGGTCGCGTTCAATACTAAGCCAGCCAGCTTACTAACTGCCTACTCTACTCAGGAAGAAGGCCTTCTTGAAGTGTGCAGTATCCGGGGTAGTTAGCTGCAACAAGAAGGAGTGCGTCGTGGTAGTCAGTCAAACCAAAACACACATGCGTGGGAGTCGCCGTCAAGTGTGGAGCCGCACGAACACAGAAGTGACTCCTTCGGAAAGCATTTGTCTCCATCTATGTCAGCAAGTTGACGTCAGGTCAGACAAACGTATATGCCTACAAGGAGACATACGGAGAACCTGGTGGCTCTCAATATCGCGGACTTAACACCAAGCGGGGATGACTGTTATCCGCCCATCTGAGAAAGCCGCGCGGTCGGTCAAAGGAGAAGCGACTGCGTAAATGAGAGCGCTGCCGCCGGGAAGTTACTGTCAGAGCTGTTGCCGCTGGAGCACTTGCAGAGGTCCCAGAAAACACTGTTCAGTTCTCTAGCCAAATATTAATGTCGCGGTGTGGGACACAACCGTACTACTTACCGTGAGATCGGACAATCCCAATTGGTGGTTCGTAGATACTTGCCTACTTGAAGTCCTCCGATTTCTAAATAAGAGTTGTGCTGGAGTGTGATTTTTTTGGTGGTTGCTCCCTACGCCTGAAACCGATGGCATTTGGAGGTTTGCTGTCAAAAACAAAAATCCTCGGGCTTTTACCAGTAAAGGTATGTACTGTATAGTCCAAGAGGG
>Ga0307516_10007672_pt1 | contig 12347 bp, 19 predicted proteins | sample 19_EM_MG_FD_203310 | JGI IMG/M metagenome (GOLD analysis project Ga0307516, IMG submission 203310) | Populus trichocarpa ectomycorrhiza microbial communities from riparian zone in the Pacific Northwest, United States - 19_EM | ecosystem: Host-associated > Plants > Roots > Unclassified | place...
ACTGCGTTATCCTGGGAACATCTTCAGCCTGCTAGCTCCACCCGCCAGCGGCCCCTCTGTCATTGTCTCGTTGTCCCGCTTCGACCGACCCCCGCCACAGAAGGAGAGTGGGATGAACCCACCGAATCGTCGTCACCTCGCCGTTCTCGTCCACCCTCCACTCCTCGTCCCCCTCGTCCCCCTCGTCCCCCTCGTGCCCCTCGTCCCCCTCGTCCCCCTCGTCCCCCTCGTCCCCGTCGTCCCCCTCGTCCCCCTCTGTTCCTTGTCTTCCCGTCCTCGATCTCCTCCGAAGTTTGCTGTGTGTTGTGAGAGGTAAGACCGCGGCTCACAAACTTCGGTCATGAACTATCATCCCGGAGGGCAGACCAGGGTGGAGAGGAAGGGGAGCCACAACGAGCCGCCTTGCGGGTGGTGTCAATACAAGAGACCGCAGCAGAAGACCCTGTGGGCGGAGGTGCGAAAGGAGACAGGAAGAGGGAGGAACCGCTTTACGATCCACGACCTTCTAGCCGACGAGCGGTACACCCATGCAATTCTAGATTTTTGCGCACCACGAAGGTGGGAGCAGGGTGGGGCCGCGAGCAGTGCCACCGAAACCAGGCGAGGATGAGAGTGCGGCCGGGGAACAAGAAGCAGATGGGGATCCGGGGAAAGAAGACGAGGAAGTGGGAGGGGTTTCCTATCGTGTTTCTCCTCATTTCCTTTTCTCTCCTCATACTGTTTCTTTGGTCTGTCTTTAATTTGGGAAAGGCCAGGCGGGGGCAGGGGGAGTTGTTGCCACGGGCCGCCGGCGGACTGATCGGGGTCGCGGCGGACGGTGAACGGGAAGGACTGTACATAATATCGCCATGATCCAATAGGGTCGCATGTTCGGGTTGGACAGTGTCATAGGATACACGCCGGTGGCGATTCTATCGTGGGTGGACATGATTCCCCGCTGACTGCTCGTCCGCCATCATACTCGTCTACTCGTCACGTCTTATTGCACAACATCCCCGCTGTCCTCTGTCACTGTGAGAGCTGCGCTAGCGACGTAACGAAGCTCGCCAATACCTATACTCGTCAACCCCCTCATCGATGTCGTACTCCCGCCGGTGTCCTCACCACCATCCTCCTCATCGACATCGTGGTCGTTGCGTCTTACACGCCTTCTGAGAGCGGCGCGTCACGAAGCTCGCCAGCTATCTACTAGCCACGTCATATTGCACCACTTACCCGATGTATCTGATTCACTGAACTGTGCTAGTCATGTCAAGAGCAGCATTGCGACGATGGATGCGACGCGAAATGATCCACCGAGCGGTCGGACAAGCGTCGAGCGAACTGCCATGCGAGCCGTCGACTAAGCCCCAGGGCACGCGTCAAAACGATTGGGCGGTTTCCAGCGCCCTGGCGAGAGCGGCGCACTCCGCATCGTAGGCCTCTTGGTTGTAACCCACCTCTTCCTGCAGCAGTTTCGCACGCGACGATCACGATGTCGATGAGGAGGATGGTGGTGAGGACGCCGGTAGTGAATACGATAGCGAGTAAGTCACGACGAGCATGATGGCGAGTCAGAAACGACAAGTATGTTGCCGAGCTCTGTGACGTGGTTAGCGCAGCTCTCTGAGTGTTGGCGACTATGGCGGTGAGGACGCCAGCGGCGAGCACGATGGGACGTGTACGCTGGTGTGTACGACACGACGAGTAAGACGGTGAGTAAGACACGACGACTACGAAGGTTGACGAGTACATATATTGGCGAGCTTCGCCATGTCATTAGCGCAGCTCTCGTAGTGACACGGACAGCATGAGGATGACGGGGAGAATGGCGAGTATGATTGGTGACGAGCTGGCAGGCTACATTTTGGCAAGTCACGATATTGCACTCGATTTCTTGGTAGCCATCATGTTGCGTCAATCGTGCCTGCCTCATCGCGCCGAGGGTACCATTCCTACTCGACAAGACCTATGTCGCCTGCACGACACACAGTATCATCTTGGTCGCACAAGTGCTAAAAGCATTTCTCCTCGGGCGTGCCTTCAATTTACTTTCAGCCTAGAGGCTTTCCTCGGGGTTTGTTTCCCAGCAGCCTGGAGCCGCCGACTCCACCCGGCAAGGCTCGCACCCTCTTAACCTGCTGTCCTAACTCTTCCAGGTGTACTCTCACTCTCGTACATTTCAATTCGATATTCATGCTTGATATCGACCATGCGGCTGGACATCCAGGAGCTGTTCCCCCAGACAGTTCACGCCCGAGACCCCGTTCGCGCCCGAGAAACCGTTCACCCCTGAGAAACCTTTCACCCCGGAGGCACCCTTCATCGTCGACAGCCTCGCATGTAATCCCACGTTTGACTGCGTCGAGATCCCGTGAAAACGATGGCGCCCACTGTGTACTCTGTACTGTGGAAATGTGTTGTTTTCCTTTCTTTTTGTGTGACCCTTTTCAGATATTTGATACCGAGAAACAAACTACAGCCCCGGTAGAATTCACCCTTCAAGGCCACAACTACTGTACAATGAGATGATTGCGGAAATGATATCGATCTCTACAATGCCAACACACCTATTCTGCAAATCGCAGGTTTACACTTGTCATCAGGTTATGTACAAGGGGTTCGGCACAAAAACACAATACATGCGGGGTTCCTACATTTGATCGGCTAGAATTCACCCGACACCCACAGAAAGGGTATGTCGGTATCGTAGAGGTGTATTTCACTGTCTCAATCGTCTCATTGTACGAGTGATGTGTAATGAGCATGTATCACGTGCACCCAGTGCTACACACCCTCACGAAAAATAATTACTTGTTGCCAGGTCTCTTGTCGTCCACCATTTGCAATTTGCTTTTCCCACTAATAGGACACATTGAGGAATATGGAAACCATTTATAACAGATGTTCAATTGCTCCTGTTTCCGTGTGAATTTCTCGTGGGGAGAAACTGAGGTTGTTCCTCACCGTCAGCACCCAACTCCTCGGCCTCCTGCTCCCTCCACTCATGGAGCTCCCACTCTGACGCCTCACTCACTGTGTCTTCCACAGCCGGCACTAGCATTCCCACATCTGTAGTTCCCTTGTTGCTCGTTGGCTCGCTTAATATGACAGCTTGGGCCTCCGGAGCAAGTGGACGTTTTTACTTAGTCAATTCCACACCCGCAAGATACCCCCATTTTTCTCATCCAGGAGTTCCAGTGGAGTCCTCAACTATACCGTCGCCACCATCCTCAGAGTTACCATAATGCTGGCCACCACCGCCATGCACTCGCCGCCATCTTGTCGCCGCCATAAACTCACCGTCATTCTGACGCCGTCATACACTCGACGCCATAAACTCGCCGCCGTACACTCGCCGCCATACACACGCCGCCATCTGTTCGCCGCCATCTGTTCGCCGCCATCTGTTCGCCGCCATCCACTTGCGGCCATCCTCTCGCAGCCATCCACTCGCGGCCATCCTCTTGCCGCCATCTGTTCGCCGCCATCTGTTCATCGCCATCCACTCGCGGCCATCCACTCGCGGCCATCCACTCGCGGCCATCCTCTTGCCGCCATCTGTTCACCACCATCTGTTCGCCGCCATCTGTTCACCGCCATCCACTCGCCGCCACACACTCGCCGCTATCCACTCGCGGCCATCCTCTTGCCGCCATCTGTTCGCCGCCATCTGTTCGCCGCGATCTGTTCGCCGCGATCTGTTCGTTGCCATCCACTCGCCACCACACACTCGCCGCCATCCACTCGCGGCCATCCTCTTGCCGCCATCTGTTCGCCACCATCTGTTCGCCGCCATTTGTTCGCCGCCATCCACTTGCCGCCACACACTCGCCGCTATCCACTCGCGGCCATCCTCTTGCCGCCATCTGTTGGCTGCCATCTGTTCGCCGCCATCTGTTGGCCGCCATCTGTTGGCTGCCATCCATGGGCCGCCATCCGCTCGCCGCCACACACCTGCCGCCATCCGCTCTTTACCGAAAGCCAGTGTTCGACATAGTCCAGTCCGTCCGTCCTGAGCCTGAGCCTCAGACTGGACTGGACTGTCTCTTGGCAGTCCGTCCGGAGGCAGTGCTCGGACGGACTAGTCCTAAAAAAATCGTGGGCAGGACGGACTGCAGTCGACTGCAGTCGACTGCAGTCTAATGCCAAGAAACGTAGAATCCCCTAAATTTTTGCCTCCTACACACAGACACTATCTCTGAGGACCCACCATCATGTTCAGGGTGTCACTTCATCAGCAGTAGGTGAGACATCACAATATCAGCACAGTTCAAGGCTCCAATGTCAGTCCGCGAGGGGGGTAGAATAAGCGAGTGATAACCCATGAGGCGTCACCGACTTGTTGGCGTTTTCGGGGAGCGATCGGCCACCATCAAAACAGAGTCAGCAAATCGTGCACATACAGAAGAGAATTGAAGAGAGAAAAGGAACAGGATTATCTAAATTTCTGAGGATGAAAGCGAAGTTTCAGCACCCAAAAGTGTTGCAATCAAGTGCACATCGGACTGCAGTCGACTGCAGTCGACTGCAGTCCGCACCCAGTCTACGAAATCTATGGACTGGGCGGACTACTTTTACGCAGTCCGTCCGAACGGCCGGACGGGACTGGATCTTGGCAGTCCGTCCAGTCCGGACTGCAGTCCGGACCGGACTATGTCGAACACTGCCGAAAGCTTCCGAGAACCGCAATGCAACTGCGCCCACAGTAGCCTAACCATCATGCCAGCCCTCCTACAACAAAGAGTCAAGTACGTACCCACAATGCAGACAGCGATACCAGCTATGGCCCCTATGCCCGATTCCGCGTACTCAAAACCTGGAAACCCTGCTTACAGCTTCACCGCACCTTCACTGATGAACAGAGTTTTTTGATAATCTTGTTCCTCTTCTCTTTCTGGTGCTCTTCTCTGTGTGTACGATTTGCTCTCTTTTGTTTTGGGGATGGCCGAAAGCTCCCTGTAATAGCTTTATGTATAGTGAGGTGGGTAAAATAAATGATACATAGTCCTGTAAGGAAACGCATGTTATCCCCCCAAGAACTGTCCACATAATTCGCTTATAGCTACACCATATCTGCTCCAATCAACAGAGTTTTTAGGTAATGTTGTTCCCCTTCTGATTCCAATACTCTCACACGAGTACAATTCTCTATGTCTTGTTAGGATGGTGGCCAATCACTCCCTGCAAAGGTAACAGGACACCATCATGAGATCTCACTCGTCTACCTGGACTGCCGGCCGACCCAGTGCAGTCCAGTCTGAGGTCGAGACTGGCCCGGCCGGACTGTTGAGAGCCCTGCCATCACTCACCGTCATCGGGCCATCGGCTCTCCGCCATCCACTCGCCGCCATCTACTCGCCGCCATCCACTCGCCGCCACCTACTCGCCGCCGTCAGTTTGCCGCCACCCGCCGTCAGTTCGCCGCCACCCGCCGTCAGTTCGCCGCCACCCACTCACCGCCATCCACTCGCCGCCGTCTGCTCGCTTGCCGCCCATTCGGCACCACCTACTCGCCGCTGTCTGCTCGCCACCGTCCATTCGCCACCACCTACTCGCCGCCATCTATTCGCCGCCATCTATTCGCCGCCATCTATTCGCCACCACCTACTTGCCGCCATCTACTCGCCGCCACCCACTCGCCACCACCTACTTGCCGCCATCTACTCGCCGCCACCTATTCGCCACCACCTACTTGCCGCCATCTACTCGCCGCCACCCACTCGCCACCACCTACTCACCTACTCACTCCCACCTACTCACTGCCATCGACTCGCCGCAATCTACTCGCCGCCATTCACTCCATCTGCTTGACAACACTAACAGCTGTAGTAACCGAAGTTTTTACAAAGACTGCTACAACATAACGTGAAGATGCATCGGGCCTCTTGTAGTCCCTGACAATCAATGCGATTCCGCCCCTGCGCTGCGTCCACAGAACCTTCTCGAGGAAGCCGCAGCCGCCGCACTGCACCAGCACGATCTTGCCGCCAATCTCGGCGCTCTGCTGCAGTGATTGGATGTCGGCGTGTCCGCTCAGCGGCTTTCCGGCGGATCATAGGTGTTGATGAAGGAGCAGGTGTTGAGACGCGTTGTTCGTCACCTTGGGGATATGTCACATACCGCCACTACCATCACCGCTCTTCTCAACAACCAATGCTCCAATCGATAATCTGACAACAGGAGGTGATCCGCTACGATATTATCTATCATCTGTGAGCAGTATTTAAAAACTTAATTGGTTTTGTGTTGCTGGCTGCAATTGCGATCGGGGTCACGAAATTAGTGTGGTACCAACCGACGCCCAAATTTTCCATTTGGACTAACCGCCGTCGCTGGCCTCATTCTCCTCGCTTACTTACATCTCGTATGCGTTGCTCGTCTGCCGTCATTCTCCTCGCTGGCCTACCGCTCGTACGCTCGCTGGCCTACATCTCGTACCGGTTGCTCGTCTACCATCATTCTCCACGCTGGCCTACTTCGCGTACGCGTTGCTCGTTTGGCGTCATTTTCGCTGACCTGGGTTCGAACGTGTGGCAGAAACGCCGTGTTAGGCATTGCTGGCCTACTTCTCGTACCCATTGCTCGTCTGCCCTCATTCTCCTCGCTGGCCTACCGCTTGTACGTTTGCTGGCCACTGCTCCTACGCGTTGCTCGTTTGGCCTCATTTCCGCTGACTTACGTTCGAACGTGTGGCAGAAACGCCGTGTTAGGCATCACTGACCTACTTCTCGTACGCGTTGCTCGTCTGCCGTCATTCTCCTCGCTGGCCTCACGCTGGCCCACTTCGCGTACGCGTTGCTCGTTTGGCCTCATTTTCGCTGACCTGCGTTCGAACGTGTGGCTGAAACGCCGTGTTATGCATTACTGGCCTACTACTCGTACGTGTTGCTCGTCTGGCCTCAATCTCCTCGCTCTCCTACTTGTCCTACTTCTCATACGCGTTGCTCGCCTGCCCTTATACGCCGCCGCTGTAGCTGCTCTGTGCTTCGCGACGAGATTTGGGACGTTGGACTACGTATCATATTGTATATATAGATTTTAGATTTTAAATACAATAATAGTTATTCTGTGCGATCGAAGAGCATAGCCAACTGCGTGTAGTAGCATTGTAACTGTAGTAATTGCGGGTACGAAACTGCTCACAGTGCACACTCGTTGCTCCCATAAGCTTCCCTAGCTTTCCTAGCTTTCCTAGCTTCCCTAGTAGCGTCAGTAAGGTGGTGGTCGCGTCCGTTACTTCGCTAGCTTAGCGAAGGACAAAGCATATTTCACTCCCGGTGCTCCGGTAAGCTTCGCTAGCTCCCGTATGCATAGCTCCCGTAAGAATTAAGGCCCTGTTCGGCTCGCACCGTATTTCTAGATAAAGCCCAAATACCTGTTCGGCAACACACTTTCTCCGTATTTTACAACTCGACAAGCTCTCTACGCCACACTGTACTATACTACTTACAGCCAAGGTGAAACAGTTGGTAAGAGGGCGCGCACAGCACTGTCAGGAGAACCAATTACATGAATACAGAGACACGGCGACACGTTCCTCATCCCAGAGAAGTAGGCTGGCTGGCGTGACCTGGCTGCCTGACAATTGCAGTGTAAAGCTCTACCATCGCGTCGAGAACTTTGTTAAAGACGCGGCTGATCGTGTCGCCGCTTTGTTGAAATCGTTCTTGTGCCATACGTTTGGACACGTTCTCGCCGACGATTTTGAGAAATATCGCAAGCTCTTTCACTGACGTATAGCGCGCCGGCCGGAGGCACCTAGTCGTGATCGATACACCAGTCTCGAAGAGCGAGAAATGTGGCAAGAGGCATGCGAAAGACATCAAGAATACGTTGATGATTTTTGGAGGATAGAAGTTCTTCCAAATAGTGGGAGCCAGTCAATACAGAGGTATGAGACGGAGTTTTGTCATAAAAAGGAGTTTCGTATTGGCCAATAAGAGTTGCAATGGCAAGCAATTTTCTTGGGTGAGGAACCGGACATTGTGGATGTTGCACGGATTCAAGGGATCTGGTGAAGAAGCGTACATACCCTATTTTTTTGGTGGTGGCTCAGTGAAATACACAAAAAATACGATGTGGCTCGTTCCACCTTATCGTATTTTCTTCAAGTGGTTTGAGCCGAACGCTCAGCGTATTTCCAAACTGACGTCAGCTCAATTTTGTGTGGTAGCTATGAAATACGGTGCGAGCCGAACAGGGCCTAATTTTTTTGCTGATGTTGCAACATCAACCTCTCTCGAAACGACATCACCACCTCCTACAACAGTGTCAAAGAGAGGTCGGAGCCCAATTGAAGGACGGCCGGAGTATGTTTTGCCACAACCTTCCTCTCACTTCCAATGTAAGAACTTTCCTATTCACTCGTCTTCGCCACTCGCCTCTCCTCTCCTCCCAACCAACAACTCCAGCCCGAGTTATCTGGTTCAGCGCATCCTAGCCTCATGATTGTTGACCAGACTTGCACTTGAAGACCGAGGCGCCAATCCTTATTTCACCCGCTGATGTAGCACGATATAATAATGAGTATGTTGGCAGCACAAGTATGCACGAGCAAACATTGGGACGGATGGGTTGTAATCATAGCCTCGCGCTGAATATTTAACAAACGAAATGAGACGGAACGGCCGAATACAAATGGATCCTCTGACCAAAGAAATAAAACAGGATGCGCCTATATATAAACTAGCTACCGGGGCTGTAGTTTGTTTCTCGGTATCAAATATCTGAAAAGGGTCACACAAAAAGAAAGGAAAACAACACATTTCCACAGTACAGAGTACACAGCAGGCGCCATCGTTTTCACGGGATCTCGACGCAGTCAAACGTGGGATTACATGCGAGGATGTCGACGGTGAAGGGTGCCTCCAGGGTGAAAGGTTTCTCGGGGGTGAATGGTTTCTCGGGCGCGAACGGGGTCTCGGGCGTGAACTGTCTGGGGGAACGGCTCCTGGATGTCCGGCCGCATGGTCGATATGAAGCATGAATATCGAATTCAAATATACGAGGGTGAGAGTACACCTGGAAGAGTTAGGACAGCAGGTTAAGAGGGTGCGAGCCTTGCCGGGTGGAGTCGGCAGCTCCAGGCTGCTGGGAAACAAACCCCGAGGAAAGCCTCTAGGCTGAAAGTAAATTGAAGGCATGCCAAAGGAGAAATCCTGTTAGCACTTGTGCGACCACAATGATACTCTGTGTCGTGCAGGCGACATAGGTCTTGTCGAGTAGGAATGGTACCCTCGTCGCGATGAGGCAGGCACGATTGACGCAACACGATGGCTACCAAGAAATAGAGTGCAATATCGTGACTTGCCAAAATGTAGCCTGCCAGCTCGTCACCAATCATACTCGCCATTCTCCCCGTCATCCTCCTACTGTCCCTGTCACTACGAAAGCTGCGCTAACGACATGGCGAAGCTCGCCAATATATGTACTCGTCAACCTTGGTAGTCGTCGCGTCTTACTCACCGTCTTACTCGTCGTGTCATACACACCAGCGTACACGTCCCATCGTGCTCACCGCCGGCATCCTCACCGCCATAGTCGCCAACACTCAGAGAGCTGCGCTAACCATGTCACAGAGCTCGGCAACATACATGTCGTGTCTGACTCGCCATCATGCTTGTCGTGACTTACTCGCTATCGTATTCACTACCGGCGTCCTCACCACCATCCTCCTCATCGACATCGTGATCGTCGCGTGCGAAACTGCTGCAGGAAGAGGTGGGTTACAACCAAGAGGCCTACGATGCAGAGTGCGCCACTCTCGCCAGGGCGCTGGAAACCGCCCAATCGTTTTGACGCGTGCACTGGGGCTTAGTCGACGGCTCGCACGGCAGTTCGCTCGACGCTTGTCCGACCGCTCGGTGGATCGTTTCGCGTCGCATCCATCGTCGCGATGCTGCTCTTGACATGACTAGCACAGTTCAGTGAATCAGATACATCGGGTAAGTGGTGCAATATGACGCGGCTAGTAGATAGCTGGCGAGCTTCGTGACGCGCCGCTCTCAGAAGGCGTGTAAGACGCAACGACCACGATGTCGATGAGGAGGATGGCGGTGAGGACACCGGCGGGAGTACGACATCGATGATGGGGTTGACGAGTATAGGTATTGGCGAGCTTCGTTATGTCGCTAGCGCAGCTCTCACAGTGACAGAGGACAGCGGGGAAGTTGTGCAATAAGACGTGACGAGTAGACGAGTATGATGGTGGACGAGCAGTCAGCGGGGAATCATGTCCACCCACGATAGAATCGCCACCGGCGTGTATACTATGACACTGTCCAACCCGAACATGCGACCCTATTGGATCATGGCGATATTATGTACAGTCCTTCCCGTTCACCGTCCGCCGCGACCCCGATCAGTCCGCCGGCGGCCCGTGGCAACAACTCCCCCTGCCCCCGCCTGGCCTTTCCCAAATTAAAGACAGACCAAAGAAACAGTATGAGGAGAGAAAAGGAAATGAGGAGAAACACGATAGGAAACCCCTCCCACTTCCTCGTCTTCTTTCCCCGGATCCCCATCTGCTTCTTGTTCCCCGGCCGCTCTCTCGTCCTCGCCTGGTTTCGGTGGCACTGCTCGCGGCCCCACCCTGCTCCCACCTTCGTGGTGCGCAAAAATCTAGAATTGCATGGGTGCACCGCTCGTCGGCTAGAAGGTCGTGGATCGTAAAGCGGTTCCTCCCTCTTCCTGTCTCCTTTCGCACCTCTGCCCACAGGGTCTTCTGCTGCGGTCTCTTGTATTGACACCACCCGCAAGGCGGCTCGTTGTGGCTCCCCTTCCTCTCCGCCCTGGTCTGCCCTCCGGGATGATAGTTCATGACCGAAGTTTGTGAGCCGCGGTTTTACCTCTCACAACACACAGCAAACTTCGGAGGAGATCGAGGACGGGAAGTCAAGGAACAGAGGGGGACGAGGGGGACGAGGGGGACGAGGGGGACGAGGGGGACGAGGGGGACGAGGGGGACGAGGGGGACGAGGGGGATGAGGGGGACGGGGATTGGAGGGTGGACGAGAACGGCGAGGTGACGACAATTCGGTGGGTTCATCCCACTCTCCTTCTGTGGCGGGGGTCGGTCGAAGCGGGACAACGAGACAATGACAGAGGGGCCGCTGGCGGGTGGAGCTAGCAGGCTGAAGATGTTCCCAGGATAACGCAGTCGGGGTAGACTTGGTGAGGATCGGTATCACGAGTGGGTGGCTAGCTCCACAGTACCGCGGGGGTTCGGATACGAGGGAGGTTCGGCGTTCGGTACGCGGGTCACAGTACCGCGGGGGTTCGGATACGAGGGAGGTTCGGCGTTCGGTACGAGGGTCACAGGTCCACGGGTGCCCGGGAAGTCAACAGTAGCAGTACATTCGGTGATAGAAACCACTGCGCGCGCGGGCCTACCAAGTTCTTCCCTCAACCAACAACCGGGCGATGGCATCATCGATGCTTAGGAATCAACGCCGTGTGCAAGGCCTCCTGGTGGGTGTCGCGGCGCTGGCCGCACGGCGGTTCGCTCGACGCGGACTGCTCAGTGGATCGATTCACGTTGCTCGCATGCATCGTCGAGTCCGATGAGAAAGAGGCGACTGGTATATTGGCGAGCTTCGTGACGTTAGCACAGCTCTCAGAGTGACAGGACAGCAGGAAGTTGTACAATACGACGTGACGAGCACCATGGGAGGGCAGGGCTGGTCCAAGCAGCGAGGAAGATATCGACGGTGAGATGGCGGTGGGGACACCGGCGGCGAGGACGATAGCGAGTAAGACGTGACGATGTGACGAATATGCTGGTATAAGACACGACGCGTAAGACGGCGAGTAAAGATTACGATGGCGAGTAAGACGCGACGACTAGGTTGACGAGTATCCTCACAGCGACAGGGTCAGCCGTGATGATCAGGGACAGTGGGAAGTTGTACGAGGGGAGGGCGTGGGCCGGTCGAAGCGGGGTGACGAGACAGTAACACGAGTACGATGGTGAGTGAGACGCGACGAGTATGATGGTGGCGGGTAGATGCGGTCAAGTCGAGTGTTAAGTGAGCCTCAAACTTAGGTGAACAAACGCCAACATCAAAGTAACTAAATTTTTTTATTTATATTTAATGTGTGGCTGTGGCTGACGTGGTTGCTGAATAGGGTAGAAATAGACATCCCTGCAAGGACACAGGACTAGGCTACATAAAGGACCGAAATTATTTTGTGATTTAGACCGCTTAGTACGATGCAGAATATATAGGCATCGTTTGTGATACCGAATAGATTTAGACCAGCTAAACTTGACTTCCATACGAACTCGATCTCGGTAAACCAGGAAGCAGCAGCAAGATCCCGCTTGGCGCAAAGCAGAATAGATATAGACATCGTTTGTGATAGAT
>Ga0307516_10007673_pt1 | contig 12347 bp, 12 predicted proteins | sample 19_EM_MG_FD_203310 | JGI IMG/M metagenome (GOLD analysis project Ga0307516, IMG submission 203310) | Populus trichocarpa ectomycorrhiza microbial communities from riparian zone in the Pacific Northwest, United States - 19_EM | ecosystem: Host-associated > Plants > Roots > Unclassified | place...
AAAATAAATTTTTTATATGAAATTCTAACCCTTTTCAAATCACCTATAAATTTTAAACAACTAAAAGGATAATCACCAATCACCTATTTTCCTGTCACTTTTACTTTGATACTCTAACCCTTCTTTTCAAAAAAACATATATAATTAGGTACTACTTTGAGCTCAAAAAAGCTAAATTGTGCTAAAAAAAAAAAGTTCAAGAACTAAATTTAAATTTTTTGACTATTAGAATCTGTAATAATTTGTGACAGGATAACTACAACACTTTTCTCGCAAGAGTTAGTTTTTGTTAATGCTCTAATTCATATGATAAAAAGGTTAATTGTAGCCTTTTTTTATATATATATGCAGGAAGATTTATCTAACTAAATTAATATGATACAATAGCAAAAGACAATATGATACAATAGTCGCTGTAATCTTTCCATGTGACGTTCAATTTATCTTGTTATATTTCAATTTCTTCAAAGTTTTTTTTTTCTTTCCTATCCATTTAATAATTTTTTTTACCGGATATCACAAGTTGTAAATGTTATATTTCTCAATCACAATCCAAATTATACTATTTCATCAATTTTTTTTAATTGTAATATTACACCAATATTTTTAATTTACTATACTAATTTTAAAATTAAAATCCATTAAAAGAAACAAAAAAAAATTAAACTCAGAAAAATGAAAGTCTTGTGCAAATACAGGAAAACAAAATTATACTCTTTTGTTTTAGATCATGTTTATTTTTACATTTTAAAAATGTTTTTAAAAAATTTTAATTTTTTTTTAAAATTAATACTTTTTTAGTATTTTTAGATCATTTTGATGCGCTAATATCAAAAATAATTTTTAAAAAATAAAAAATTATCATTTTAATATATTTTATATAAAAATTATTTTAAAAAACAATCAAAATCCCAAATAAAAGTGTAAAAGTGTTCTGAGGATAACTAAAAGCAGTATTGACACAGGGAAATTTTCCCTCACAAACAAATAATAAATAAACCAAGCTTAATTTACACAGAACTTCCCATAGGGAAAAGGGGACCGAAAAGATTTATAATGCTCATATCAATTATAAAACCCTAGCAGAAAACACTTGGATTAACATAGTTTAAATCAATGGATAGCTGATGAATGAATTTAAGGAACAAGGAAAAATGAATTTTGGACCTTCCACCCTGACCCTTGCTAGATTGACTACTAGGCTTCCAATTAAATTATCTATATTTTCTTTGCCACTTTTGATGGAGGAAGTGTTCCAAACACTCTGTCCCACAATGATGAAGTGATTCCAAAGCCCTTATCTTGCACCCGGAAGTGATGATTCATGTGATATTTCTGCAAAACACAGACACGCCCTTTATTAGAATTGACGAAACTAACAACATTAGTAAACACTCACAGCAAAAACTTTAAATCATTGATGTATGCCAGCTTTAATCACACTGACAAATTTTGAGATCAATGATCATGCAAAACTACATCCGGTTACAAATCTCCTAGGAACTAAAGGCATTTATTTATGAGGCTGACTGTAACCATTTAGAATTAATAATAAGTAGTGATTCTAAAAGATTATATGACTGGTAATTAAAGAAGGAAAGGCAAATGGATGCTGTGCTGCTCTTACCTTGAGATTTTTTGGTACATCATTTGCGGGCTGACCATGGTGCAGGTAGTAATGAGTGCAGTCGTATATCACATAGCCCAGTAAACCACCTCCAAAAAGAGCAGGAGTAGTTGAAGGAGTAGAAAACAACTTGACCATGTTCCAGAACTGGCCACGACAAATTTACCATAAAAACCAATATGATTATGGATGTAGAGCAGCTTTTATGCATAAAAACAATACAAACAACTTGACTTGTTAAAAAAGAACAGAATCCAATTGATAAAATTTTGGGAAAAATCCTGAATGTAAACATTTGAAAATATTAAAGTGTTCAACAATCAAACACATTTTTTATCAACTATATGACATTATAAAGCCACAAAACACATACCGGCACCAAGAGAATAGCTGTTGCTGCTGGAGGAAAAACAAGGCGGAGACCATCCATAGGGTGCTTATGATGACAACCATGAAGAAGATAATGCATTGTGTTCCCCCTAAAGCAAGTTCAAGTTATCAGAAGACTATTCTACCATAACATAACTTTAAAGAAAGTAATAACTTCGGTGCATGAGTGCGAATAGAGAGAGGACTGACCAATAGCTTTTTGTTTTTATGTGGAAAAGGAAGCGATGCAAAGTGTATTCGAGCAATGTCCAAATGAAAACACCACCAACCACAATTAAGGCTACCTCGGAAAGCGTATGGCCCATCCTTACAGATTTTAAGACAAAATAGCATATAACAGGCAGCCAAATAGATGGAATTGCCCACCAAACTGTGCGTGTCAAGGACTGTTCCAAGTATAAGTGTCAAAGATGCAGTCATTTATTCTCAAAAAATGCATTCAAATATGAAAATTCTGACTAGCATATATATGCACAGATGATCTGTGATCATGTGGCAGATTGTAGATTCTGTGTATGAGACAAAGCAGCAATACCTCCATAAAATCACTCTCAAAAAACCGAGGGCCTTCCCTGCTTACAATAGGCTGGTGGACCCATTCTTCATAAGCTTCTCCTAGATGGCCAACCTGCAATAAAATCTCAAGAATTTCTAATCGCTAACAGAATTAACAATGACAATATGAATAATGAAGCAAGCTGAAAAGTGCTTTGAGAAAGAAGCTACCCTATGACTGAATTAAAAAATCAATGATGTACCTGGAAGACAAGGGGCTTATCTAGATCGACAGTGAATTCCTGTGCGACCATCTTGACACTTAGTTGTGTAGCTGAAGACATATAGGCAAAATATGAGGAACAAGTTCAATAGGCAAATTATACAAGTACAGGAAACATAACATAGAACAATACATTCTAGAATATAATTTCTGCAAAATATTTGAAGCAAAAAGTCTTTGGCACAGAAAATTCCAATCTAACATTATTGTATTTCTATATCCCATTCCTCATAATAGTTGAAAAGGCTCATTGGAAAAGATATATAAGCTACAAATGTGTCAAAAGAAAAGAAAAACACAACAAAATCTATAAGAAAACTGTGAAAAGAGATGCTAAAGAAAAAAAGATAGGACTTCAAATATTGTATATTCAACACATTAAGCCATTGAATTGTATATTACCCCAGGGGCCTGCTACTCTATACCTATCAAATTTCAACTTCAAATTCGCAATGTAATCACTTGCATACAATACTTCAAAGAAATTAAACTTTATCAAATATAAAAAACTGGAGCATGATATAGCATAACTTCAAAATTAAATCTCCAAAATTCCAATCACCATCGTCAACCATGTATGATGTTATGACTTGCATCAATTACTCCTACTAGAAGGGAAAAACATTATTCGATTCAAAGGTCCCACGTCCCAGTCAATTCAAGCCTAAAAAACCAAAATTGTTCCACCCTGATAACAAACATTCAAACTCACATTCCGCCTACAAATGAGCCTTATAATTCAAGATTGGAACTTTCTTTAATAAATCTCTTGAAAACGTTTTTATACACAGGCATATATACATGTGGATGGGACCATGAACACTTTCACATCTCGATTAAAGTAAATTATCAACTTTGGTTAAAATATATAAAAAAAATCAAAAGACAGTAATTTCTTCCCTTTTACCACATTTTATCAGGAAACAAACAGAAAATTTTCACCATTAATCAACAAACCAACAATGCAACACTCAGCACAAATTCTAGATCAAAAAATCAACCACACAATTCATAAAAACCCAATCTTTCTTTCAATTCTCATTCAAAAAGAGCAACCAGATTTCCTCAGTGACCAAACAGGTAAAAAAAAAAACCAAAATGCACCTATTACCCAAATCCAATTTCAACCACACATTCCATGAAAAAGAACCCACAAATTTTCTGCATAAAAAATCCAAAGTTTCAAACACAAAAAAGAAAACTAAGATCCAAAAATGAATAATTAAAAAAAAAAACAAAAAGATACAAACTTTAAAGAGAAAAGAAGCAATGCAGGTCGGATCTAGAATCAACAAACCTTAATCTTTAATGGGTTTCTTCCTTTCTTCTCTTTGAACAACAAAAAACCACCACAACCAGACCAAAGCTGTGGTGTTTTTGTTTTTGTCTGTCTGTGTTTGTGTTTTGCAGGAAGAAAATGAGAGAAAAAGGTGGTGGTGGCAGTGAGAAAGATGTAGAGATTGGAGAAATCTGGACCGTTGAATTTATTATGGGACTCACGTTGGATTCTAAATGTTTCCAGCCTGGAAATTTACGGGGAAAAAAGATCTATTCAAACTTTCTAAGGCCTTTAAATAAATAAAATATGACCGTTGATAAATTGACTTGTTTACAAAATTAAAATACAATTTCAAAATTGTTAATATGTTTTACAGTAAAAAAATTTACATGGAAGTTGTGATATAATTATTTTTATAGTTTTAAAACTAACTCCAACAATAAAAATATAATTTAATTAAAAAATTAAAAATATATATTTTAAAAAAATATTAAAATTAAAATATATTAGGTTTACTTAAATTTACAAGGATAAACTCAGATTTACATGAGACCTAGTAGAAACAATAATTTTTTTTTTTTTATGAATTATAAGGATGATATGGCTACTAATTAATAAGCACTTGAGCTGTTGTTTTTCCTTTCCTTTCCTTTTTTTTTTTTTATGTAAAGATTAAAAGAAAAAGTTGTTGTAATGTCTATCAGAATATGAATTGGTTGAAGGATTGGATGACAATTTTTGCTGTCATCCACTTGATATATATACTCTCAATTCAAGTTCTTTTCCATTTAATCTGTATTGGTTTTAGGATTGTCTGCATATTTTAAAACTCGATCACTTGATAAATATTTTTCCATTTTTTATTCATATTCAAGTAGGGAATTTACAACAAGAAGTAACACAAAAGCCTGGAAATATTTTACAACTGAACTAGAACTAGACTAGATAAACAGAGAACCTAACATTGAAATATGTAGTACAGTGTATCAGCAGGCATAGAAAGGATCGTGGAGGCTGCTTCTTCCATGTCAGAAAATGAAATCCATCCGACATTTGCAAGCTCAGTTTCTATGTCTCCTTGTGTGCTTTGGCCTTCTTTGTTGCCTGATTCGAAAAGTCCTCATGAACCAATCATGTTTTCTTTTCGTTACAAAGTGTCCTATAGCTGCTCCAATGACAAATCCACTTCCATAACCAATCAGAACAAATTTCCAGTCAAGTCCCAAAAGTTCATCTCCTGTAGCCGGAGCCGGAGCAGGTAAGGCCTTGAGACTTCCACATTTGTTTGACAATGGCTCTCCGCTCAGTCCTGAATTGCCATCAAATGAATCTTTCTGAAATGTATTGAATTGGTTTCCTCGTGGTATTGGCCCAGTAAGATGATTATGAGATGCATTGAAGAACTGAAGGAAGGTTAGCTGCACAAGTTGCTTAGGGATGTTCCCAGAAAGCTTGTTTTGAGACAAGTCCAGTGCTTCGAGCTTCGCTAGATTCCCAATGGATGACGGGATGAAACCAGAGAAGATATTGTTGGAAAGGTTGAGTAACCAAAGGCCCTTCAGATTCCCAATGTATTCGGGTATCTCAGATCAGGCAATTTAAGTTTCAAAAACCTTTTAGAATATACATTATAGTGGGAAAACAGGGAAAGGTAAGTTGATTTGGACAACTTTGAAATTTCTGATGGAATTTCTCCAACAAATAGGGAGTGGGAGAGTTCGAGAGCTGTTAGCTCAGAAAGATTACCTAATGCAGACGGTATTTGAGAACTACCGAAGTCATTATTGACGAGGTTGAGCTTTTGAAGTTGAACTAGGCGGAAGAGACTACTGTTGGAGTCAATGGAACCATAGAGACAACTAGCGTTGAGTCAAGTTCAATCACATGACCAGTATCCTCATCGCACTCGACACCATCCCATAAGCAACAGTCACTACCATTTCCGTCAAGCTTCGAGGACTCAACCTTTGGATAAGCAAAAGGGAATTTGGAAGCAGACCGGCTAAGAATAAAGCTTTCCTTGAATTGCAACAGGGCAGAGCGCTCTTCGCAATGGCATGCGGGGTGCCCTGATGAATTGGCGAGCATGACTTGAAAAGGAGAGAAAATCAAAGCAAGAACGATATTGTGAACCTCATGATTATTCAGTGTTATGTGCTCAGAAGATGGTTGTAGGTACTGCAGAAATAATTTCAATTTCATATTTATGGCACAACATTTCAGGCAGGGGCATTTCCTTAGAGCATAAGCAACTTCTAGTCAAGTCATCCACCCACATCCTAGGATCGATTCCAGCTTGCCGGTGTCAGAAGGTCTAGTGAAAGTGTCACTGTCACGTTATTGAACATTTTCTGTTTTGTGGTCGGAATTTCCACGCCAAATACTGTTTTGTTACGACCCCGTAAGTACCAACTTTCTGCTTTGTCGTTGTAAACTCCAATAACATTTATTTATAATGGAATGTTTGCATAGTGGTTATGATTTTAAATGTATTTAGCATGCAGAGGCAAAAAGGTTTCCATTTGTACAGCTACTGTTAATCCATCCTCTTATCGGCTAAAAACTTATTTCTAATAAAATTTATACATTTTGCTTTAAAAAAACATACATGTGTCAAAATATTTGTATTTTAAATATTTAATTACTCTATTTATTACTTTTTAATGATTCATACCCACATTATTAGTAAACTTATTTGCTTGTTAACCAAGTATGCAATATTTGATCATATGTAATTCATAATATATACATTAAGTTTTTAATTATTCAAGAATATTTAAATTAATATATACTTACATTCATTGGCATTTTGATTATACCATTGTCATTTTAGAAAATTTATAGTGAATTTTCTCAACATATTATGATTGAGACAATAATAATCTATCAGATATTTCAAAAATTTTAATCCTAATATGACACCAGCAACACCTAAAACTTTAATGTTATTATTTAATGACTAACACATAGGGTTGTTTCATATACATCTTTTTGTCAAGGCTACCATTTAGAAAGTTTATTTTTATATTTATTTGATGTATTTTAAGCTTATTCATAGTTGGAATGACTATTAATATTCTTATGGAATTCACGTGTCAAAATAGTCCACACCTTTTTGTTGTTTAAATCCTTTGACAATAAGTCTTGTCTTATATTTTTTTTAATAGTTTTATTAGTTTTTATCTTTTCTTGAATATCCATTTATGATTACTTTGGGGTAAAAAAGATCCACTAGTTTTCATTAGTTTTCATCTTTTCTTGAAGTTTCCATTCAATCGGCTACATGCTGGTGAGAATGTTTGTGGCAAAAGCCTGCAGGCCTTGAGATTCAGACTCTGAATGATGTAGCTAGCGTCTGCTATGCCGTTTTTAAGCTTAAAAATTACTGAACCTTAGAGCACCAACAATTAGGGAGAATTATCAATTGATTTTCCTCATTGAACCAATCAAGGAACACTGGAGCAAGTCTTCAGGAAACTGATTATTGAGCAGGTAAATCAATTTGGGAGGTTGCCATTGGTGTGCATATTCTTGAAAAGATGTTATAAGAGTGTTGTAACTAACAATGTTCGGAGTTAAGCCTTTGACGAATCAAACATACTTTTAAAACGTATGCAAAAACAAACAGAGATTAAGAGAAACAAGACCTCATTCCAAACAGAAAAAATTATATCCTGACAGAGTAATTAAGCTTCAGTACTTCAAAATAACCTCAAACAAAAAACATTACAATGGTGTCCACACACATGCACATTGTAATGTCAAGAATCACCGGTTGCACCTCTTGAAATGCTTTTCTAATCAATGAATCGGTTTTCTTCTTAAGCTCTTGACTTGAAAATCTTGATCGTTAATAAAATAATGTAGTAAACATTTTGATACCAAGATCATAGAAGAAATCTCTTCATTTCATAAGTCCCTTCTATTTTTTAAAAACTCGCCCTCGAGTTACAACTGTCAAAATTGAACTCAACCATTTTGAAGGAAAAGATACTTTGAATATAACATTGTCACCCATTTATTCATGAGATAGTTGCTCCAAATATCTCAAATCTAATTTCAGCAAAGATATGATCATGTAAAATTTATGAATCTAAACAAAACTTATCGAGACCCAAAAAAGCCTCACATGAAACTATCTTTTGAGATAATAACAACTTTAGTTAACGTCTTCCCTATCAACCAATTTGATAATTTTATAATATCGATAAGCTTGGTTTGGATGACACATCCACACTTAAGTCCTTGTTGATACCAACTTTAGCCTCCTAAGCAATTCCAACAACTTGTTCTAGTTTTTTTTATAGTACTTAATTCAAGACCTTGAGAATCACTACGTGATACAAATTTAGAAGCTTTTTTGATTTTTTATTCACCAATAGTAGATGAAACATTTACAAGTAGAGGAGTATTTGCAATAACGTTGTTGTCGTTTTTGTCTATCAAAAGGTCAATTTACTCTGATACCGATTGACGTGGTGAATAGCGTAGATAAAACTATGCTAAATCTGAATGTTCATAAAATAAACTAGATATCTATATGTATGTTAGTTCTAGACCTAAAATTATTTATAGGAAATGATTTCTAATTAAAACTTACCTAACTAATAGAACTTATTTAGCATTAAGATTATTAAATAATAAAATATTAATTAAATTAAAAGTCATGTTCTAAGTGGAAAAAATAATTCAAATACAACAATAAAAATCACAATAGATTCCAAATTTTATTTGATGGCATTCTCAATCTACGATCATCGTAAAATTTTAACCTGAAAAGAAACTAGGTCTTCAGAATCATTTATTAAAATTTGAACTTGATCCAACAACCAGATAAAAAAATATGCTTATTTTACTAAATTACATCTTAAACTCTTCTTGAAATCTTCAAAACCTAAAATTCTTAAATAATACAATAAACATTATTATGCAAAAAATTTCTAAGAAATTTCCCCATCTCACTACCAATACCGACAACATATGAGACGGTTTGTCCATATCAAACCATACTGAGATTCTTTCCCAGACAACAGCCTATGTCCAAAACAAGGATTTCATGACCAGTTCTACAGCATTATTTTTCCATTTTCCACTCAAGCTTGGATTCACATGAGTACAAGACTTGCACAACTGAGTTGATTGACCTAGTCTCTTAAACTCACAGAGCATATGAGGCTATGTTAGTAAGACAAACAGAAATTGGACTCATATGTGTAACACATCCCGTAATAGGATTTTGTAGTCACATATTTTATTGATCATCCTAGGAGAAAACAAGACATCTGGATCAAAATGATTTTCTTCTGGTTATATTTTCAGATTGTATGGAAGATGGCAGACTCTTTCAACACATATAGACACTGGATAGCAGCTAATCATATCTTCAAAGACGGAGTCCTGAAACTCTGATCCATCCTTTAATGCCAATGCTTATCTGCACTCTATGTTCACTATATATAAGAGTTCTTGTAACCATCCTTTTCCATCTCAAACTTACTTCATCAGTCTCTCTCTAACAATACTTCGAAGAATCAAAATGGCTAATCACCTTTTGGTTATTGCAAGTTTACTAGTCATTGCTTGTGCCATGGTTACTGCCTTTGAGCCTAGTCCATTGCAAGATTTCTGCGTTGCAGATCCTACTAGCTCAGGTCAGGATCTTACTAATTTATAAAGTAGCTTTAATTGCATAAAAAACGATGCATGTTTTAGCTTCTGCTCTTTCCAGACTATTAATCAGTACATGTCAGATGTTCGGCTCTTGTTTCTTACAAATATTTTTTTCATATGGCAGCAAAAGTTAATGGTCTAGCTTGCTTGGACCCGAAGATGGTGCAAGCCAACCACTTTTCCTTTAGTGGACTCCATATTCCTGGCAATACATCAAATTCCCTTGGCTCTGCAGTTACACCAGTCTTTGTAGGCCAATTACCTGGACTCAACACCCTTGGAATCTCAATGGCCCGTATCGACTATGCACCGTGGGGTCTGATCCCTCCTCACACGCACCCTCGAGCCACTGAAATTCTAACAGTCTTAGAAGGCAAACTCCTCGTTGGCTTTGTGACTTCTAACCCTGAAAACAGGCTCATTACTAAGGTCCTTGAGAAGGGTGATGTGTTTGTGTTTCCAATTGGACTTGTACATTTCCAGAGAAATGTTGGCCATGGAAGTGCTTTCTCAATCTCTGCCTTAAGCAGCCAAAACGCTGGTGTTGTTCTCATTCCAAATACTCTATTTGGATCCACACCAAGTATTCCTGGAGACATTCTAGCCAGGGCTTTGCAGGTGGACACGTCAGTCATTGAAAAACTTCAAGCTCAATTCTAGACGGTCGAGATCCTGAATTGAAGAATTTCTCCTTTCTTACCAATATGTTTCTTACGGTGATTTCTTACATTTGTCTAGTCCTCATTTATTCTAACGTTTGACGATTTGTATCATTTACTTACAAAATGTTCCTAAGACTTCCATAAAGTTTGCAATAATTTATAGTTTGATCAGATAATGCTGCTTTATGACTGTAATTGCCACACCAAATTCTTCCAGCCATATAATAAGCTTACATAATATAAATGAGAAAACATCTGATGATTGAACACAATTTCATTCCTGAAGGTCCAGTTAGTCCAAATGGTGACAAAAGGCAATGCACTAATCTTTCTTCTGCATGTTGCAGTGGCCAAAGTGCTCAATTGCCAGAATATTTCCTCAATAGAACTTGACATACACCACATAATTCCTGACTTCGATTGAGTTAATTCCACATACTCTAAATACTAGGTCACTGCATTAGAAAATGCAGCGTGTTTCAGCAGAACTACCATAGAAAGAATAAACCTTGCTACTTTAGCAGTTTTGCACTCCTGACTCCAAATGACTTGACTGAAAATTCCATTACAGTAACAGAGTACTTTCACAGTTTTGGTTGCATATACTATCAAGTTTAATTTTGAAACACTCTAGCAGTTTTCATGCATTTGTTAAAAATTGATCTTAATCAACCTTGGCAGGCCCGAAACATATTGTTCCATGCGTTTCTCTAGAATTATTCAAAGTTATTTAGTGCAGGGTTAGTTTTAGTTCTGAGATGGAAGAAGACATCCTCTGCGTGAACTAAATGATTAAGAAGATTTGCTAATGTGGCACTAATGAAATCAATAGCAACAACACATGACACAGTTCGATCATATGAAACCGAACTCAAATCATGTTGAGCATATCTTGTATTCTTAAGCCTAATTCCAAGTACCTGAGGACTTTTTCAGAAGCTGGGAAGAACAGGAAGGCGAATAGTGACAGGGATGCAAGGTATCGTAACCCTTACACAGAGGAAGCCATTTGGAATAAAGGGATGTACTTCTGTAGCTATATTCGGCTTGAATTGAAGATGCCAGACTCTCTCAATTCTAGTGCTGACATTGGACGGCAGCTAACTCGTTCAAGGTCTAATTCTTTAATTTCTGAGCCGCGCTTCATCATATGCATATGTAAGAGTTGATGGAGCGACGATTTCACAACTTCAAATTACTTGAACAAAGGCTTATCAACCTGCTGCTAATAATACCTCAAAGAATCAAAATGGCTAAACACATGATATTTGTTGTGAGTTTAGTAGCCATTGCTTGTACCTTGGCCATTGCCTTTGAGCCTGGTCCGCTGCATGATTTCTGTGTCGCAGATCCTACTCGTCCAGGTCAGGGACCTTACTGAATTGTAAGCGATCATTGTACAGTAGCTTTAATTCCTTAAAAATTTGTTTCAAATGTTTTTGCTTCTGCTCTTTCCAATACATTAATCAGTACATGATCAACATGCTATTTATATGTTCTTACATTTTGTTTTTCGTATGGCAGCAGAGAGTTACTGGTCTAGCTTGCTTGGATTCAAAGCCTCATCTCAGCTATCCTAGGCCCCGTTTGTTTGTTGGAAAGTAGTTTTCTTTTGGAAAATGAATTCCGGGAAGGTATTTTTCGATGTTTGGTATGTAATGATGGAAAATAAGTTGGAAAACACTTTCCAGTGTTTGGTTATGTCATGAAAAATGAGCTGGAAAATAACTTATTAATGTTTTATTTTTCTCAAGTTTATTAAAATAATGAGGAACAAATCTTACAAATTAAAAAGTTGAAAGAGAATGAAATTGAAAAAAATATAATTTCATAAATTATCTCAAATAAAATAAATAATAATCAAAATAATAGAGATCAAATCTAAAAAATTAAAAAAAAATGAAAGGTGAAGAAATTAAAATAATAATAATTAACATTTCA
>Ga0307516_10007674_pt1 | contig 12347 bp, 10 predicted proteins | sample 19_EM_MG_FD_203310 | JGI IMG/M metagenome (GOLD analysis project Ga0307516, IMG submission 203310) | Populus trichocarpa ectomycorrhiza microbial communities from riparian zone in the Pacific Northwest, United States - 19_EM | ecosystem: Host-associated > Plants > Roots > Unclassified | place...
GCCCTGGCGGGCCTGGCGGGCGTGCTGGCCGCGCCGGTGATCCAGGTGTCGCCGCTGATGGGCAGCAACCTGATCATCGTCGTCTTCGCCGTCGTCGTCATCGGCGGCATGGGCTCCATCCTCGGCTCGATCCTCACCGGCCTGGCGCTGGGGTTGATCGAAGGCCTGACCCGTGTGTTCTATCCCGAGGCCTCGGGTGTCGTCGTGTTCGTGATCATGGCCGTCGTGCTGATGATCCGGCCCGCAGGCCTGTTCGGGAAGGAGAAGTGATGAGCTGGCTCGGAACTGGAACGCAGCGCGCGAGCAAGCTGGCGTGGCTCGTCGGCCTTGTGGTGCTGATCGTCGCGCCCTTCGTCGGCGTGTATCCGATCTTCGTGATGACGGCGCTGTGCTTCGCGATCTTCGCGATGGCCTTCAACCTGCTGCTGGGCTACACGGGGCTGCTGTCGTTCGGCCATGCGGCCTTCTTCGGCGGCGCCGCCTATGTCACCGGCTGGCTGGTGCATGAACAGCATTGGTCGCCGGAGCTGGGCCTGCTCGCAGGCATGGGCGCCGCGGGGGCCGCGGGCCTCGTCATCGGATTGATCGCCATCCGCCGCCAGGGCATCTACTTCGCGATGGTCACGCTGGCCCTGGCGCAGATGCTGGCCTACGGCTTCGAGCACGCGCCCTTTACCGGCGGCGAGGACGGCATCCAGGGCATCCAGCGCGGCAAGCTGCTGGGCCTGTTCTCGCTCGACGGCGACATCGCGCTGTACTTCTTCGTGCTCGCCGTGTTCGTGGCCGTGTTCGCGCTCGTGCTGCGCATCGTTCACTCGCCGTACGGCCAGGTGCTCAAGGCCATTCGCGAGAACGAGCCGCGCGCGATCTCCCTCGGCTACAACGTCGACCGCTACAAGCTGCTGGCCTTCGTGCTGTCGGCGTCGCTGGCCGGCCTGGGCGGCGGCCTCAAGTCGCTGGTGCTGCACCTGGCGACGGCCCAGGACATCCGGTGGGAGCAGTCCGGAGAGGTGATCCTGATGACCTTGCTGGGCGGCCTGGGCACCTTCGCAGGCCCCGTGGTGGGCGCGTTCACGGTGGTCGGCTTGCAGAACCTGCTGTCGGACAAGGTCGGCTCGTGGACGGGCGTGATCATCGGCGTCATCTTCGTGCTGTGCGTCGTCGCGTTCCGCAAGGGCTTCGTCGGCGAGCTGCTGGCGTGGCAACAGCGGCGGGCGAAGAAGTCCTGAGCGGCGTCGGCGCTTCGGCGCCGACGGCCGCGTTCGCGGCGAAATCCACCCCCGCCGGACCCACCCGTGTCTAATACGGGCCATGACCTTCCAATCCCTCGGCCTGAGCGCGCCCTTCGAGCGCGCCGCCCAACAGCGCGGCTACCTCGGCCCGACCCCCATCCAGGCCGCGGCCATCCCGCCGGCGCTCGAGGGTCGCGACGTGCAGGGCACCGCCCGCACCGGCTCCGGCAAGACGCAGGCGTTCGGCTGGCCCGTGCTGCAGCGGCTGTCCGACGCCGGCGTTCCCGCGCAGGGCCAGCCGCGCCCGGTGCGCGCGCTGATCCTCGCGCCCACGCGCGAACTCGCGGCGCAGATCGGTGAATCGCTGCGCGAGGACGCGGAGCACCTGCCGGCGGCGCTGAAGATCGTGATCGCCTACGGCGGCGTGTCGATCAACCCGCAGATGATGCGGCTGCGCGGCGGCGCCGACATCGTCGTCGCGACGCCAGGCCGACTGCTCGACCTGGTGGACCAGAACGCGGTGTCCGTCGCCGACGTGCAGACGCTCGTGCTGGACGAGGCCGACAAGCTGCTGGACATGGGCTTCGCCGACGAGCTGAAGCGCATCCTGTCGCTGCTGCCGCCAAAGCGCCAGACGCTGCTGTTCTCGGCCACGTTCCCGCGCGCCGTGCTGGCGCTGGCCGCGACGATGCTGCACGACCCGTTCACGATCGACGTGCCCGACGTCCCCAGCGACAGCGCCGCGGCGCTGGCCGCGCAGGGCGCCCACATCGTCCAGCGCGCGATCGCCGTCGATACCCCGGCGCGTACCCAGCTGCTGCTCAAGCTGATCCGCGACCACGCGTGGAAGCGCGTCCTCGTGTTCGTCGCGACGCAGCACGCGACCGAGCACGTCGCCTCGAAGCTCTATGTCGGCGGGCTCAAGGCCGAGGCCTTCCATGGCGACCTCAGCCAGGGACGCCGCACGCAGTTGCTCGACGACTTCAAGGCCTCGCGCCTGCAGGTGCTGGTCGCCACCGACCTCGCGGCGCGCGGCATCGACATCATCCAGCTGCCAGTGGTCGTCAACTACGACCTGCCGCGCTCGGCCGACGACCACGTGCACCGCATCGGCCGCACCGGCCGCGCCGGCGAGGCGGGCCTGGCGGTCAGCTTCGTCACCCCGGCCACCGAGGCGCACTTCCGGCTGATCGAGAACCGCCAGGGCCAGCGCGTGCCACGCGAGACGATCGCCGGCTTCGAGCCCAAGGAAGTCGCGCCGCCCAAGGGCGCGGCCGAATCGCCGAACAACAAGGGCGGCGTCAAGGGCAAGCGGCCCAGCAAGAAGGACAAGCTGCGCGCCGCCGAGGCGGCGAAGGTGGCCGAGCGCGCGGCGCGGGCGGCGAAGCGGAATCGGTAGCCGGAGTAGGAGTCGGCTTGCCGGCCGCGACGGACGCTTACGAGGCGTCTTCGTAACGCGATCGCGGGAACGACGGCAGGCCGTCGCCGAACAGCGTCCAGGGCAGGTCGTGGCTGAGCCAGGAATGATGGGTCGGCGGCGTCGAGGCGGGCTCGTCCAGGCTGCAGGTGGCTACCTCCACGCCATCGGGATCCTCGCTGCTCGCGTACGCCACGTGGGTACCGCACGTGCCGCAGAACCAGCGCGTGATCGACGGCGAGGTTGAGAAGGTCGACGGCGTGCCCTGGATGAACGAGAAGCGCGCCGCGGGCACCGACAGCCAGGCCACCACGGGCGCGGCGAAGAGGCTCCTGCAGGTGCGGCAATGGCAGATCATGCTGCCCTGCGGAGGCGCAGACAGGCGGTAGCGGATCGCACGGCAGAAACATCCGCCTTCCAACTGCTCGGTTTCCATGTGGGCCTCCCTGGAAGGCTCAGGCTCCGGGTGCGTGGCAAACCGCCTCGATGTTGTGCCCGTCCGGCCCGATGACGAAAGCGGCATAGTAGTTCGCGCTGTAGTTCGGGCGCAGACCGGGCGCGCCATTGTCCGTGCCGCCCGCTTCCAGGGCCGCTCGGTAGAAAGCATCGACTTGCGCGCGACTCTCGGCCGTGAACGCCAGGTGAAGATGCGCCGGCTTCTCGTCGGTCTGGAACAGGCACAACGACGTCGTGCCCTTGCCGCAAAGCTCGACACCGTAGGTCGGCACCCCTTCGGAGACGACGGCGACGCCGAGCGGTTCGAGTGCCGCGAGGAAGAACGCCTTGCTCGCTGCGTAGTCGCTGACTCCGAACTTGACATGGTCGAACATGAGTTCTCCTGTGATGGGGTGGGTGGATGCGAGGGGGTGCCGGGTCTTCAGCGCGCGGCCGCATTCAACGCCTGCGCCGCCAACCCCACCCGTCGCGCCGCGCGCGTCGCCAGCTGCAACCGCCTTCGCAACCACGGCAACACCGCGCTGTCCGGCAGCGCCGCCGGCACCGCGGTATGGTCGACGTCCTCGCTGGGCACCGTGCCGCTGACGACCACCGGCGCGCCCGCCGCGCCCGGTGCGCCGCGCTGCGGCGACGTGCCGACGGTGGGGTTGTCGAGCGCCTGGTGCAGCGCGACGCAGGCTTCGGTAAGCGCCTTCTGCGCCACCGCGGCTTCGAGCTGCGCGCCGCGTCGCGCGAGCAGCAGCCGTACCGCCACCAGTTGCGCCATCAGCACGTGGCAGCGCGTGAGCATCTCGGCGAGCGCGTACATCGGCACCTGCACGCGCTCCGGCTCGGCACCGGTGCGCTGCGCCGCCGACGCGATCGCACCGACAGCCTCGTAGACCTCGCGCCGCGCGAGCCGCAGCTTCAGGTCAGGCTGGGTCGGGTCGGGCATGCGCATCACTTCGCTGGTGAGCGTGCGCAGGCTCTTGAGCACGCGCTGGTTCAGGCGCGCGATGCCGCGTCGCTCCCACCAGGGCCAGACATAGCTGAAACCCCAGGCGAGCGCGGCGCCCATGATGGTGTCGGCGACGCGCTCGAACACGCCGAAGTTCGCGGCGTCGGGCGCGGCCATGTGCGCCTGCATCAATGCCATCACGCTGGCCGCGGCCGCGGTGACGAGGTAGCGCGCGGTGAGAAACGAATGCGCGATGCCCACCGCGACCAGGAACGCGGCCGTCGTCAGCCACGGCGCGCCGAACTGCGCGAGCACCAGCACCAGCAGGCAGCCGATCATCGTGCCCAGCACCCGGTCGTTGCGGCGCGACAGCGTCTGCTCCAGGTTGCCGCGCAGCACCACCGCCACGCTCAGCACCAGCCAGTGCGGATGCGAGGCCCAGGGCAGCGCGAGCCCGATGAAGTACGCGCTGCCCAGGGCCAGGCTCAGGCGCACCGCATGGCGAAAGATCGGCGAGCGGGTGGTGAGCTGCGCGCGCAGCGCGGCCCACGGCCAGCCCTCCGGCGAGATGAAGACCTGCAGCTCGTCGCGCGCCAGCGGCAGCGGCGTGGCCTCGCCGCGCAGCGCCGCCTGCATCCGCGCGAGCACCGCCACCATCTGGCGCGCGCGGCCGTAAAAGGCCACCGCCAGCGGGTAGCGCGGATCGGTGGTCGCGAACAACGGTACGCGCACAGGCGTCTGGGCGCGGGCGGCCGCGGCCGCGTTGCGCGCGACGCTCGCCGGATCGGCCGCCGGACCGACGTCGGGCGCGGCGTTCGAGACCGCCTGCGCGGCCGCCGCGCCGACGATGGCGGCATCGGCGGCGGCCACGTCCGCATCGACCGAGGCCGACGGCGCGACGGCGGAGGCGGAGGCGGCCGAGTCGGCGATCGACGCGGCCGCCGCGGCAGCAGGTGCCGTCGCGGCCTGGCGGGCCGGCGTGGCGTGCCCCGGATGCGGGACGACGACCTCGCCGGTCTCGATATCCGTCTCGTCGAACGGCGACGCCGACGACGCCGGAACCCGCATGCCGAAGTCGCGCAAGGCCTGCGCCATCGCATCGACCGCGTCGGCCACGCGCACGCCGTGGATTCGCAGGCGATCGCGCAACTGGCCGGCGGGGCCGTCATGGCCCAGCAGCTCGATGTCGAGCTCGCCGGCCAGCAGCGTATCGCGCATCTCCACCGCCTGCAGCAGCACCGCGATCGCCGCACCCGTGTGCGGCTCGCCGGCGGCCGGGAACAGGAGGTCGCGCGCGGCCTGCAGGCGCTCGTCGAGCGAGACCTGGCTGCGGATCCAGTCCTGCAGCGGTGGCGTGCCGCCGCTGGTCTCGGTACGCGACAGCAGCGCCGCGCGCGAGCGCAGCAAGGCTGCGAGCGCCTGCAGCGCCGCCGCCAGCGCGAGCGTGCGGTAGCGCGGCTGGAGCATGCGCGAGCTCAGCACCGCCCAGCTGAAATAGGCCAGGCCGCCGACGGCCGTCCAGCCCGAATGGATCAGCAGCTCGTGCGTGCTGGGCGGCGGCGGCGCGGCCAGCGTGAAGATGAGCGCGAGCACCGGGATGAAGGACAGCGGCCCGGCCCTGAGGCCCCAGGCCAGTGCCATGGTCGAGCAGAACGACAGCAACATGATCGTGAAGCCCATCGCCACGCCCGACTCGCGCAGCAGCGCGACGATCAGCCCGCTGGCCCAGCCCACCAGCGCGCCGGTGCCCACGCGGCGCCATGTCCGCGCGGGCGCGATCGGCAGGTCGGCCAGGCTGGCGCAGATCGCCCCGGTGGCCGCGGCCAGCGCCGCAAGCTTGCCGGCGGTCAGCGCGAGGGTGATCTGGATCAGGGAGATGCCCAGCGCCACGGCCAGGCCGTTGAGCACGTGCGCGGGCAGACGCATGGCGAGGCGGGGGGTCTCCATGCGGCCCATTGTGGCGCAGGCATGGTGCCCCCGTGAGCGGGGCGGCGCGCCGCGCGCGAGAATGGGACGCTCCGCCTCCGACCGCCCGCACACGGGCATACGACGATGAACCTCGCCCGCTTCGCCCTGCTCTGCATGTTGGCCATGGCCGTCTCGCGCACCTTCGCGGCGCCGCCGTTGTCCGACGACAAACGGCAGGCGCTGGCGGAATTCATCGTCGCCTACCGCCTGGCCGACGCATGGCCGCAGATGGCGCCCAAGATCGCGCACGACTCGCTGCCGCGCCTCGAGGACGCGACGCACGCCGACCTCGACGCCGACCCGTTTCCCGACCGCACGCAGTCCGACGCCGCCCATGCGCGCGTGCAGTCGCTGCTCGCCGAAGGCCGCCACGAACTGGAGGTGGCCCTGCAGCACTTCGATGCCGACGAGCTCGCCGCGTACACGGCCTACGAGATCTATGCCAAGTATTTCGAGACGGCCGAGATCCGCGAACTCTCCGCGTTCTTCGACTCGGCCACCGGGCGCAAGGTCACCACGCTGGCGCCGAGCATCCTGGTCGAGGCCCGCAAACCCGGTTCCGGCGACGTGATGGCCAAGCACTTCGACGCGCAGGAACTGGCCGAGATCACGGCGTTCTGGAACTCGCCGACGGGGCTGAAGATGAACGCGACCGCCGAGCAGATCCGCGAGGACATGCACGCGCACTTCATCGAGCGCTCGGAGTCCGCGCTGCAGGGCGTGGCGCGTCGCCTGGCGTCGAAAGCCGAGGCCGAGACCGGCGCGGCCGCCACCGCCAGGCCCTGACGCCGGCGTCGGGCGCGCAGCGTCCGTCGCCCCCAGTTCACGGTCTTTTCACGCCGCCGGACACCGCGGCGCGGCACGCAAGCCCAATCATTGCGACAATACGGCCCTTCACCGCTTTTGGTTACGCTGCCGCATGTCCTCGCTTCCCCCGTCCTCCACGCCGCCCGAAGGCGACGATTCCGCGCCCGTGTCGCTGCCCGCAGCCGACGCCGCGCAAGAGGCTCATTCCGCAGCCGCAGCCCCTGCGGAGTCCCCGTCCTCGCCGTCGGAGCCCGTCGATGCGATCGCTGCCGCACCGGTCGATGCCGTCGCACCCGCCGATGGCGTGCCTGCCGAGCAAGCGACCGACGCGGTCGCGCCGCCGGCCGGCAACGCCGCGCCCGTCGCGCAAGAGGACTGCGGCCCGCAACTCAAGAAGTTGTTTCCGGCCCTGTTCTCCAATCCGCCCAAGCCGCTGAAGCTGCGCATCCAGGCCGACATCCAGGCGCGTTCGCCGGGGCTGTTCACCAAGCCGCAGCTGTCCGCGTTCCTGCGCCGCTACACCGGCAGCCACGCGTACCTGAACGCGCTGGTCAAGTCGACCCACCGTTTCGATCTCGACGGCAATCCCGGCGACGAGCTGAGCGACGAGCACCGCGTGGCCGCGACCGAAGAGCTGGCGCGCCGCCGCGCGAACACGCAGGCGCGCATCGCCCTTGAAACCGAGCAGCGCGCCAATCGCGCCACCCTGCTCAAGGACTTCGAGGCCAACACCCTGCCGGCGGCCGAATTCGCCGCCACCAAGGGCGTGCCCGAGGCCGAGCTCGAACCGTTGATCGCACGCGCACGCAAGGAAGCGCTGGAGCCGCCGCCGGCCCCCGCGTTCAATCGCGACCGCCGCGGCCCGCCGCAGAACCGCGGCCCGCGTCCCGAAGGCCAGCGCAACGCGCGCCCGCCGCGCGACGCGAACGCCGCGCCGTCCGCCGACGGTGCCGCGCCGCAGGGCGATGCGCCCCGTGCACCGCGCCCGCCGCGAGCGGATGGTCCGCGTGGCCCGCGCACGGATGCACCGCGCGGTCCGCGCAGCGATCGTCCGCAAGGCCCGCGTGCCGACGCGCCGCGCGCGGACGGCCCCCGGGGTCCGCTGGATGCACCGCGCGCCGAGCGTCCGCGTGGCCCGTTGGACGCGCCACGCGGCCCCCGGCCGGACGCTCCGCGCAACGGCCCCCGGCCGGACAGCCGCGGCCCGCGCGCCGATGGTCCGCGCGGCCCGAACAACGGCCCGCGGTCCGACGCGCCGCGTGGTCCGCGCCGCGACGACGATCGCCGTCCGCCGCGCCCGGACGACTCGCGCCAGCAGCGCCCGAACGTGGTCTCGTCGCCCGCGACGCCCACGGCGATGGCGCTGGCCTTCAGCGCGCTCAGCGCCCTCAAGACCAAGAAGTAAGTTCACGGCGCGCCGGGCCGATGCCGGAAGGGGTCTGGCACCGTCTCGGATCGCGCCGATCAGTCGCCGAGGGCTGCGAAAGCCGCCTCCCTCCGCATTCGATCATGCGAGCGGACGCCTGCATCATGGCGCGGAGAAAGTCGGTGCCAGACCCCTCGCATGGCAGCACGCCAGCGACAGGTCGGCGCGCTTCGTCAAGCCGCCAGCGCGCGCCCCTGCGCATCGAACAGCATCAGGTCGCGCGGCTGCACCTGCAGGCGCACCGGCGTGCCGTGCGGCAGCGTCGCGCTGTCGGGCAACACCGTCTTCACGCTGATGGTGTCGCTGCTGGCATTCGCCGCGTCGCGATCCGACAGGCGGCAGTGCACAAGCGTCACGTCGCCGAGCCATTCCACGCGTTCCACGCTGGCCCTCAGGCCGTCTGGCCCCTCGCCCGTCGTCATCTGCCAATGCTCGGGCCGCACGCCCAGCGAATGCACGCTGGCCAGCGGCGTCGCGCAATCCGGCGGCAGCGCCAGCCGGCCCGCACCCGGCACCTGCACGGCCACGCCCGCGGCGTCGCGCGCGGCCACGGCCGGCAGGAAGTTCATCTGCGGCGAGCCGAGGAAGCCAGCCACGAAACGGTTGACCGGCTGGCGATAGACCGCCGTCGGTGGGCCCACCTGCTCGATGCGGCCGGCGTTGAAGACGGCGATGCGGTCGCCCAGCGTCATCGCCTCGACCTGGTCGTGCGTGACGTAGACGATGGTCGCGCCCAGCCGCTCGTGCAGGCGCGCCATCTCGAGCCGCATCTGCGTGCGCAGCGACGCGTCGAGGTTGGACAGCGGCTCGTCGAACAGGAACACCTTGGGCTCGCGCACGATCGCCCGGCCGATCGCCACACGCTGGCGCTGTCCGCCCGACAACGCGCGCGGCTTGCGCTCCAGCAGCGGCTCGAGCTGCAGCGATTCGGCGGCGCGGCGCACGGCGTCGGCAATGTCACGCTTCGAACGGCCTGCGATCTTCAACGCAAAGCCCATGTTCTCGGCCACCGTCATGTGCGGGTAGAGCGCGTAGCTCTGGAACACCATCGCCACGCCGCGCTCGGCCGGCGGCGTGTCGGTGACGTCGACGCCCGCGATCAGCATCCGCCCCGCGCTCATCTCCTCGAGCCCGGCGATCATGCGCAGCGTCGTCGACTTGCCGCAGCCCGACGGCCCCACCAGCACCATGAACTCGCCTTCGGCCACCGTGAGGTCGATGCCGTCGACCGCCGTCACGCCGTTCGCGTAGGTGCGGCGCAGGCCCTGCAGTTGAAGTTCGGCCATTCAGCGCTTTCCGCGTGATTGCTTGTGGTTCGCGATGAAGTCGCGGTACCAGTGCGCGCTGGCCTTGGGCGTGCGCGCCTGCGTGTCGTAGTCGACGCGAAACAGGCCGAAGCGCTTCGCGTAGCCCGAGTCCCACTCGAAGTTGTCGAGCAGGCTCCAGTAGAAGTAGCCGCGCACGTCGGCGCCCATCTCGATGGCCTTCTGCACCGCGGCGAGGTGGCCCTGGACGTAGGCCACGCGCGGCGTGTCGACCACTTCCCCGCCGGCGACGATGTCGGCGTTGGCCATCCCGTTCTCGGTGATCAGGATCGGGGGCGGCATGTAGTCTCGCGTGAGGCGCACGAGGTGCTGCGTGAGGATCTCGGGCACGATTTCCCAGCCCATGTCGTTGACGCCGTGCGGCGCCGGCGCCGGGATCTTCGGCTCGCGCATGCTGACCCAGTTGCGCGTGTAGAGGTTGATGCCCAGGAAATCGAGCGGCTGGCGGATGACGGCCATGTCACCCGGAGCAACGACCGGGGCGTCCGCACCCAGGTGCTCGACCGCATCGGCCGGATAGGCGCCGCGGAACAGCGGATCCATGTACCAGCGCACGTCCAGGCCGTCGGCGATGCGGGCCGCCTGCAGATCGGCCGGCGTCTTCTCCGCGGCGACTGCGGGCGTGTGGTTCAGCACGATGCCCAGCTGCGGGTTGCGCCCGCCGGCGTTGCCGCGCGCGACGGCACGCATCGCCTCCAGGGCGAGCCCGTGTCCCAGCAGCAGGTGGTGCGACACCTGCATCGAGGCCTTGCGGCTCTTGAGGCCCGGCGCGAACTGGCCCGTCTCGTAGCCCAGCGTGGCGACGCACCAGGGCTCGTTGAGCGTCGAGATCGACACCAGCCGGTCGCCGAAGCGGCGCGCGATCTCGGCGGCGTAGTCGGCGAAGTGCTGCGCCGTTTCGCGTGACTGCCAACCGCCGATCGACTCCTGCAACGCCTGCGGCAGGTCCCAGTGGTGCAGCGTCGCATGCGGGGCGATGCCGGCCGCGAGCAGCGTGTCGATCAGCCGGTCGTAGAACGCGAAGCCGGTCTCGTTCCAGGCGCCCTGTCCCAGCGGTTGCACGCGCGGCCAGGCGAAGGAGAAACGGTAGGCATCGAGCCCCAGCCAGCTCATGCGCTCGACGTCCTGCGGCATGCGGTGCAGGTGGTCGCAGGCGACGTCGATGTTGGAGCCGTCCTTGATCTTGCCGGGCGTGGCGCAGAACGCATCCCAGATCGACGGCCCCTTGCCGTCGCCGGGCGCGCTGCCTTCGATCTGCGCGGCGCTGGTGGCGACGCCGAGCGTGAAGTCGGTCGGCAGCGTGGGAAAGGGAAACTGTGAGGAGCTCATGGGTGGCAGGAGTTAGCTTTTGACGGCACCGGCGGTGAGGCCGGCGACCAGGCGGCGCGCGGAGAAGACGAAGGCGACGAGCAGCGGCAGCATCGCGATGGCGCTGCCCGCCATCAACGCACCCCACTCGGTGTTGTTGGGGCTCTGCATGCTGCGCAGCGCCAGGGGCACGGTGTAGTTCTCGACGCTGCGCATCACCACCAGCGGCCCGACGAAGTTGTTCCAGGCGTTGATGAACGTGATCAGGCCCAGCGTGCCGAGCGCCGGGCCGCACAACGGCATCACGACGCTCCAGAACGTGCGCAGCTCGCCGCAGCCGTCCATGCGCGCCGCGTCGATCAGGTCGCGCGGGATGGCCGAGCCGATGTACTGGCGCATCAGGAAGATGCCCAGGGCGCCGGCGGCGCCGGGAACGTACAGCGCGCGCGGCTGGTCGATCCAGCCGAGCCAGTCCATCACCATGAAGGTGGGAATCATGTTGAGGAAGCTGGGCAGCATCATCGAGCCGACCACCAGTGCGAACAGGATCTTCTTGCCGGCGAACTCGTGCACCGCGAACGCATAGCCGGCGAGCGCGCACAGCAGCAGGTTCAGTGCCGTCGTCAGCGTCGCCACGTACAGGCTCAGGCCCAGGTTGCGCCAGAACGGCAGGCGCTCCAGCAGCAGTTGCAGGTTGGACAGGAAGTGGGTGCCGAACCACAGCGGCGGCGGCGACGCGAAGATGTCGGCGCGCGCGTGCGTGGCGAACACGAACGTGAACCAGAACGGCGCAGCCAGCAGCACGACGCCGGCGGCTACCACCGCGAGCGTCGCCACGCGCGCGGGCGTGAGTCGTTCAGCGCGCGACATCGCTGGCGCCTTCCTTGCCGAACAGGCGCGCGTTGCCCCAGGTCAGCGCCGCGATGATGAAGAACAGCAGCCACGAGACGGCCGACGCGGTGCCGAAGTCGCCGTCGGAGAACGCCATGCGGTACATGAAGGTCGCGGTGGTCATCACGCTCGTGGCCACGCCGGAGTCCGGCGGGATCAGGATGAACGGCTCCTCGAACAACTGCAGGTTGCCGATCAGCGTCAGGGTGATCGCGAAGAACATCATCGGCTTGAGCAGCGGCAGGGCGATGTAGCGGAACTGCTGCCAGCGCGACGCGCCGTCCAGCGTGGCGGCCTCGTACAGGTCGCCCGAGATCACCTGCAGCGCCGACAGGTACAGCACCACGTTCCAGCCCAGGTAGCGCCAGAACACGACGAAGGCGATCGTGATGCGGGCCCAGAACGCGTCGCCCAGCCAGTCGATCGGCGGGCCGGGCAGCAGCGCGTTGATCACGCCGAAGTCCTTGGAGAACAGCGTCGTGAAGATCAGCGCGATCGCGACGCTGGAGGTCACGTACGGCACGAAGTACGCGCCGACGACGAAGTTGCGGCTGCGCTTGAGCGTCATGTGGATCAGGAA
>Ga0307516_10007675_pt1 | contig 12346 bp, 10 predicted proteins | sample 19_EM_MG_FD_203310 | JGI IMG/M metagenome (GOLD analysis project Ga0307516, IMG submission 203310) | Populus trichocarpa ectomycorrhiza microbial communities from riparian zone in the Pacific Northwest, United States - 19_EM | ecosystem: Host-associated > Plants > Roots > Unclassified | place...
TCTCCGGGAGGTCACCGTGCCAACGTGTGGCGTCGTATACGTCCACTCGACCCCACTCGCCGTGTGCCAGCACGTCGAGTGGGCGATCGCGCGCGTCCTGACCGCGCCGGTCAATCTGCACTGGACTGGGCAGCCGGTTGATGCCGGCATGCGGCGGTCCGAGTGCAGCTGGACCGGCCGGCCTGGGACGGGTGCGGAGCTGGCTGCTGCCCTCCGGCAGTGGCCCATGATCCGTTTCGAGGTCACCGAGGAGCCGAGCCCCGGCGTTGACGGGGAGCGTTTCATGCATGTCCCCGGGCGCGGGCTGTTCCGGGGCACTATCGGCGCGTCCGGTGACATCCAGATCGGTGAGGACCGGCTGCGGGCCATCATGGCCGCGGCCAAAGCTCCCGAGGCGCTTTCGCATGCCCTGGAGAAGGCGCTCGGGACGGCGTGGGACGCCGAGCTCGAGCCCTATCGCTACGCCGGGGACGGAGCACCGGTCACGCTGCTGACCCGCGTGGGCTGACCCCGCGCGCAGGCCCAGCACTGACTCCCGCACCGGACGAGCACTGGGCCGGCGCCGGACGAGCGCGGGGGCGAGCGTCGGGCGAGCGCGGGGACCAGCGTCGGACGAGCGCGGGGACCAGCGTCGGACGAGCGCGGGGACCAGCGTCGGGCCAGCGCGGGGACCAGCGTCGGACGAGCGCGGGGACCAGCATCGGGCCAGCGCCAGATCAGCACTGGGCCAGCACAGGGACCAGCGCCCGGCCGGCACCGGATCAGCGTGGGGGCCGGCGCCGGGCCAGCGCGAGCGTGAAGTCCGACGCGCCGACCCCGCGGGGGACAGGAGCGAGCCAGGTTTGTCTACCCGGTGGATAGCTGATCCAATGGCGGCCGTGAATAGGGCGCTTCGCGTGGCTGTGACCGTACCCCTGGCTCTGTCTTTGCTGGTGGGGTGCGGCAGCGACGCGGCGCCGCAGCCGGCCCCCGTCCGGGCATCGTCCGCCGGGCCGGCGCCGGCCGTGAGCGCCGCCGGGCCGACCGGCGATCCCGCCGCGCGGGCGCAGACCGCGGTCCGGAGCCTCACCGACGAGCAGCTTGCCGGCCAGGTGCTGATGCCCTACGCCTACGGTGACGCCGCCGACCGGGTCGATCAGACGGCCGCGGCAGGCAACCAGCGGATCGCCGGCGTGGACACCCCCGCCGAGATGGTCACGAAGTTCGGCCTCGGCGGGCTCATCCTGGTGGCGTTCGCCCCGGACGACCCGACCGGGGCGACCAACCCGGCCACGAACGTGGACAGTCCGCAGCAGGTCCGTGCGCTGACCGACGGCCTGCAGCAGACGGCGACCCGGCTGCCCGGCGGTGCGCCGCTGCTGATCGGCACCGACCAGGAGTACGGCGTGGTCACCCGGGTCAAGAACGGGGTGACCCTGCTGCCGTCCGCGATGGCGTTCGGCGCGACGGGCAAGCCGCAGCTCACCGAGGGCGCCTGGCGGGCGGCGGGCGAGGAACTGGCCGCGATGGGCATCAACCTCGACTTCGCGCCGGTCGCCGACACGCTGGGGGCGCAGGGCAGTTCGGTGATCGGCTCCCGTTCGTTCGGCGCCGACCCGCAGGCGAACGCCGCCCAGGTGCAGGCGGCGGTGCGGGGCATTCAGGGCGCCGGCGTGGCGGCGGCGCTCAAGCACTTCCCCGGCCACGGGCACACCACCGGCGACAGCCACGACGGTCTCCCGGTGGTCGCGCAGAGCCGGGCCAAGTGGGACGCCGAGGACCGGCCGCCGTTCGCCGCCGGCATCACCGCGGGTGCCGGTGTCGTGATGTCCGGGCACCTCGACGTCGTGGGCCTGGACAAGGGGGTCGCGGCGACGTTCTCTCGCAAGATCATGACGGACGTGCTGCGGGGTGAGCTGAAGTTCACCGGGGTGGCGATCACCGACGCGATGAACATGCCGCCGGCGATGAAGTGGCCGGCGGGTGAGGCGGCGGTCCGCGCGCTCAACGCCGGCAACGACATCCTGCTCATGCCGCCGGACCTGGCCGGTGCCCGGGACGGCATCCTGGCCGGGCTCAAGGACGGCAGCCTGCCACGGGCACGCCTGGTCGAGGCGGTCACCCGGGTGCTCACGCTGAAGTTCCGCGCGGGCCAGGCCCGGCCGGAGCTGTCCACCATCGGCTCGGCCGCACACCAGCGGGCCGTCGGTGCCGCCGACGCGGCCGCCGTCACCCTGCTCAAGGGCCCGTGCTCCGGGCCGTTGGTGACCGGGCCGGTCACCGTCAGCGCGTCCGGCGGCCGCGAGACGGCCCGGGCCAACCTGGTCAAGGCCCTCCAGGACGCGGGCGTCAAGGTCCAGGCCGCGGGCGGCACGGTCGTGCACCTCGTCGGGTACGGCGACAAGCAGATCGACCTGAGCCCGGACGCTGCGGTCACGGTCATCATGGACACCCCCTACCTGCTGGCCGGTTCGCGGTCGCCGACGCTGCTCGCGACCTATTCGTCCAGTCCGCTCGCGCTGACCGCGCTGGCCGCGGTGCTCGCCGGCAAGGCGACCGCACCGGGCAAGTCACCGGTGGCGGCAGGCAAGCTGCCCCGCAGCGCCTGCGCCAAGTGAGCCGCCGGTAGCGCCCCGGCGCCGAGCCGACGCGCTCCCAGCGCGGACGCGTTCCCGGCGCCGACCGGCGTCGGCGTGGCGTCTGCGTCGAGTGAGCCCCGGTTGTGGCGCGGCGGCGTCCGGCGTCAGCGCAGCGCCTGCGCCTGTGCCAAGTGAGCCGCCGGTAGCGCCCCGGCGCCGAGCCGACGCGCTCCCAGCGCGGACCCGTTCCCGGCGCCGACCGGCGTCAGCGCTGTGCCTGCGTCGAGTGAGCCGCTCGGCGGCGTCCGGCGTCGGCGTGGCGCCTGCGTCAAGTGAGCCGCCGGTAGCGGCCCGGCGCTGACCCGTGCCGGCGCCGGAACGCCGTCGCGAACGCGAACTCCGAGGTGTACCCCACCCGGTGCGCGACGGTGGCCACGGTCGCGTCCGAGTCGCGCAGCAGCCGGGCCGCCACGGTCATCCGCCACCAGGTCAGATAGCTCAACGGCGGCCGGCCGACCAGGGCGCTGAAGCGGCGGGCGAACGGCGCCCGGGACAGCCCGGCATGCGCTGCCAGGGAAGCCACCGTCCACGGCCGGGCCGGATCCCCGTGCATGGCGTGCAGCGCGGCCGCGGTCACCGGGTCGCGCAGGGCCGCAGCCCAGCCCGTCGGCGCCGCGGGTTGTTCGGCGTACCAGCGGCGCAGCAGGTAGAGCAGAAGCATCTCCAGCAGGGCGGGGACGACGGCGTCCGTGCCGAGCCGCGGGTGTTCCAACTCGGCGGTGAGCAGGCCGACCGCGGCGCGCAGTTCGTCGGTCGGGGTCAGCCGGATCAGCTCCGGCAGGTCGTGGACCAGCGGGTGCACCTGGGCGGGGTCGATCTCGTACGCGCCGCAGAGCGTGACCACCTCCTGGCCGCGCGGTGACGGCCCCGGTTCGGCGGCGAAGGAGGCGGTGCACGGCGCGGGCACGGCGTCCGGCGTACCGGCGAGGGCATGCGCCCGACCGTGCGGCCGGAACACGACGTCGCCGGCGTCGAGCCGGACGGGCGCGGCGGCGCCCGGCGGGAGCAGCCAGGGCGACCCGCGCAGGATCACCTGGAAGCCCATCGCGCCGGGCACCTCGGCGAACTCCTGCGCCCAGGGCGCGTCCCAGCCGAGCAGCATCGACCGCGGCCGCCCGGTCCGCTGCACCGCGAGCACGTCGCTGAGCACATCCATGCCACACCCGCCGAGACGATTGCGAAGGTTTCCGGGACTCAGAAGCATAGGGCGTCCTCACCGGTCCGCCTACGGTCGGTGATTATGAGAGCAGCGCGCATTCACCGGTACGGCGGCCCGACCGTGATCAGCCTCGACGAGATCCCGACCCCGGTGCCGGGACCCGGCGAGGTGCTGATCCACGTCGCCGCCACCTCGCTGAACCCGACGGAGACGGCCCTACGCTCGGGGCGGCTGGCCGAGTTGCTGCCGATCACCCTGCCGTTGACCCTGGGCTGGGACGTCGCGGGCACCGTGGACGGCGAACCGGTCGTCGGGATGCTCGCCTCGGGCGCGGCCGCCGAGTTCGCGGTGGCGGCTGCCACGGCCCTGGTGCCCGCCCCGGCCACCGTCCCGCTCGCCGACGCGGCCGCCCTGCCGCTGGCCGGCATGACCGCCTGGCAGGCCGTCACCGAGCACGCCAAGATCGTGCCCGGCGAGCGCGTCCTGATCAACGGGGCGGGCGGCGGCATCGGCGGCTTCGCGGTCCAGCTCGCCCGGCACGCGGGTGCTTACGTGCTGGCCACCGCGAGCCCCCGCAGTGCCGCGACGGTCCGCGGCCTCGGCGCCGACGAGGTGCTCGACTACACCGCCGGGCCGCTGAAGGTCGGGGCGCCGGTGGACGTGCTGCTCAACTGCGCGTCGATCCCACCGGCCGCCGCGGCGGCGCTGGTGCCCCTGGTCCGGCACGGCGGCCGGATCGTCACGGTCGCCACCCCGATCGAGGCCGCCGTGGCCTCCGGCGTGACCGCGGGGCACATGATCACCCGCAATGATCCGGCCGATCTCGCGGAGCTGGTACGGCTGGTGGAGGCGGGCGTCCTGCGCCTGGACATCACCGCCCGCCGGACCCTGGCGGACCTGCCGGAACTGCACCGCCTGGCCGAATCCGGCGCCACCCACGGCAAGATCATCGTGACCCCGTAGCGCGTCGCGAACGGCGATCCGATGGCGCCCGGGTGCGCTACGCGGTGCGGGCTGGGTCGTTAGCCGGGTTTCGGATGGGATCCGCCCTCGGCCAGTGCGGGGTGATGCCGTGCGCGGCGCGGGCTGGGCGGTCGGCTCAGGTTTCGGATGGGATCCGGCCTCGGTCAGAGCGGGATGTTGCCGTGCGTGCCGCGGGCGGCCGGGGCCGCTGCCAGGGCCTCCGCGATGCGGCGGCGGGTCTGTTCCGGCGTGATCACGTCGTCCACCACGCCGATCTCCAGCGCCCTGCTGACCCCGCCGGCCGTCCGCAGCTGCTGTTGGATCAGCGTCTCGCGCACCGCGTCGCGCTCCTCGTGCGGGGTGGACGCCAGCTTCTTGCGGTGCAGGATGTTCACCGCCGCGCTCGCGCCCATGACCGCGACCTCGGCGTTCGGCCAGGCGAACACGGCCGTGGCGCCCAGCGAGCGGGAGTTCATCGCGATGTACGCGCCGCCGTACGCCTTGCGGGTCACCAGGGTGACCCGGGGCACGACCGCCTCGGCGAAGGCGTGCAGCAGTTTCGCGCCGCGGCGCACCACGCCGTCCCATTCCTGGCCGAGGCCGGGCAGGTAGCCGGGCACGTCCACGAGCACGATCATCGGCACGCCGAGCGCGTCGCACATCCGCACGAAGCGGGCGGCCTTCTCCGCGCTGGTCGCGTCCAGGCAGCCGCCCAGGCGCAGCGGGTTGTTGGCGATGACGCCGACCGTGCGGCCGCCGAAGCGGCCCAGCGTGGTCGACACGTTCGGCGCCCACTTGGCGTGCAACTCCACGCCGGGCTCGTCGAGCAGCGCCCGGACCAGCGGCTTCACGTCGTAGGCCCGGTTGAACTCGGCCGGCATGCTCTGCGAGAGGTCACGATCCTCGGCGACGTCCGCCGGGACCAGCCGGCCCTGGCGGCCGAGCAGCACGGTGAGCTTGCGGGCCTCGGCCAGTGCGCTCTCGTCGTCCTTGGTGGTGATGTGCACCACGCCGGAGCGGCGGCCGTGCGGCTCGGGGCCGCCGAGGCGTTCCATGTCGACCTGCTCGCCGGTGACGCTGCGGACCACCTCGGGCCCGGTCACGAAGATCCGGCCGGCCTTGCTCATGATCACGATGTCGGTCAGCGCCGGCCCGTAGGCCGCGCCGCCGGCCGCCGGGCCGAGCACCACAGAGATCTGCGGTACGCGCCCCGACGCGCGCACCATCGCCGCGAACACCTGACCCACGCCGTCCAGCGCGACCACGCCCTCGGCGAGCCGGGCACCCCCGGAGTGCCAGAGGCCGAGCACCGGCACCCGCTCGCGGACGGCGGTGTCGATGGCGTCGACGACGTGCCGGCACCCCTCGATCCCCATCGCGCCGCCCATCCGGGTGGCGTCGGTGGCGAAGGCGATCGCCGCCGTGCCCTCGACCTCACCACGCGCCCACAGCACGCCCGAGTCGTCCGCGGGGGCGAGCAGGCGCAGCGAACCGTGGTCGAAGAGCGCCCGCAGGCGCGCTTCGGGATCGCGGTGGTCGACGGCCGGATCGGCCGAGGATGAGGTCGTGGTCACGGCGCTCTCCAAGTCGGGGTGCGGGTCACACGCGGGTGAACACCAGTGCCACGTTGTGTCCACCGAAGCCGAACGAGTTGTTCAGCGCGGCCGGGATGTCGAGCGGGCGGGCCTTGTGGGCCGCCACGTCGAGCGTCAGGGCGTCGTCCGGGTCGTCCAGGTTGATGGTCGGCGGGACGATGCTGTCCCGGATCGCCAGGATCGTGGCGATCGATTCCAGCGCGCCGGCCGCGCCGAGCAGGTGCCCGGACATCGACTTGGTCGAGGTGAGGACCGGGTGGTCGCCGATTGCGGCGTGCAGGGCGGCGATCTCGGCCATGTCCCCGGCCGGTGTGGAGGTGGCGTGCGCGTTCACGTGCTTGATGTCGGACTTGGCGACCCCCGCGTCGGCCAGCGCCTTCGCGATGGCCCGGATCGCCCCGGCACCCTGGGGGTGCGGCTGGACGATGTCGTAGCCGTCCGAGGTGATGCCGGCGCCGGCCAGCCGGGCGTAGATCGTCGCGCCGCGGGCGATGGCGTGGTCGGCGCGCTCGAGGACGAGCGCACCCGCGCCCTCGCCGAGCACGAAGCCGTCCCGGCCCTTGTCCCACGGCCGCGAGGCCTTCTCCGGGTCGTCGTTGCGGGTCGACATGGCCCGCATCGAGGCGAAGCCGGCGATCGGCAGCGGGTGGATCACGGCCTCGGTGCCGCCGGTCATGACCACGTCGGCCCGGCCGGCCCGGATGAGGTCCAGGCCGAGCGAGAGGGCCTCGGCGCCGGTCGCGCAGGCGCTGGCCATCGCGTGGACGCCCGCCTGGGCGCCGAGCTCGAGGCCGACCCAGGCGGCCGGGCCGTTGGGCATGAGCATCGGCACGGTGTGCGGGCTGACCCGGCGCGGCCCGTGGGCCTCCAGGATGTCGTCCTGGTTGAGCAGGGTCTGCGCGCCACCGATGCCGCTGCCGAAGCTGACCGCGAGGCGCTCCGGGTCGAGGCCGGAGTCCTTCAGGCCGGCGTCGGCCCAGGCCTGGTGGGCGGCGATCAGCGCGATCGCCTCGGAACGGTCGAGCCGGCGCAGCTTGACGCGTTCCATGACCTCGGACGGGTCCACGGCGAGCTGGGCGGCGATGCGGACGGGCAGTTGCGCGGCCCACTCCTGGGTGAGTGCACTCACCCCGGAGCGGCCGGCGAGCATGGCGTCCCAGGTGGACGCGACGTCCCCGCCAAGCGGGGTCGTCGCGCCGAGCCCGGTGACGACGACGTCTGTCGAGCTCATGTCAGTGGTTCGCCTCGATGAAGGAGACGGCGTCGCCGACGGTCTTGAGGTTCTGCACCTCGTTGTCGGGGATCTTGACGCCGAACTTCTCCTCGGCGGCTACCACGACCTCGACCATGGACAGCGAGTCGACGTCCAGGTCGTCGGTGAAGGACTTCTCCTCGGCGACGTCGTCCGGGTTCACGCCGGCGACCTCCTCGAGGATCTCGGCGAGGCCGGAAGTGATCTCAGCGCGGGTAGCCATGTTCGGTGGTTCCTCTCGATGGTGGGGAAAACTCGCGGGCAGGCCGGTCGCCTGACCTACGGGCAGCGGATGACCTGGCCCGCGTACGTGAGGCCGCCGCCGAAGCCGAAGAGCAGGACCGGGGCGCCCGAGGGCACCTCGCGGCGCTCGACCAGCTTGGACAGGGCCAGCGGCACACTGGCCGCGGAGGTGTTGCCGGACTCGACCAGGTCCTTGGCGATGACCACGTCCGGGCCCAGGCCCAGGCGCTTGACGATGCCGTCGATGATGCGGGTGTTGGCCTGGTGCGGCACGAAGGCGGCCAGCTCCTCCGGCCGCACGCCGGCCCGCTCGCAGGCCTGCAGCGCGAACGGGGCCAGCGCGGTGGTCGCCCAGCGGAAGACGATCTGACCCTGCTGCTGGATGTACGGCTGCCAGCCCTCGATCCGCAGCACGTCGCCCTTCTCCGGGGCCGAGCCCCAGAGCACCGGGCCGACGCCGGGCTGCTCGCCGTCGGGGACAGCGGAGACCACGGCCGCGCCCGCGCCGTCGCCGAAGAGCACGGCGGTGGTGCGGTCGGTCCAGTCGGTGACGTCGGAGAGCTTCTCGGCGCCGATGACGATGGCGTTGCGGCTGGCACCCGCCCGGATCGCGTGGTCGGCGGTGCCCAGCGCGTACGAGAAGCCGGAGCAGGCCGTGTTCACGTCCATCGCCGCCGGGGCGCTGATGCCCAGCCGGGCGGCGACGCGGGTCGCCACGTTCGGGCAGCGGTCGATGGAGGAGCAGGTGGCCACGACGACCATGTCGATGTCGGCGGCGGTGAGCCCGGAGCCGGCCAGGGCCTTCTCCGCGGCGAACGTGGCCATGTCGGCGACCGTCTCGGCCTCCGCGACGCGCCGCTCGGCGATGCCGACCCGGTCCCTGATCCAGGCGTCGTTGGTGTCGACGATCTTGGCGAGATCGTCGTTGGTGACAATGCGCGAGGGCTGGTAGTGCCCCATCGCGACGATGCGAGAACCCGCGGTCATCGTGTTGCTCCTTCGATCGCGACGGACACGGTCACTGCTGTTGCCCGCCGATGCGGGCCACCGGCTGGCCGGGAGCCACCGGATCGTCGTGGTGGGCCAGCCACTCGGTCAGCAGGCCGGCCGCGTGCGCGGTGATCTCGACCGGGCCCTGCCGGGTGACCACCTGGCCGACGGTCTGCCCGGTGCGCACGTCGGCGCCCTCGGCGAGCCCCTCGGCGGGCTGGAACAGCCCCGCGCTGGGTGCCACCACCACCCGGAACAACGGGGTCGGCTCGTGGGTCGACACGGTGCCGTGCCGGGCGATCAGGTCGCGGGCCGCGGGCAGGTCGTCCGGGGTGTTGAGGGTGACGATCTCGGGGGCGTTCTCGCCCTTGAGCTCGCGCTTGACCAGGCCGGCCAGGGTGCCGGCCGGCGGCAGCTCGATGATGCCGGTGACGCCCAGGTCGCGCAGGTTCCGCATGACCAGGTCCCAGCGGACCGGGGCGGTGACCTGGCGGACCAGGCGCTGCAGCAGCTCGCGGCCGTGGATCACCGCGGAGCCGTCCAGGTTTGACAGCAGGATGCGGGCCGGGTCGGTCACCGGGACGCCGCCGGCGACGGCGCCGAGGGCCCGCTCGGCGGGAGCCATGTACGGCGTGTGGAACGCCCCGGCGACCTGCAGCGCGATGACCCGGGCCCGGGCCGGCGGCTCGGCGGCGAACTTGGCGAGCGCGTCCAGCGCGCCGGCGGCGACGATCTGGCCGGCGCCGTTGCGGTTGGCCGCGAACAGCCCGTGGCGCTCGATCGCGGCGACCACCTCGTCGGCGTCGCCGCCCAGCACGGCGCTCATGCCGGTGGGCTCCAGGGCGCAGGCGGCGGCCATCTCGCGACCGCGGACCCCGGCGAGGGTGATGGCGGACTCGGCGGGCAGCACCCCGGCGAGGGTGGCGGCGCCGAGCTCACCGACGCTGTGCCCGGCGACCAGGCCGACGTCGTACATCGGCAGGTGCTCGGCGGCGAGCAGGGCCGCGGCGACGAGCAGCGGCTGGGTGCGCGCGGTGTCCTTGATCGCCTCGGCGTCGGCCTGGGTGCCGAGGTGGATCAGGTCGACGCCGGCGAGCGCGGACCACCACTTGAGGCGCGCCTCGGCGCCGGGAAGATCGAGCCATCCAGAGAGGAAGCCGGGCTTCTGGGAACCCTGGCCGGGAGAGAGTACGGCGAGCACGGACTCGACTCTTCCGGATGCGGGCTCGTTCCGGGGTTGCTGCACGGGACCAAACCCTACGACCGGCGTTGTAGCTTTCCTACAAACACCCCCGTGTTTCGTCCAGATTGGGCATGGTATCGAGGCTCTGGTGGGTGGCGAAGGTGCCCTCGGCCCGGCCGTGATTTAGCTCGCAGGATCGAGGCGCCCGATGGTCAGGGCCATCCGCAGGGCGAACGCGTCCCGCCCGTCCAGCGGCGACAGGCCGGTCACCTCCGCAACCCTTTTGAGGCGGTATCGCACGGTGTTCGGGTGCACGAACAGCTCCCGGGCGGCGCTTTCCAGCACCCCGCCGGCCGCGAAGAAGGCGTCCAGCGTCTTGAGCAGCCCGCCGCCCGCGCGGGACAGGGCGCCGTACACGTCGTGCCGGAGGGCGCGCCTGGCCTCGGAGTCCCCGGCCAGCGCCCGCTCCGGGAGCAGGTCGTCGGCGCTCACCGGGATCGGGGCGCCGGGCCAGGCGGGCGCCGCCCGGAAGCCGGCCAGCGCGGCCCGGGCCGACTCGGTGGCCTGGTCCAGCGACGGGACGGCCGGGCCCACCACGATCGGGCCCTCGCCGAAGCTCGGCGCCAGGTGCCCGGCCACCGCCAGCGGATCGGCGGCCCCGCCGACCACGACCACGAGCCGGTCGCCGTGCACCCCGCCGATGACCTCGACCCGGGCCCGGCGGGCGGCGCGGTAGACCGAGTGCAGCACCACGGTGATGTCGCCGCCGGGGGAGCGGCCCACGACGACGGCCACCGGCGGGGCGTCCGCCCAGCCCAGTGCCGCGGCGCGGCTGGCGAGCACGTCGGAGGAGTCGCCGCGCAGCAGGGCGTCGACCAGCAGCGCCTGCAGCCGGGCGTCCCAGGCGCCGCGCGACTCGGCGGCGCGGGCGTAGACCCGGGCGGCCGAGAAGGCGATCTCCCGGGAGAACTTGAGGATGGCCAGCGCCAGGGCCTCCTCCTCGCCGGCCGCGGCCAGGCTGCTGACCTCGGCCTCGGCCACGTCGATGGTGACCTTGACGAGGGCGACGGTCTGGGTCAGCGTGATCGAGCGGGCCAGCGCGCGCGGGGCGGCGGCGAAGACCTCGTCGGAGATCTCCTGGGTGCCGGCCGCGGTGCCGCCGGAGCGCAGCCACTCCACCAGGGACCGGACCCCGGCCTGGGCCACCAGCATGACCCAGGAGCGCTGGTCGGCGGGCAGCGCCCGGAACCAGGGCAGGGTCTCGTCCATCCGGGCGACGCTGGCGCTGGCCAGGGCCCCGGCGCGGCGTTCGACCCGGCGCAGGGTGGCGGCCAGCGGGGGCCGCTTCGCCGTACCCCCGGATTTCGCCTCCGTCGCCACCCGGCCAGCCTGTCACGGCCGGGCACGCGGGCGGTCGCCGGTGCCGCGGCACGTCTTTTGATGGCAGCGGTGGGCCCGGTGGTTGTACCGTTCCGCCCGTTGCCGAGCTTTCTTCACCTGCACCCTTTGGGTTATTTGTCCGAAGTCGCGGTGCGCCTTCACCGCGACTTCGGTCGGTGACCTGGCAGGGTGTCGTCCTAGCACCGCAACGGACTGGTCCGCTGGCGGCGTTAATGACGGGCGGCACGGTGCCGATGAGAGCCGGTAGTCCGGATGGCGGGCAGGAGGGGAGGCAGGGATGACGGAGCGCGAGGACGGCCAGCTGTACACCGACGCGGAGCAGACCGCCGCGGAGGAGCCGTTCCCCCCGGCCGCCGAGGAGCCGGTCGACGACGTCCCGCACCGGGTCGGTTGCCGCACCGAGCTGCGCGGCTGGGCCGGTGCCCATCTGCACGGCGCGGTCCGCCCCCGGCGCCGCGCCGTGAGCCGGGGCCGGCCGCCGGGTCGCTGGTGCTGATCGCGGGTCCCGCTCACCCTCGCGGGTGACTGGCAGCGGTGTGGCGGGCTCGTTCCGTCGCATCTCCCAGCCGGCCTCGTCACGGTGTGCCGGTGGACGACAAGAGACGACTCATCCTCGACCAGGCCCTGGCTCTCGTCGACGAACACGGCCTCGGCGCCATGTCCATGCGTGCCGTCGCCGAGCGGGTCGGGCTCACCTCGATGGCGCTCTATCCGTACGTCGGCGGCAAGGATGCCCTGCTCGACGGGCTCGTCGACCTCCTGCACCTGGAGCTGGGCACCGGGTACGGCGAGGATCCCGGTGACATCGACTGGCGGCAGCGCCTCCGTGCCCTGGGCCGCGCGGTGCGGGCGTTGTCGCGGGCGCACCCCGGCGCGTACCCCCTGCTGTTGAACCGGCCCTCCGCCGGCGCCTCCGCGTCCTGGCTGACGGCCGCGCTGCGC
>Ga0307516_10007676_pt1 | contig 12345 bp, 9 predicted proteins | sample 19_EM_MG_FD_203310 | JGI IMG/M metagenome (GOLD analysis project Ga0307516, IMG submission 203310) | Populus trichocarpa ectomycorrhiza microbial communities from riparian zone in the Pacific Northwest, United States - 19_EM | ecosystem: Host-associated > Plants > Roots > Unclassified | place...
AAAAATTATTTTAATATATTTTTAAATAAAAAATACTTTTAAAAACAACTAATAACAAACAAACAAATAAAAAATTCCTCTAACGGATAAATAGGAAATTATCAGGTTGAAGATCAAGGCTATAAATATACATATCTACATCAAAATGTGAAAGTATCCATGATTGCAACCTCAGCAGGAACGGAACAAAAAGATCAAGATACGATAAAAAGTACCAAAGCGAGCACAGAGAGGGCAAAAGGTTCACACAACACCTTGCCCTTCAGCACTCCTTTTTCTTCCCCCTTGTCTCGCGTGAATGTCTCTCTTCTGCCTATTTCACTTTGTTGTGCTCTATCCTCTGTCTACTTGTCCCACTCACTCAACTATCTAGTGCTTCCTGTGTATATTTGCATGTATTAATTTCTTTCTAAATTTATGTCTTCTTTTTTATATCCACACAAACTCTATGATGTTTTAAATTTATGAGTTTTTAGATTGTCAATTTTGTTTTTATCAATACTTATAAAACTAAATATAACATGCTAGGTCAATTTAATGATTCATCGATTTGAAATTTAAACTTAACTGGGTTTTATGTCAAACTAATTTTTTTATTAAAATAATATCATATATCAAACAATACTAAAATAATATTATTTTATGTTTTTAATAAAGATTTAAGTCACTTGTTTGACTTACCCAACTCACAAACCAAATTTTAAATCGAATTGGTTATTATAACTATGCTTTTACCTTAGAGAAAGGGATGCTTAGATGCATAAACCCTAGCCTAAAGGGGCAACATGGCTAAATAACTCCAATGAGGAGATTACACATGAAGTATAGTCGATGCACGATGTTTATTATAATATGATTTGTGTAAGATTATCCATGAAGTATTTGAATAGTTAATTAAATTATTATTCCTTCAAATGATTTCTCCAATGTTGAGGTGGTCCAATCAAGCCCCATACCATGCTGTTATCGAGTTATATAGACTTTATCCTAAAAAAATACAGATACATTATGCAAACAATATGGTTACAATTGTACCTAAAAAATACCGTTTGGCTCAGCGTTTGCCGCAACATTTTTATTTAACCATGAATTCATCTCGTTTGGTTACACAACAGAATGCAATTCTAATGCATAGGCCTCACCATTAAATGTGTTCAAAACTCAGTTTTGTTGAAGCAAAAAATACATGCTTTTCGGAATGCTACGTTTCCTTCTTATATGTGCAGAGTGAATATAATTCACTCTGCACACAAAAGCGAACAGTAAAAAAATTTATTTTTTTTATTTTTAATTATGTTTTATTCAAAAAACTAGTATTTAACATTATTCAGTGACACTACATAAATTAAAAGGAGATCGCATGATGGCGTAGCATTTATAGGATTTGATCGTAATCCCAATTTTGTTCCTAATGATATTTTATCTGATTTTGTTGCACACTCAAAAAATCATGGAAACTGTAGTCCTTATCGGATGAATTTTATATGTGATGAAATTATAGATAGTTTAATAGAACAATAAAAAATATTTTATATAAAGTATTATTTATTTCATGATGTAATAGTAGTAGTTAAATCTACAATATTTAAATAAAAAACAATTAATATTAATATATATATATATATATATATATATATATATATATATTTTTAGTTATTTTATAATCTTAATTTTAACTACATTTTTAACCAAACATATATAAATATCAAACCAATCTCAACTAAAAATATATTTTATAAAACAATATTTTTTCAACAATAACCACAAAAATTAGAAATATATCAAACACACTGCTTAAAGCATGAACCTTAATAGGGACTACATTGCGTTGCCCCCACACCATCAAATTCTCTATAATAAAAATATTTAATTGGTACACAGTAAAATCTAGGATGCCCTTGATAAATTAAATAGTTTTAACCCAATCAAATCACAGTAGGTGTCCACCTTTTGCTCCTAGCATAAATAAAAATATGTAGCCATCAATTTCCAATTCATGATGATTGGATTCCAAACCAATTGCTTCGTACCTTTGAATAGCCTCTAAAGTTTTTAAACTTTGAAGACCATTAGGGCTTAGGCATGATGTAATTACAAAAGAAAAACAGAGAGAGAGATACGTAGTTCTTGTTGATTTAAGGGACATATGAGTTGAATTCTAAATTATAGAGTACTAGCTGTAGTTGTAAAAAAAAAAACAGAGAGAGACCATGATTGGAGTAATATTTTCTTTCTTTTTTATTTACGGAAGCAATTGGTTCCAAAAAAGAATTCTTTGATTATTTTTTTTAAGAATTCTGCTACCAAACTTCATAATATTACCTCTCACTCCGGAAAAAAAATATCATCACAAGAAGAAAATATATATATTTTTCCTTTCAAAGCATGGGTTCACAGATTTTCTATGAGTTGAGCATAAATTTTAATCTTTTCTAATTTATAATTTTTATCTCTTTTTTTTCTTTCGATGACCACTTATTCTAGAAATGAGAGAGTGTTTTTCCTTTTTATTATAATAAATTCTAGTTTATTTATTTCAATTTAAATACTTATAAGAGATTAAGATTTTTTTGTTACAGGTGCAAATACCAAAATTACTAAAAATAAAAAATATTATTCATATAAATAATTACAACAATATTATTTTTTATTATTCGAAAAGATAGAAAGATAAGTAAGTTATCATATACACTTTAAAAATAAAATTATGTTTACATCAAATGACCCCACATGAAATTGGAATACAAACTTGGATGTACTTTAAGAATGTAATTGGATTGTATTTTAAAATTTTTGATTTTTTTAAAATAATTTTAAATTAATATTTTTAATGTTTTTTTATCATTTTGATTTGTTAATATATATAATTGGTCATTATATTCTTAGGTTTTTTTATTTACCATTACACTATAAAATCTAATGACGCCCTAGGTAAATTAAATAGTTTTAACCCCAGTCAAATCACAGTAACTTTTGCTCCTAACATAAATAATGATACGTAGCCATCAATTTTCAATTTAGGATGATTGGAGTCCAAACTAAATGCTTCGTATCTTTGAATAGTTTGTAAAATTTTAAAAGTTTTACAAGCTATTAGGGCTTAGGCATGATGTGACAACAAAAGAAAAACAAGGCAGTCCTTGTTGATTCAAGGGATATATGAGTTAAATTCTATATTATAGATTACTAGCTATAGTTGTAAAAAAAAAGAAAAAAGAAAAAAACAGACAATGATTGGAGTAATATTTTCTTTCTTTTTCATTTAAGGTAGCAATCATTCCAAAAAAAGAATTTGGGTAAAAACTTTTGTGGTGATAATCATATTTATTTTGAATTTCACGCTTTTATATTTTATGTCAAGGATCTTGTCACTAAGAAAGTTTTCCTTTCCACTCAGAGTAATGATGACCTTTATGTTCTCTTCGAATCTTTTGCCACGTCAGTTCCTCACGCCTTTTGGTCTCTTTGCATTTCCGCAACTACTGACCTGTGGTTTCAACGTTTGGGTCATCCAACTCCTTGCATATTAAATTTGTTAGTTTCCGGCAATAAAATCATATGTACTTCTAGACGTTCTCTTACTTAGTGTTAAGCTTGTCCTTTAGGCAAGTCGTCGAGTCTTTCGTTGTGACCTATGGGTCACAAAACTTTTGCTTCCATTGATTTAATATTTAGTAATGTTTGGAGTCCTGCCCCTATGTTTTCTTTTGATGGATTTCGTTACTTTGTTATATTTTTCTATGCGCATACCAAACATATATGTTGGTATTATCCGCTTGTTGCCAAATCTGATGTGTTTTTCATTTTTCAACGTTTTCAAACACTTGTTAAGCGTCAGTTTTCACTTAAAATTAAATCTGTTCAAACTGATTGGGGCGGTGAATATCGTAAGTCAAATAAAGTTTTTCATACCATTGGTATTCATTATCGATTAATCTGTCCTCATACTCATGAACAAAATGACACTGTTGAACGTCGTCATCGACATATTGTTGAAACTGGCCTAACCCGTTTAGGTCAATGTAGTGCACCATTGCGATTTTGGAACTATGCTTTTGAATCATCAATATATCTTATTAATCGCATGCCAACTCTAGTTCTCCAAAATAAATCTCCGTTTGAGTGTCTGTTTCGTCGTACTCCTGATTATAATTTTTTGCGTACTTTTGGGTGCCTTTGTTTTCCCTTTTTGCGTCCATACCATGCTCACAAATTGGATTTTTGTTCTTCTCCGTGTGTGTTTTTAGGATATAGCTCATCTCATCTTGATTATCATTGTCTTGATTTAGCTTCTTGTCGTATTTATGTCTTCTGTCATGTTTGTTTTCATGAAAATGTCTTTTCTTTTGTGAATTCTGAATAGATAACACAAACACCAGTACCCTCCACACAGCCTACACACCTTCCACCCTTGAATCCTCCCCAATTCTTTTAGCCTACCACTTTACCAACCAGCCCAAACAACACCCTTGTTCTGCCCTCTGCTGCACCCCAACAAACCCCCCACTTGCCCACCGTTACTGCCTCTACTTCACCTCCGTCAAGCCTTGCCATATTGTCACTAGTTGCTTGTTTTTCAAATGATCATTATGCAGGAACAGATTCCCCATTGCCGGATGCTCTTGCCTTTAGGTCTGATGCTACAAAACAACCCAGTTCTACATCTGCTTCGTCGGTGTCTACTGCACAGACTAGTCCCTCCAACGCCTCTGCAGCCGGCCTGCAGCTCTGTGTAGACCTTTCTTCATATCCTCTCCAGCAACTTCCCAGTACTAGCTCTCTTTCTCCACGCCCAGCAGCTCACCAACATCCCATGGTTCTCTGTCCTTGACAACACTGCCACATCAACTACCACCGCCTCTGCTGCCTCCTTCAGTCGGATAATTGCTCTTCCTACTCATGAGCCACTTGTTTTTAATGATGATAACAGGTATGAAGCGTGGCATCGTGCTATGTGCGAGGAAATTCAGGCCTTACGCGCTAACGGAACTTGGACCTTAGTGTCGTTTCACCCTTCGATGAATGTTGTTGGTAGTCAGTGGGTGTACTAGATTAAATGATGATCTGATGGCAGTATTGAGAGGTATAAGACATGTCTAATTGCTAGAAGTTTCACTCAGCAAAAAGGTATTGATTACTCTGAAACCTTTAGTCTTGTTATCAAACAGGCGACCGTCAGACTAGTCTTCTCCATTATCGTTTCGTGTGATTGGAAGATTCATCAGCTTGATATCCATAATGTCTTCCTTAATGGCGTTCTTGATGAGGAGGTCTATATGAAACAACCTCCAAGTTTTGTTGACTCTTCTCTTCCCTCTCATGTGTGTCGATTGCATAAGTCTCTATATCAGAGTTTTAAAACCCGGATCGGCCCGGCGGGTCGACCCGGGACCCGGCCGACCCGGGCCTGGGACCGGTCCGGGTAGAGGCAAAAACTCGCTTGGGAATTGGCCCGGCAAAACCCGGTCGACCCGGCGGGTTGACCCGGGACCCGGTCGACCCGGCGGGTTGACCCGGGACCCGGTCGACCCGGGTAAACCCAGTTAAGACCCGGCTGTTTTTTTTTTTATATATAAATAAAACGACGTCGTTTTTGGCTTTAGCTTTTTACTATTAATCAAACAATCTGCAACACGAAGACAAAATAAACCCAATCTCTTCAATCTTTGAAGCCATATCAGTTGCAAAGAAGAGCAGACAAATTTAAGCCACATGTAAAAGACTTCAAGGCAAGTCATACCAGATTTTGTCCCCGTCTCTCTTTTGGCCCTCAGCAAACAGAAACACTAAATCTGTTTTTGCAGGGTGTTTGTTTCTTTTTTTTGATTTGGCTCTCTTTAGTTCAAATCTGCAAATCAAGGTTAGATGAAGTTTCTGTTACTTATTTCTCTAGTGGAAACAGAGAGATCAATAACTGGGATTCCTTTTTTGACACAACTTTCTTCTTTTTTTTTGCTGGGAAAACATTGAACATTGATAGTTTCTATTGATTACAGGAGTTGAGTAAAAAGAGGGGGAAAATAGAGGAAAGGGTGAAGGGAAGCGAGCAAGATAATTTTTGCAGCTTTTCAATGTAGAGAGAATTTCTCAATATAGTGGGGTGGGGTGCTATGTGAGATTTTAAGGACAGGGATAAGAGGAAGGCATGGACGTGAGAGTAAAAGAACCAAAGAGAGCCAAATTAAGACAACTTTTGCAGCGCTTCATGTTTGGTAAAAGAACTGTTTAGAAAAGTAAATCACGCTCTGACCATTAATGAAAATTCACGGGAAATATTTCTTTTTTTGGGTTGACCCAGGTTAACCCGGGTCAACCCATCTGACCCGTGACCCGATCATTATACCGGGTCAATCACCGGGTCGGGTTTTAAAACTATGCTCTATATGGTTTAAATTAAACAGGCTCCAAGGGCTTGGTACACTCGTCTGAATGACTTCCTACTATCTATTGATTTTTGTGCCTCTAAGGTGGATACCTCATTATTTATCTTCTCTGTTGGTGCTGATATTTGTTATCTTCTAGTCTATGTTGATGATATTCTGCTTACGAGTAGCAATTCTCTTCTGCTTCAACGTCTCATCCAACTACTAAGCTCAGAATTTAAGCTTCGCGACTTGGGTTATGTTCATTATTTTTTAGGTATTGAGATTACGCCTATTGGTATGGGTCTTATGCTCCGATAGCATAAATATACACTTGACATCCTCACTCGGGCTGGTATGTATCTTGCAAACATGTTGATACTCCTATCTCTACATCCAAAGCTACCATACTGTCAGATCCCTTGTTTTCTGATGCTACATGCTTTCATCAAATTATGGGTGCTTTTCAATATCTCACTTTTACGCACCCAAATATTTGCTTTTCTGTTAACAAAGCCTGTCAATTTATGCATGCTCCTACAAATTCTCATTGGGCTGTCGTTAAATGCATATTGTGTTATCTTAAGGGTACGGTATCACATGGCCTACATATTACTCGCAGTTCTTTCTTTGCCTTACATGGTTTTACAGATGCCGATTTCGTGATAGGTGGTTATCTTGTGTTCTTTGGTCAGATGCTGATTTCGTGGAAATCGGGTAAGCAACGTACAGTTGCTCGCTCTTCTACTGAAGTTGAGTACAAAGCCTTAGCTGATGGTATTGCTGAGGTTATCTGGCTTCAGTATTTATTAACAGATCTCCGGATTTTGTCCGTTTCTGCTCCTATCATCTGGTTTGATAACTTTGGTGTCACTTATTTGTCTGCGAATCTTGTTTTTCATGCTCACACAAAACATGTTGAGGTTAATTATCATTTTGTCCGAGATAGAGTTGCGAAGAAGGAGATTCAGATTCGTTTTATTTCCTCTCAGGATCAACTTGCAGATGTCTTCACTAAGCCACTTCCTACTGCTTCGTTTACTGCTTTTCGTTTCAAGCTTCGGGTTGATCCTCCACCCTCAGCTTGAGGTGGCATATTATAGAATGTATCTATATAAGAAATATTGTATATAGGAAATATTTTAGTCATGCTTTTGTGAGGTAACCTTCACTATTACTGTTGTATATTGCCTTACATATATATATAAAAAGGGCTGGCTAACCAATAGGTTAAGCCTCTAATTATTCTCAACTCTTAGAAATCATTTTTGCCATAATTATTCTTCCTTGGGTTTAATTCTTGCTACCAAATACTTGTTTATTTGACCTATTTGCCCTAAATCTATTTTTAAAAATTATTTAAAATCTATTAAATTTTGTCTGGACTTTTGGATGGAGTAAAATGGAGTTATAACAGTTATCCTATTTTACAATGCTTATAACACAAAACACGATATGAAAATACCTTTTCATTTGCAACACTCGCAGATAATGCTGTCCCCTTTTCACATGAAATTGAATTTGGCCTTGGAAATCTGCCAGAAATTGCGAGGAACCACGCAGCGAAATCACACGAACATGGCTGACTGCAAAGCCACCCAAGCGAACCACAACAGACTCAAGCACAGATACCGCATACTTCTTTCCTATGATATTGATTTGATGCCGAAATATTTTATTGCTGGTCCGCGGATTGAGAATCTCCAAGAACTATTAAACAATGTACAATCTTCTGGTATGGAAACTGAGGTTCATAGAGGACATCGTGCTGAAATTAATTATGCCAAACAAAAAAATATTGGTGCTGGGAACTTGTACAGTCGACGGGCAAGAGAATTGATGCTTAGCAAAAGCTTTGATGACAGTGGAAGCAAAGTCGTTGAAGACATTGATTGGGATGCACCAAGTGTCGAAGGTCCTGAGTGCTAACAATGTGGTTTGGAGAAAGTGAAGCAAATGTGCGGGAGATGTTTGACAAAGCACAGTAGTCAGCTCCTTGTGTACTTTTCTTGGACGAGCTTGATTCCATTGTTGGCAATGGAGACCGGAATCTGCCTGCTAATGTTGATAGTTTGCTATCATGGATGTTTGCAGGCCTTTCTAATGGGAAGCAACTACAATCATGGATGATCCTTGCAAAAGAAAAGAGAATGCATCAAGGGATGGAAATTCTTCAGACGCTTGAGAAGGAATTTTACCATCTGCAGAGCCTTTGTCAGAGGAAATGTAACCATTTAAGCTATGAGAAAGCATTGCACGCGGTTAAGGATCTCTGCCTTGAAGAAGGTAAGAAGAGAGAGACTAACACACTCTTTGAACATCGAAGCTATGATTCTGTTCATGGGCAGCAGAGAGAGAAGCTTGTTGAGAATGAGCATGATGGTTTGTTCATTAGCAGTAGATTTGAGTTAAATGTTATATCAAATGTGTTAAAAGAAGAAGATACTCTGAATGTTAATCAATATAGGTAAGAGAATACTTATGGTGGTTTAACTTCTCAGTTTTGTGACTTGGAATCTGGTGAAGATAGTAATTGCAGAACCGAAGACCAAATGCATCAAGTGGAAACTTTCATTGAAATTGCTACCCAGCAACAGAAAGAACAAAATTGATGCCTGAAACATGCAGTTTGTACGTTAATGGAAAGCAGCGGTTGGAACTCAAGCTCGAGTCAGTTTTTGCCCTTGATTATCGATCAATCTTGCTACTTCTAGTGAAGTCATACATGAGGGCACACTTGGAGGACCTAGCTGTAAAGGATGCCACAGAGATGTCCGAAGCTGCGAATAGAGTCTTGAATCAACTTCTGATAGAAATGGATCGCATGGCAGCAAAGAAGAATGTTTTTATCATTGGAACAACAAACATATCAGATATTATCAACATAACATTTGACCCAGCATTGCCTAGTCTTAGGTGTCTGGATACCGGTTGATTTATATACCTCTTCCTTAGAAGGCTTCCCATCTTCAAATATTTAAAGCATGTTGCCGGAAGGAAGCCATGTGTTCCTAAGAATGTTGACTTGATAGTTCGTGCACAATATACTCAAGTTTTTGGCGGTGCTAATATCACTGAAATTTGTCTACATGCCTGACAGCTAAAGGGGACCTATGAGTGCAAGGTTTTTTTTAATGGGGGTGGAATTGTAGCGATTTTCAATTCACACCTCAACAAGATTTAGTTCATTTAAATTTTAAATTATCAGATTATAATATTTTAAGTTTAATTTTTTTTCTATTTATGTAGAATTTGAAAAAAAAATCATAAAAAAACTTGAATTTACCCTGAGATTTTCTTTTATCCTTTTCAATTCAATTAGGTATTGTGAGTCAATTTCCTTTCATTAAATAAATTGCTATTATTATCCACTTGAATTACTGTTACACACATCAACACCCATTCCATCACTTATAGGAAAAATATGATCTTTCTGTCCTTCAGAACTACTGAGGCTTACATAATCGTTAATTTTAGAACTTGTGGGATTAGTTGAAATACACACAAACTGAACTGGACACCCATGTTAATATAAAAAAAAAGTATGATCTCTCTGTCCTCATAAGTTGTCATATTTCCAGTGCATTAGAAGTAACGTATTTCAAGGAATTTTGTCTCTTTTAATATTGTTGAATGTGGAAAAGAAATTACATCGTCTCGCCTTGATGGCTACTTGTCTTGGTTGAGATCATTTTATCATTTTCTAAAAAAATAAAATGGAAACATAGGATAAGGGGAATATTTTAATGTATTCATTACTTGATATGTTTTTAGCAATATTTCTCAAAAACAAATTTTATAGAAGGGTATCCAACAAAGAAGATCCTCTTGCCATTGCAAGTGATTCGAAGGTAAATTTGTATCGGTGGTGCTTGCCAATTAACCTCCAATAAAACAATTGCCAGTCTTGCAGTTTCTTGCCAATTAACCTCCAATTTACTATTTACAGGAAGAGTTCTGGTTGCTTAATGCTTGTTTTTCGGATACCTATAGGTGCTCATACTCTTCCAGCAAGGAGAAAGTATAAAACTAGATATAAGAAATTGTTTACTTAATTAATGATGCGGTCCTAGTTTTTTTGTTTTAATTTCTTGTTGGATTAAAAAGTAACGAATTGAAAGAATGATGTGGAGCTAGCCTCTACAGCTTTAGCTCAAGAGGAATACTTAATTTTGTTATTGTTAACAAAATAGATATATAGGTACATAATTAAAAAGAAAAGAAAAGAAAAAGCATGATGTGAAGGTCTAAAAAGAGTTCCATGCCCATAACAAAAAAGACAAAAAAAGTTTCCAAAACACCTTAAAGCAATTGTAAAAAAACCCAAAGCAAGCTTTGAAAAGCTAAGGCTCACTATACAAAGCCCAAAAATATTTCAAAGAGAATGAAAATAAAATAAAGGACATTAAAAAAATGAATTTTTAAGAACTAAATTGAAAAAAATTAAATAATGAAGATCAAAACAAAGAAAAAAGGAAAAACTCAGGTAGCAAGAAGAGAATCTGACAAAGCTACAGTACACATGAATAATGAATAAAAATGCATTTGAATACATAAATAAAAAATAAAAAATAAAAAATAAATATTAAGCTACAAATTACTTGGATCAGATTGTTACAAATTGCATTTGAATACAACTTAAGTACCAGCTTCTGATTTTTGCCTGTACATGTTTGCAAGGAGCTCTTATTTGGCATCCATTGATAGCAGGGTTTATTTTAGCTTTCCTACTCCATCAAACACTCAAAGCATGAGTCCTAATTAATTAAATTATTTATTAAAAAGAACCTATAATTTCATTAGTGTATTAAAACTGATGGCGGGAGTGAAAGAGATCGAGGAGGAAATGTTAAATACACATAGCTAGCTAGTAATGGTCTTTGCTATTTATAAGCTTACGATGATGGTTTTCCGGATGTGATTTAAATTATAGTTATTAAATTTGATTTAATGTGATAGGTTAATCTAAGAAACTTGTATCTAAAACTTAATATATACTAAGTTTTTAGTTGAACTTAATCAATTATTAATTTTAATAAATTCATTTGATTTGAGCGGTTTTTTAATGATTTTATTGACTCGGTTAAATCCAATCTAAAACTTAGTTGAGTCATAAAAAAATTTCATTTTTGTTTTAATAAAAATAATTAATATAGATGGACTTTGTAATTCAATAACCCAGTTGGGAATAATTAGGAGGCTTAACCTATTGGTTAGTAGGGGTGAGCAAATTCGGTTCGATTCAGTTTTTACCCAAAAAACAGCCAAACTGAAAAAAAAAGAGACCCAAAACCGAACCGGAACTGGCCCAAACGGTCTGGTTTCGGTCCGGTTTTTTGGATAAAAAACTAGACAAACCTATAGGCTTATTTTGGGCTTATTTTGGGCTTTTTAATAAGCTTTTTAATGGGCTTTGTAATGGGCTTCTAATGGATTTCTATTAGGCTTACAATTAATGTTGATATTGTCTCATTTTCTTTGAAGATTCCAAATATATTTAATTTTTTTACCCCTAAATATTCATTTATATGAAATTATTAATGTCAATCTTGTGTTCAATATATTTTTTAACTTACTAATATTTTTCTACTTCCGAAAAGTTTAAATAAATAACACACAATCACAATCACACACCAATAAGTTAAAATCCAAATTACAAACCATTGTCTTCAAAGGGCTTAACAAAAAAACAACAAATAACATTACATTATCGTAAAACACTCCAAGCCACAAAAAATAAATCTTCATGTGCTCATCGTCTCAATAAAAAAGCACTTCAAGAGCACTGCACTTTGATTCCTGAAATTCATAATCTAGAATTATAACATGATAAATTAAATCAGAAGATATAAAAATAAAAAAAGATATTTATACCATACGTTTTTAATAAATGCATCACAATTTGTGAACTAATTATCATCCGTTGCTAAATGCAACTTTCCATCAAATTCTACAAAATAAAATATTAAACATGTTAGAATAA
>Ga0307516_10007677_pt1 | contig 12345 bp, 8 predicted proteins | sample 19_EM_MG_FD_203310 | JGI IMG/M metagenome (GOLD analysis project Ga0307516, IMG submission 203310) | Populus trichocarpa ectomycorrhiza microbial communities from riparian zone in the Pacific Northwest, United States - 19_EM | ecosystem: Host-associated > Plants > Roots > Unclassified | place...
GGACTCGAAGGTCAGCCACTTGGTGCCGGGTTCGCCGTCGACGAGGTTGTCCTTCACCTCGCCGCCGCCGGTGTTCTCGGCGCTCGCCCGGACGTCGGTGACGTGGTCGGTCACATTGCCGGGGATGCCGGTGCTGTAGCCGCCGTCGACGCCAGAGGCGCGTTTGCCGCCGCCCGGTGCCGTGTCGACGGTGTTGAGCCAGTCGGGTGCCGGATCGTCCGCCTCGAAGGAGGACGCGAACCCCCGGTCGGCGGCCGCGGGTGCCTGCGGAAGGGCCACCGCCGCCCCCTGGGACCCCACTGCCAATGCGAAGGCGGCCGTCAACGCGACCGCCGAACCCCGCCCACCCGTTGAACTCCGTCTGAGCCGAACCCTGTGCTGCTGCATACGCGAGCACCCCTCCTGCGCGCGGACAACGTTGTCAACTTTTCGGCGCAAGGACCAGTAGTTGCTCAAGTGGGCAGTGTTGTCAAGGGTGTTGACTGCGGCATTCGAGGTCTATGTCAGGGATTTTTCCGGCAAGCGGTACACAGGGCTCTCATATTTCCGCGAGGTCTCAACTCGGAAAAGACCGATGGTCAACCTTGCGTTCGATCTTGCTCCGTTGGCAGGAAGTGGACTATACCTGTCGGCGATTCACACGATCCGCACGGCATGATCGAATTTCACGATCAGCACCTCCCGCACGACCCTGCTTGACCTGACCGCGGTGCCCGGAGGATCCGGTTCACCGCCTGAGTCCTGGAGAAGGCGAGGACTTGAGCATGGGATCCACTTCCGCCGAGAACAACGGCACCGGTGGCGTCGGCCGCCGCGATCTGATCAAGCGGTCCGCGGCACTGGGCCTGATCGCAGTCCCCACGATGAGCTTCCTTTCGGCGTGCGCCAGCAGTGGCGGCGACGACAGCGGCGACAAGGCCAAGGCCGGCAAGAAGACCGCGAAGAACCCGCTGGCCGTGAACGAGACCGCGGGAATGGAATTCGTCCTGTTCGACGGCGGCTTCGGCAAGGAGTACGCCCAGGACGCCGTGAAGATCTACCAGAAGAACTTCCCCGAGGCGAAGGTGAAGTTCTCCGCCACCCAGAAGATCCAGTCCACCCTCCAGCCCCGCTTCAACCAGGGCACCCCGCCGGACCTCATCGACAACTCCGGCGCCGAGCAGATGGACATGGGCGTCCTGGCCGGAAAGAACCAGCTCGCCGACCTCACTCCGCTGCTGGACGCCCCGTCCTACGACGACCCGAACAAGAAGGTCCGTGACACGCTGCGTCCCGGCATCGTGGAGATGGGCCAGCTCGACGGCGACCCGGTCTGGATCATGTACTACGCCTACACGGTGTACGGCGTCTGGTACTCGCAGAAGGCGCTGGACTCCCTCGACGCCACGTACCCCGAGACCTGGGACCAGATGCTCGCGGTGTGCGAGAAGGCCAAGAAGAAGGGCATCGCAGGCTGGACGTACGCGGGCAAGTACCCGTACTACCTCCCCTTCTCGCTCTACCCGATGATCGGCAAGGTGGGCGGCGTCGAGGTGCTCGACGCCATCGACAACCTGGAGCCGAACGCCTGGAAGCACCCGGCGGTCAAGGCGTGTTTCGAGGCCTACTACGAGCTCTACAAGAAGGGCTACATCCTCAAGGGCACGCCCGGTCTTGACCACATCCAGTCGCAGACCGCGTGGGCCAAGGGCAAGGCCCTGTTCATCCCGAACGGCTCCTGGGTGGAGAACGAGTCGGCGAACGTCATCCCGAAGGACTTCGACCTGGCGGTCTCCGCGCCCACCGGTATCGACTCCTCCGACAAGCTGCCCTTCGGCACCATCTGGGCCTCCGGCGGCGAGCCCTTCATCGTCCCCGCCAAGGCGAAGAACGGCGCGGGCGGCCTGGAGCAGCTGCGCATCATGCTCAGCGAGGCGTCCTCGAAGAACTTCACCAGCAAGGTCAAGTCGCTGACCGCGTTCAACGGCGGCACCGACGGCATCACCCTCACCCCGGGTCTCAAGTCCGGCGTCGCGGCGCTGGAGAAGGCCGGCAGCAACGTGGTGAATCCGCGGATGCAGGACTGGTACGTGCAGCTCCAGAAGGAGAAGATCGGAGTCTCCGGCCTCGGCGAGATGATGGCCGGCCGACTCACTCCGGCCGAGGCCATCAAGAAGATCCAGGCCTACGCCGACGAGACCGCCAAGGACAGCTCGATCAAGCACTACAAGCACCAGTAGACGAACCGGAGAAGCGATGCAGCACGGCAAGTACCGGTTCATCGTGGGGTTTCTGGCGCTGCCCCTCGGACTGTACGCGCTCTTCGTGGTCTGGCCGTTCATCCAGTCCATCTACTACTCGTTCACGGACTGGACCGGCCTGAGCCCCGAATTCAAGATGGTCGGCCTGGACAATTACCGGAGGATGCTGGACGACGAGATCTTCTGGAAGTCCTTGCAGCACAGCTTGATGTTCGCGGTCGTGCTGCCCCTCGTGACGATCAGCCTGGCGCTGTTCTTCGCCTTCATGATCAATGTCGGTGGGCGCAGAAGGAGGGGCGGGCCGGTCATCTCCGGTGTCCGGGGCTCTTCCTTCTACAAGATCGTCTACTTCTTCCCCCAGGTGCTCTCGATCGCGATCGTCGCTCTGCTGTTCGCTTTCGCGTACAACCCGGACAGCGGTGCCATCAACTCACTGCTGCGCGGGATCGGCCTCGACAGCGTCCAGCCGCTCTGGCTGGGCGACCCGAGCCTCGCCCTGTGGTGCGTGATGGCGGTGCTCGTCTGGTCCACGGTCGGCTTCTTCGTGGTCCTCTTCTCCGCCGGCATGGCCTCCATCCCGGCGGATCTCTACGAGGCCGCGCTGCTCGACGGGGCCGGCCGTGCCGCCACGTTCTTCCGGATCACCCTGCCGCTGCTGTGGGACACCGTGCAGTCCGGCTGGGTCTATATGGGCATCCTCGCCCTGGGCGCCGAGTCGTTCGCGGTCGTACAGATCATGACGACCGGGCCGGGCGGTCCCGACTACTCGACCACCGTCATGGTCCTGTACGTGTACCAGAAGGCGTTCCGCGACGGGCAGGCCGCCTATGCCACCACCATCGGCGTCGCCCTGCTCGTCGTCACGCTGGCCTTCGCCGCCCTCGTGATGCGGCTCGGGCGGCGCGAGCGGCTGGAGTACTGATCAGAATGAAGACGACCGAGCCCCCCGCCCCGCTGCCGGCCGAGTCCGGTGTGCCCGTCGCCAAGGTCGACGTCCCGGCCGGCCCAGCCCGTAGGGAGAAGAAAGAGGGCGGCGTCCTCAACGCCTTCTCGCACGGGATCCTGGTCCTCTGGGCGATCATGGTCGTGCTGCCGCTGGTGTGGGCGGTCATGACGTCCTTCAAGAGCGACAGCGCCATCTTCGGCTCGCCCTGGTCGCTGCCGGACAAGCTGCACTTCGACAACTGGTCGCGGGCCTGGACCGAGGCCAACATGAGTGACTACTTCCTCAACACCGTTCTGGTGGTGGGGGGTTCGCTCATCGGCACCCTGGTGCTCGGCTCGATGGCGGCGTACGTGCTGGCCCGCTTCGACTTCCCGGGCAACCGGTTCATCTACTTCCTGTTCATCGGCGGCATGAGCTTCCCGATCATGCTGGCGCTGGTCCCGTTGTTCTACGTCGTGAACAACATGGGTCTGCTGAACACGATCCACGGGCTGATCCTGGTCTACATCGCCTACTCGCTGCCGTTCACGGTGTTCTTCCTGACCGCGTTCTTCCGCACCCTGCCGACCTCCATCGCGGAGGCGGCGTTCGTGGACGGGGCCTCGCACTCCAGGACGTTCTTCCAGATCATGCTGCCGATGGCCAAGCCCGGTCTGATCAGCGTGGGGATCTTCAACTTCCTGGGGCAGTGGAACCAGTACATGCTGCCGACCGTGCTGAACACCGACCCGGACAAACGCGTCCTCACCCAGGGGCTGGTGCAGCTGGCGGTGAGCCAGGGGTACAAGGGCGACTGGTCCGGCCTGTTCGCGGGCCTGGTCATGGCGATGCTGCCGGTGCTCGCGGCGTACATCGTCTTCCAGCGTCAGGTGGTGCAGGGACTGACCGCCGGTGCCCTGAAGTAACCGCTCGACCACGGTGCGCGGCGCCGCTCCCGGTTTCTCGGGGGCGGCGTTCGCGCGTGTGTTCCAGGCACCCGGATGCGGTTCAACCTCTTGACGGGAGGCGACCCGAACAGCTCAGCTTAGGGTTCACTAGTTGGACATAGACGGGGCCTCATTGAAGCGGTCCCGCGCGCAGGAGGTCGTCGTGGAGACTCCGGGGTCGCAGTCGTCGCTGCACCGAGCCAACCTGGAACGGGTGGTACGAGCCGTGCGGCTGGCCGGGTCGCTCACGCAGGCGGAGATCGCGCGGACGACGGGCCTGTCCGCGGCGACCGTCTCCAACATCGTGCGCGAGCTCAAGGACGGCGGAACCGTCAAGGTCACGCCCACCTCGGCAGGCGGTCGAAGGGCCCGCAGCGTCTCCCTCAGCGGGGACGCGGGCATCGTCATAGGGGTCGACTTCGGGCACACCCATCTGCGGGTGGCGGTCGGGAACCTGGCCCATCAGGTGCTGGCCGAGGAGTCCGAGCCGCTGGATGTGGACGCCTCCGCGGCGCAGGGCTTCGACCGGGCGGAACAGCTGGTCACCCGGTTGATCGAGGCCACCGGCGTGGATCGCTCCAAGATCGCCGGGGTGGGGCTCGGCGTCCCCGGCCCGATCGACGTGGAGTCCGGCACCCTCGGCTCGACCGCCATCCTGCCCGGCTGGACCGGCGCCCGGCCCGCCGAGGAACTGCACGGCCGGCTCGGCGTGCCCGTTCACGTGGACAACGACGCCAACCTCGGCGCCCTGGGCGAGCTGGTCTGGGGGAGTGGCCGGGGGGTGCGCGACCTGGCCTACATCAAGGTGGCGAGTGGTGTCGGAGCGGGCCTGGTGATCAGCGGGAAGATCTACCGCGGTCCTGGTGGCACGGCGGGAGAAATAGGACATATTACACTTGATGAGTCCGGCCCGGTCTGTCGTTGCGGGAACCGGGGCTGCCTGGAGACCTTCACGGCCGCGCGCTATGTGCTTCCGCTGCTCCAGTCCAGTCACGGCACCGATCTGACCATGGAAGGCGTGGTGCGACTGGCGCGGGACGGAGACCCTGGTTGTCGTCGGGTGATCGCCGACGTCGGCCGCCATATCGGCAGTGGAGTCGCCAATCTCTGCAATCTGCTGAACCCGAGCCGGGTGGTCCTGGGCGGTGATCTCGCCGAGGCCGGTGAGTTGGTGCTCGGGTCGATCAGGGAGTCCGTGGGCCGCTATGCGATCCCCAGTGCGGCACGCCAGCTCTCCGTTCTCCCGGGGGCCCTCGGTGGCCGTGCGGAAGTGCTTGGAGCGCTCGCTCTCGCGCTCAGCGAGATGGGCGATTCAACCCTTTTGGATGGCACGCTGCATGCGGCCACGCCCGCCTTCACTTAGAGAACGGATGGCATCGTTGCCAACCCGTTAAGGATTTACTTCTTGACGTCGCACGTGTGGCCGAGTTGACTTCCAGCCACCTCGGCCGCAATGACGCGGCCTCGTCAGGGAGGTTTCTGAAGTGAACACGCGTATGCGTCGTGCCGCTGTTGCCGTCGCCGCAGGTGCCATGGCGGTTTCGCTGGCCGCCTGTGGCAGCGCCAAGGAGTCCGGAGACAAGGCCGAGTCCTCCGGTTCCGCGTCGAAGAGCGACAACATCAAGGTCGGTCTGCTCCTGCCGGAGAACAAGACCGCGCGGTACGAGAAGTTCGACAAGCCCTTGATCGAGAAGAAGATCAAGGAGCTCACGGACAACAAGGCCGAAGTCCTGTACAACAACGCGCGGCAGGACGCGAGCCTCCAGTCCCAGCAGGTCGACACGATGATCACCAACAAGGTGGACGTGCTCATCGTGGACGCCGTGGACGCGAAGGCCATCAAGAACTCCGTCCAGAAGGCCGTGGACCAGGGCATCAAGGTCGTCGCCTACGACCGCCTCGCCGAAGGCCCGATCAGCGCCTACACCTCGTTCGACAACGAGGAGGTCGGCAAGACCCAGGGCGCGGCTCTGCTGAAGGCCCTGGGTTCCAAGGCCACCAAGTCCTCCAAGATCGTCATGATCAACGGTTCGGTCACCGACCCGAACGCCGCCCAGTTCAAGGCGGGCGCGCACTCCGCCCTCGACGGCAAGGTCACCGTCGCCAAGGAGTACGACACCAAGGAGTGGTCGCCGGACAACGCCAACTCCGAGATGGAGGCGGCGATCTCCGCGGTCGGCGGGAAGAACATCGCGGCCGTCTACTCCGCGAACGACGGCATGGCCGGCGGTATCATCACCGCCCTCAGGGCCGCCGGTCTCAAGGTCCCCGTCACCGGTCAGGACGCCGAACTCTCCGCCGTCCAGCGGGTCATCGTCGGCGACCAGTACATGAGCGTGTTCAAGTCCTACCCGTCGGAGGCGAACGTCGCCGGCGAGATGGCCGTCGCGCTGGCCAAGGGCGAGAGCCTGGACTCCATCGCCAAGGACAAGGTCTCCAGCGGCAGCGCGAAGGACGTCCCGTCCGTCCTGGTCCCGGTCGTCTCGCTGACCAAGGACAACATCAACGACACGGTCATCAAGGAGGGCTACTACACGCCCGCCGAGATCTGCACCGGCAAGTACAAGGCCGCCTGCGACGAGCTCGGCATCAAGTAGGCAGTCTCAAGTCCCCTTTCCGGGTACGGGAGTTCGACCATGAATCCCCGTACCCGGAAGCTCCTGTAGGGACTTGACTGCTCCCCAGGCTCCGCCGGCGCCCCGCACATCAGACAGCCCCGCTAGCTAGTCGCGGGGCGCCGGACGGAACATCCCCCAGCCTTTTTTCTGCATAACCTCCCGCCGGGTCAGGCGGCGAAGGAGATGGTTCACGTGTCCGCTACGCCCGTGCTGGCGTTGCGCGGGGTCTCCAAGCGGTTCGGTGCCGTTCAGGCGCTCACCGACGTAGAGCTTGAGGTCCATGCCGGTGAAGTGGTCGCCCTGGTGGGCGACAACGGCGCCGGAAAGTCCACGCTGGTCAAGACGATCGCCGGCGTGCACCCCATCGATGAGGGCGTCATCGAGTGGGACGGCAGGTCCGTCCAGATCAACCGGCCGCACGATGCCCAGGCCCTGGGTATCGCGACGGTCTACCAGGACCTCGCTCTGTGCGACAACATCGATGTCGTCGGCAACCTCTTCCTCGGCCGCGAGGTGAGGAAGTGGGGCGTGCTGAACGAGGTCGAGATGGAGCGACGTTCGCAGGAGCTGCTGCGGACGCTGTCCATCCGTATCCCGAGCGTCCGTATCCCGATCGCCTCGCTCTCCGGCGGCCAGCGCCAGACGGTGGCCATCGCCCGCTCCATGCTCGGCGAGCCCAAGCTGGTCATCCTGGACGAGCCCACCGCCGCCCTCGGCGTCGAGCAGACCGCGCAGGTCCTCGACCTCGTCGAGCGGCTGCGGGAGCGCGGCCACGCGGTGATCCTCATCAGCCACAACATGGCCGACGTCAAGGCGGTGGCCGACAAGGTCGCCGTGCTGCGTCTGGGCCGCAACAACGGTGTCTTCGAGGTCAAGACGACCTCGCAGGAGGAGATCATCTCCGCCATCACCGGTGCCACCGAAAACGCCGTGACCCGTCGTGCGGCTCGCACGACCAGCACGAACGGGGAGGTTTCCAAGTGAGCTTCGACAAGACCTCCGCGACCTCGCAGGGCGGCGTCGCCGTCGACACCCAAGAGGCCGCCGCTGCCGCGGTGACCGCGGTCGACCCCCGGCTCCTCGTCCGCGAGCAGGGACTCAAGGGATACGTCGGTGAGTTCAAGCGCAAGATGAAGACCGGCGAGCTCGGCTCGATCCCGGTCGTCATCGGCCTGATCGTCATCTGCGTCGTCTTCCAGAGCCTGAACTCCAACTTCCTGTCCGCGCAGAACCTGAGCGACATCACCGTCACCATGGTCGGCACGGGCATGATCTCCGTCGGCATCGTCTTCGTGCTGCTGCTCGGCGAGATCGACCTGTCGGTCGGCTCGGTCAGTGGCGCGGCCAGCGCCATCGCGGCCGTCCTGGCGGTCAACCAGGGCTGGCCCGAGTGGTTGGCGGTGCTCGCCGCCGTCGCCGCGGGTGCGGCCATCGGCGCGGCGCACGGTTTCTTCTTCGCGGTGCTCGGCGCTCCCGCCTTCGCCGTGACCCTGGCCGGACTGCTGTTCTGGCTGGGCTTCATGCTCAAGATCCTTGGTGAGAACGGCACGATCAACCTCGACAGCGAGGGGCTGATCGGCAAGCTGACCACGTACTTCTTCACGGACGTGGCCGCCGCGTACGTGCTGGCCACCGTGGTCGTCGCGGTGTTCTTCCTCTCCTCGTTCCTGGGCAACCGGCGCCGTGAGGCCGCGGGCGTCCCGTCCCGGCCGCTCAGCGACACGCTGCTGCGGACGGTGCTGCTGGCCGTGGTCGCCTTCGCGTCGGCGTACATGTACAACCAGTACAAGGGCCTGCCGTTGGCCACGGTGATCTTCCTGGCGTTCCTGATCGCGACCGACTTCCTGCTGCGTCGCACCGCCTACGGTCGCAAGATCTTCGCGCTCGGCGGCAGCGTCGAGGCGTCCCGTCGTGCGGGCATCAACGTCACCGCGGTCCGGGTCTCGGTCTTCGCGATCTCCGGCGGTCTCGCGGCGGTCGGCGGTCTGTTCCTGGCGTCGAAGATCGCGTCGGCCAACCAGAGCGCCGGCACCGGTGACCTGCTGATGAACGCGATCGCCGCGGCCGTCATCGGCGGCACCTCGCTGTTCGGTGGCCGTGGCCGGACCTGGAACGCGCTCCTCGGTGTGCTGGTCATCGTCTCGATCCAGTACGGCCTCCAGCTGGAGTCCATCGCCGAGCCGGTCAAGTACATGATCACCGCGGCGGTTCTGCTGACCACGGTCGTGATCGACTCGGTCACCCGTAAGACGCAGAAGACCGCGGGTCGCGCGTAACCGTACGAACCCCTGTGCCCGGCACCGATGGTGGTGCCGGGCACAGTCATGTCGTAGGAACGGCACATCGTGGGTACAGCCGATCGCGTGACGCATCACGCACCGCCCCGGCGCCGGCCGCATGGGCGGACAATTAGACTCGACAAGCCCGGCAACAGCTCGATCAGCTCTACTGCAAGGAGGCACGGGTGCCGCTGCTGACCCGCATCAGGGGACCGCGCGATCTGGACCGGCTCAGCCTGGAGCAGCTGGACCAGCTGGCCGAGGAGATCCGGACCTTCCTCGTCGACGCCGTCTCCAAGACCGGCGGCCACCTCGGCCCCAACCTCGGTGTGGTCGAGCTCACCATCGCCCTGCACCGGGTGTTCGAATCGCCCAAGGACAAGGTGCTCTGGGACACCGGCCACCAGTCCTACGTGCACAAGCTGCTCACCGGCCGTCAGGACTTCGCCAGACTGAAGATGAAGGGCGGTCTGTCCGGCTACCCCTCACAGGCCGAGTCCGAGCACGACGTCATCGAGAACAGCCACGCCTCCACGGTCCTCGGCTGGGCCGACGGCATCGCCAAGGCCAACCAGATCCTCGAACGCCAGGACCACGTGGTCGCCGTGATCGGTGACGGTGCCCTCACCGGCGGTATGGCCTGGGAGGCGCTCAACAACATCGCCGACGCCAAGGACCGCCCGCTGGTCATCGTCGTCAACGACAACGAGCGGTCGTACGCGCCGACCATCGGCGGCCTCGCCAACCACCTCGCGACCCTGCGGACCACCGACGGGTACGAGCGCTTCCTGGCCCGCGGCAAGGACCTCCTGGAGCGCACTCCGGTCGTCGGCAGGCCCCTCTACGAGACCCTCCACGGCGCCAAGAAGGGCCTCAAGGACTTCATCGCGCCCCAGGGCATGTTCGAGGACCTCGGTCTGAAGTACGTCGGCCCGATCGACGGCCACGACATCGAGGCCCTGGAGTCGGCGCTGGCCCGCGCCAAGCGCTTCGGCGGACCCGTCATCGTGCACTGCCTCACCGAGAAGGGCCGCGGCTACCAGCCCGCCCTCCAGGACGAGGCCGACCGCTTCCACGGCATCGGCCCCATCCACCCCGACACCGGTCTGCCGGTCAAGGCCTCGGGCGCCGACTGGACCTCCGTCTTCGGCGACGAGATGGTCGAACTCGGCAAGGAGCGCGAGGACATCGTCGCGATCACGGCGGCGATGCTGCAGCCGGTCGGCCTGAAGAAGTTCGCGGACACCTTCCCGAACCGCATCTACGACGTCGGCATCGCGGAACAGCACGCCGCCGTCTCCGCCGCGGGCCTGGCCGCGGGCGGGGTGCATCCGGTGTTCGCGGTGTACGCCACCTTCCTCAACCGCGCCTTCGACCAGGTCCTGATGGACGTCGCCCTCCACAAGTGCGGGGTGACGTTCGTACTGGACCGGGCCGGCGTCACCGGCACCGACGGCGCCTCCCACAACGGCATGTGGGACATGTCGATCCTCCAGGTCGTGCCGGGCCTCAGACTGGCCGCCCCGCGCGACGCCGACCAGGTCCGCGCCCAGCTCCGTGAGGCCGTCGCCGTCGACGACGCGCCGACCGTGGTCCGCTTCTCCAAGGGCGCCGTCGGCCCCGCCGTACCGGCCGTGGGACACGTGGGCGGCATGGACGTGCTGCGTGAGCCGGGCACCGGCACACCGGATGTGCTCCTCGTGTCGGTGGGCGCCCTCGCGCCGATGTGCCTGGAGATCGCGAACCTGCTCGACAAGCAGGGCATCTCCACCACCGTCGTCGACCCGCGCTGGGTCAAACCCGTCGACGAGGCCATGGCCCCGCTCGCCGAGCGGCACCGTGTGGTCGTCACCGTCGAGGACAACTCCCGTGTCGGCGGCGTCGGCTCGACGATCGCGCAGGCCCTGCGGGACGCGGGCGTCGACGTGCCGCTGCGCGACTTCGGCATCCCGCCCCGCTTCCTCGACCACGCCTCCCGAGCCGAGGTCATGACGGAGATCGGGCTGACCGCGCCCGACATCGCCCGTCAGGTCACCGGCCTGGTCTCGAAACTGGACGGCATCCCCCACTCTCGACTTCGCCCGAGCGGGGGGACCCCCATCGGCGGCTCGGCGGCCGGGGCCGAACCGGTGGAGTCCGCCCGCGACTGACCCGCCCGAATGGGCCGGTCATACCCCTGACAGTGGTATGACCGGCCCATTCGCGTGAATACGCCCGCGCCGGGGCATACGCACTACGCCCCCTCTCGATCATGTCGAGGACGAGAAAGCGTGGGAGGTACCCGTGAGCAGCACCCTCTTCCGGACGAAGAAGGTCGAGCAGTCCATCCTCGATACCGAGGAACCAGAACACGCGCTGAAGAAATCCCTCTCCGCGCTGGACCTGACCGTCTTCGGCGTCGGCGTCATCATCGGCACCGGCATCTTCGTCCTGACCGGCACCGTCGCCAAGGACAACGCCGGTCCCGCCACCGCCCTGGCCTTCGTCGTGGCCGGGGTCGTCTGCGCGCTCGCCGCGCTCTGCTACGCCGAGTTCGCCTCCACCGTCCCGGTGGCCGGCTCCGCGTACACCTTCTCGTACGCCTCCCTCGGTGAACTGCCCGCCTGGATCATCGGCTGGGACCTGGTCCTGGAGTTCGCGCTCGGCACCGCGGTGGTCGCGGTCGGCTGGTCCGGCTACATCGCCTCGCTGCTTGACAACGCGGGCTGGCACCTGCCGGCGGCGCTCAGCGGCAGAGAGGGAGCCGACGGCTTCGGCTTCGACATCCTCGCCGCAGCCCTCGTCCTGGTGCTCACCGCCATCCTCGTGGTCGGCACGAAGCTCTCCGCGCGGGTCACCGCCGTCGTGGTCGCCATCAAGGTGACCGTCGTCCTGACCGTGATCATCGCGGGTGCCTTCTTCATCAACGGCGACAACTACGACCCGTTCATCCCGAAGGCGCAGACCGTGGACGCGGGCAGCAGCCTCGACTCCCCGCTCATCCAGCTGATGTTCGGCTGGGCGCCCTCCAACTTCGGCGTGATGGGCATCTTCACCGCCGCCTCCGTCGTCTTCTTCGCCTTCATCGGCTTCGACGTCGTGGCCACGGCCGCCGAGGAGACCCGCAACCCGCAGCGCGACATGCCCCGCGGCATCCTCGGCTCGCTCCTCATCTGCACCGCCCTCTACGTCGCCGTGTCGATCGTGGTGACCGGCATGCAGCACTACTCCAAGCTGTCCGTGGACGCCCCGCTCGCCGACGCGTTCAAGGCCACCGGGCATCCCTGGTACGCGGGCTTCATCAGCTTCGGCGCCGCCGTCGGCCTGACGACGGTCTGCATGATCCTGCTGCTCGGC
>Ga0307516_10007678_pt1 | contig 12344 bp, 8 predicted proteins | sample 19_EM_MG_FD_203310 | JGI IMG/M metagenome (GOLD analysis project Ga0307516, IMG submission 203310) | Populus trichocarpa ectomycorrhiza microbial communities from riparian zone in the Pacific Northwest, United States - 19_EM | ecosystem: Host-associated > Plants > Roots > Unclassified | place...
ATCTCAAGTTTCATCTAGCAAGTGAGAGGAATGTCTGTCAAATATTTAATGACATTCTGCTTGTCATAAAATTTCAGGGATTTCTAGAACATGGGCTACCTTCGTCACAGGAGAATCTGCTGGCAACCATGAACAAGGTATGTCATCTCGTAGACAAACCATGGATTAAAAAATCAAGCCTGAATTGCCCAATATTCGGCTACACAAACATTGACATGGCGTTGTGCTCATCTATGACCACCAGCTTTTTTTTCTTTTTCCCGGTTACGGTAACCATTAGTAAATTAATGGGACTATTCTAATCCAGGCTGCAGTGAATGTGGGTGGGATAGTGCTGAATGCTTTAGCCATTGAACACTTTATTCTCCGGCATCCATGTGAACCAAACCACGTAAGTTCATAGTTATCTAATTATTCATTCTGTGCATGGACCTAGATTGATGGTTCCCTGCCACGTTTCAGAATTTTCAAAATTGCATGCCTCTTCCAATCCATCTTCTTCTTTTTTTAATTGCCAAAGATCCTATAAACTTCAATGTTCTCATCTGAGTATATCGTACACTCACAACACCCTAAAGAAAGTTAAAACCGCAAGGCTTAGATTTTCCATTTCAAGGTCAACAGCAACAGAAAGGATATCACATCCGATTTCCGGCCATCATGCACACTCATCTCCTGCCTTCGCTTTATATAATAGTTGATAAGGTTATGTTTTCGCTTACAAGGGCCATGCGGATGAGAAGGAAATGCTATTACGGCATGCTTATGGTCTGGGGTATCCAGAACCAAATGTGACATTCGCTCTTTGCCGAGGAAGTTGGTCCTCGCCCGCAGTAAGTGCATAATGTTTTTAACACTTGATCTCTAAAATCCATCTACTTCGAACCACGAGTGTAGACCTGTAAGTTTTTTTTAACAAAATGGGATCTGATATTCAGCTTAGGATCTATACCCCAGAAGAAGTGGTAAATGAATTGGGAAGAGCAAAAGTGGAGTATCTGGAAGCTTCAGTGGGAGTTACATGCAAGAGGAAGATCGTGGTGCCTAAGCTTTTGCAGTGGCACATGCGAGATTTTGCAGATGACATGGAATCACTACTAGAATGGATTTATAGCCAATTGCCACGCTCTGGATCACTGAAAAGACTGATGATGGAGTGCCTAAATGGAGAATCAAAATTTCCGTTGACAAAGATGGTAGAAGTTCAGCCTTATGAATCAGAGTTTCGCTACCTGCTGCCCTTTTAAGACTCAAACAGAAAGTGAGAAGTCCTATCACAACTGCTAATGTCTGCACGTGAGTATCTCAAAGAGCAAAAGAGCAAGGATAAGTTGTAACTAGCTTGAGATCTAACCCGCTCCTTTCAAATATTTAGAATGACTGAGCTAATATCAGACTTTTAGCAAATGAATATCAATTTCGACAGCCAAAACTGATGTAAATTCTATAAATTTGTATGTTCTCGTGTGGGAAAATAAATAGGTTATTAGCTTTTATCAATACTAGACAACAGCCATAATGTAATATGTCGAGACCAAATAAATCATGATGCCAAACAACGACCACCTATATGAAACCACATTGTTCTACAAAGAAGTAAAGCAGCATGTTCAGAACATTGGACTACTTGGGTTTCTCCGAGCAACTAATGCTTTTATCAAACTGGGAAAATTCCACCAACAAAGGTTTGGCTTAATAGAGACAACGAATCTCTCGTCCATAAGAAACAGAAACAGCAAATGAAATTCAAAGGGAAAACAACAGTATCATATCAATAAGAACAAAGAAAACCTTTCAATAATAACAGTGACAAGGATCCAAGCGATTTCAAGTTACATAAATGATTTCGAAGCTATACATTTGTCTGACATGAAAGAATTTGGAAGGCAATATTCAAAGTATTGTGAGCAGCTACAGAAATTAGCAAGTTCAATTACAGTTTAACACAATGGCATCAATCAAATTCCCAGTATTTCACCTTTTTTATCAAACCCAATGATCAATGAGTTCACTATTTTGATCACAATCAACAATTAAAAGCAAATAAAAAGAGGACTCAACTAAGGAAATTGACGATCCTATTCAACAGATTTAGGCCAAATACAGTTTCCTCACAGTTGACTTTTACCAACACATTTAACGGTTCAGAGCATTTACCTTCAGCAGTAATGGTAATTAAGCAAGGCATTGAGTTGCTCAGAATTTCACCACTGAATCGTAAGCACAAACCAGAGACATCATCATGTTTGGCAGAAATTGGCATGTCAACAGATACGAGAGAAAAATTTGCATTGCTAAGCATCTTTAATGCTAGGCTTTCACAGACCAATAGAAAATTGTCTTTCACTAACGCATTGTCACCACTTTCCTTGTTGAGCTCCCCAATGTGGTCTATGAAGGTGAAACTGGCACGTTAAAAAAACAAATCCACTTTGGTTCAGAATGCTCAATGTAGGTTTAAAAAAGAAAAGGAAGATAAAAACTTGCACTGTCACTCAAAGAAAGAGATTTCCAAGTATAAAAGAATCTCCTTTCTTCTATGTGTGTGTACGACGCCTTTTGCAATTGCTTCAGTTCATCATGGGAAGTTAGAAGTGAAGCTTTTCAACATGTAATGACATTTTACAGCAGCTATCAGTATAAACGACATTACACATATTTTCTTGTGTTATTCCATCTTGACTGTGCTATATCAGGAAGGAGGTGGTGAAATTTCAAGATAATAGAAGTCTCCTACTCGTAACATTATACTTGAACAATCATCAAACCCTCAAAGTCCAGGAAGAATAGACTGTTTCTTGCATCTTCCCAGAGAATGTGAGATGAACTTTTGATTTACCAAAATGAACTGTAAGGAGATATGTTTGATCTTTGAGAGAACCAACAATGTATTTCTAAATCCAAAAGTTCAAAGCTAAAAAAAAATGTCCATAGATGTTTTAGACAACTTTTCTAGATTCACAACCAAAAACAATTAGATCACCAATACAAAAATGATGCTAACATGACAAAGCAGAAAAAAAAGCATAAGCAGATTTTCTGAATATGAAATATAAGTCCTTCATTTCCTTATCTCTCTAAATATCAATTATGAAAAATAATAATATGCCAAAAAAAAATGAGCTGACCTCCTGGTGTACTCAAACATTCCTGGGAGACGAGATTCCTTATTTGTGAAAGCTTCAACATCCATTGGAAGTGGTTTCACAAAATATCCAATGTCAGGCCGCAACTTAACAGAAAGCTTCTTGCCATTGCAATATAACGCCAGCTTCAGAGGCAATAGATGGTGATGGAAACAAACATAGACAATCTTTTTTACTGTCTGACCAGGTTCCAGTGAAGCAATCTCTTCCATAGGAACCAGTGTTGGCACATCCTTATGAGATGGTGAGCTGCAGTATTCAGATAAAAACAGGTGGCTGTAATTAGTGCTTAAAATCCAGTAAAACAGAAGGGCATGTTATATGGTCAAAGAAACCTTGGAGTTATGTTAGATGGGACAGACTTCCTATGGTTGCCTAAAGATCAAGTTGATTGGGTACCCCTGCCACTTAAGTATGAAACATGACGGAAACCCAAGAAAGTCTACTAATCACAAACACAAATCTAACAAAAGAATGCCCAATTCCAGCCAATAATCCACATTTACAATAATAGGATACCCAAAAAACTCCTAGTTGCATGAATACTTGGAATTAGAAATCAACTAGATCACTGGCCCATGCTATGCTACGGGTCGGATCAAAAAAGTTATTAATATAAAAATATATCTAGGTGTTACTAATATTTTTTCTAGTAGAAAAATATTTTAAACCGTGTGGGGATTGTTTCAATATGACCCGGTCAACTTGGCGGGTCCAAAGGCAACTCGGATATTTGGTAAAAAAATAGTTTAACTCAAAATAAATATTAAAAATAATATTTTTTTTATAAATATTAAGACAGTAACATGTTGGATCGAGTCAGGTCAACCTAGATTAATATGTCAATTTGCATGTCAAGTCATAAGATTATGATAACCCTATAGAAAGCAAAAAAACAAATTACGAAGTCTAATTTCCAATAAACCTAATGTTGAAGGATAAAATTGAAAAAAAAAACAATAACAAAACTAAAAAATGACCCGAGTCAACCCCCAATAAAAACAAATTGAAATAAATTACGAGTCTCAATTCTCAATCAACCAGGTTGAGAATTGATTAAAAAAATAAAAATTGATTAAAAAAACACAAAAAAATGACTTGAGTCAAGTCGGGTTAATCCACCACTAGTGACCCGAGTCATGAGACGGGTATAACCTCATAGAAAGCAAACTGAAACAAATCACAAAGCCTAATTCTCAATCAACTCAATGTTGAAGGAAGAAATTGATTAGAAAAAAAGTCAATTAGAAAAAAGAAAAAAAACTCGAGTTAACTCGACAAACCCATTGTTCAGGTCATGAGACTAGAATAACCTCATAAAAAGTAAATTAAAAAAATTATGAAATTCGATCCCCAATAAACATAATTGGAAGGACGGAATTGGAATTGAAAAATTGATTAAAAAAGACACAAACAAATGACTCAAGTCGATTTGAGTTAACTCTATAAACTCGTGACCCGAGTCATGAGATGTGAATAATCTCATAGAAAGCAAACCAAATAAATCACGAAACTTAATTTCTAATCAACCAAATGTTGAAGGATGAAATTGAGAAAAAAAATCAATTAAGAAAAGAGAAAAAAAAACTTGAGTCAATCGAGTTAACTCGTCAAACTTGTGGTCCGAGTTAAGAGACTAGAATAACCTCGTAGAAAGTAAATTCAAAAAATTATGAAGTTCAATCTCCCAATAAACCTAATATTAAAGGATTTTATTGAATTTAAAAAAAAAAACAAAAACAAAAATTGAAAAAAAAGGAAGGAAACAAATCACTATTCATTGGAATAGTGATTTGTGAGGAGGGGTACAGTAAAACCCCTCCTCTTGTAGTTTTTTTGTTAATGTTAATGTTAATTGTGTGATTTAGGAATGACTGTAAATCTGATTCTTAACACATTTTAGTTTTGCTCGAATGAAGTGCAAAGCATTGTGTAGGAATCTGTGAAGAGTTAAATGGGAGCACAGACTTCCCCAACCATGAATTATTACTTCCTTGGTAAGAAAAGATCGCACTCAGATCCTGGCTACAATGTATGTGTATGCAGGTATGGGCTGGCTATGGGATCTCAACCAACAAACTAGGAAAAAAAAATTGACTGAAAAGTTAAATTCGGAGGCATGTGATAGCTTAACAGAATCAACATTAATAGGGCCTCGGATTTCAACTGAATAGCTAGACCAGTTGACCAGAATACACAAATAAGAGAACTTTTTAGACAAGCAAAGATTAAAGTTACCTCTCAGAAGAATCTGAAGCTTTGCTTGATTCCTCATCCACCAAGGCTACTTCTGAAATGGTCTCATCGGTACAGTTCTCAAAGGAAACTTCTACACTAACAAGTAAGGGTGATATGCTTGATATTTCTGGTGAAAATGAATAATCCACCTTTAATCCATTTCCATTAGCAGGATCTAAGAGTCTGTAGCTTTTAGGTTTAACTCGACTGCTAATATCCCTTATGGAGATTCTAGCTGAAGATTTACGGAGTTGACTTTGTTCCGATGTGCTCAGGATTGATAAACCAGGCTGCGCATCCAACCATGTCTCTAGAGATCTCTTTGACATCAGCTCCTCCAAATCAGTAGAAGCAGATTGAGGAGCTCCATTCTGATTTTGGTTAGCATCACCAGTATCTGACAACTGAATCAATGGATCAGTGTTGTCAACCTCACTTGTTGAACTAGTCTCATCACTGCCACCATCCCCACTTGAAACAGTCATAGAACGTTCAGAGCTATAATCAGAAGCACTTTCCTCATATGATGATCCAGATAATGAGTCAGTGCCATCTGCCCCCTCACCTAGTGTGTCCACACCACGAATCACATTTGTATCAAGCTCGTGATCGAGAACACTGCAAGGTTTTGGGAGAGGCTCATATCCTGGAGCTGCATGAAGGACTATCTGTGAGAGAGATCCAGGAAGATAGACCCGATAATCCATACTTTCAGGTGACAGTTGTCTAGCTTGTCCCTGAAACATGCATTCTGCAAGTACTTGTGGCAGGTCCTGCTTCTTGGGTGGACAGTTCGTATCTAGCTCCAGCTCTCCACAATCTAAACTGCACGGCAGAAGTTTTTTCAAAAAGCGAGCTCTGTCGCGAACATCATAGTTCAAATCACATTCAGCTAGTTCAATCACGTAGCTCCCTAGTTTTTTGAATGTCTGCATTTCTTCCCCTTTTGCACCTGATAGCACCTACAGGAAAAGGTGACTTGAATAGAATGTTTTCTTCAAGGCATTAAACTCAGAAGACCAAAACTAATTCATCTACATTGAGGTTACAGCAAATTTAAGAGAGTATTAGAAATACAATAAGATAAAAATAAATAAATCTTGAGTCCCAGTTTGTATTTACATGCGGCATACCCAGCAACTTGTTACAAATATGTGGGAAGGGTAGCTCACTACAGCAAACTAAAAGGCACAAGTCCATCATAGTTTCTGAGAGAAGTACAAGAAAAGTATTTGATATACCTTAACGGTAGTGTTAAGAATCTGAAGCTTTGTTTCCAATGCTTCTGAAGTAAAGCTCCAAGCAAGATACTTCAGTACAATGGTTAGCATCCTTGGGATTATCTCCCCTAAATTCCTGTACTCTCCTATCATCCAAATTATTGTTGCACGGGCTGCTGGCACTTTGATTGAATCCAAACTGCGGACCAACTGGATTACAACCTTTAAAAGCAAAAAGACGTCACTTTAAAATGGTAAAAGAAAATATCTAAAAGCAAACCTGTGATTCAAAAATATGCCATAACATCATGCGAGTGTAAAGTAACGATGGTGTGAAGAATCAGTTGAGCTAATTGATTGAGGAATAATACAGTTTGAATAAATTGATGGTAATTGGCAGGCATGAAGCAATAGCCTGAAGGGTTGAAATTTTCAACTTTAAAAAGAAACTAGTTTTACTGCGGAATAAGTGGAAAAGTAGAGAACAGGAGGAAACTACAGTATAGAAGCCAAACACCCTTCCCCGCCCCGATGGCAAGCAAATGAAGGAAGAAACTAACATCCATGGAAAACTTGAACACAAAGCTCCCTTTAATAATTAGAATAAAATCTTCCAAATCCAAACATAAATTAGCATAAGCAACAAATTGAAAGAATCACGTGATTGCTGATGTGAGAAGTAACACAAAACAGGACAGCAAACACTAACCACATATACTGCTTCTAGCATCGGTCTTTTTTATAAATGATAATATCTCAACAGAATGAACAGTCAAAGGAAGATAGGCAAGAAAAGGAAAAGAGCAATATACCTTTTCATGAGTGGGGGGATCTTGTGTAATAATTGATTTAATTGACATTATAGCTTGAATTAGAATACCAGCTTCTCCATTAGCGGACCCAGGGTCACAGGTTGACAAATCTGCAGAAAGGCTGTTGCTTAAGAAAACAATAAATAGATTATCTTTTTTCATTTGAAAGATCTGTGGAAACTGACCCTGTTTAGCCAGAGCCAACAGTCCTTCCAAGCATGTGCTGGCCATATTAGGAATTTGTTTTGCACATAAACCAATAGCAGCAACAGCGTCAGCTGAAAATCTCCTGTCTGGATCTCTAATGTAATCCTGGCAATAAACTAAAGAATTAGCATCACCTCAAGCACTGAAAGACCATGTTGATCCTTATGACACAAAAAATTGCAAATGAAAGCAAAAGGTAATGAATAGAGGCCTAAGCATCCTACCACTTCTAATGTTTTCGTGCATACATGTGCGCACAGGTGTGTCATGAGGTTCCTTTTATTTTATGTATTTGTTTTTATTTTATTTTTTTGTTACTGAGGAGTGAAGAAGTGAATATGTCAACAAGTCCATGAAATACATTGATGTAAGTGTGATCACATAAGTTCTTTCTCATTCCTTTTGAAATATAATTCAAAGATTAAGATGCTATTTACCTGCTTGAGCATTGTAATTAATTCCTGCTTTGATTGTGTGATACAAGTACTCTTACAACCCTATGCTAAATTTCATCTGACTTATTTGGCACTACTCCTATTCTGCAAATTCAAACCTCAACACTACATTACTATACAGAAACACCATGATTTAGACAACTTAGCACTCGCTGAAGATGCCTTAAAGCATCCTACAAATGCAAACATTAAGACAGTGGTACAAGGAAACAGAGCAAAGGGTCATTAAGAATATACTATGAAAATGAACTGCATAAAATGGCAAACACCATAAGCAACCCTTCTTTCTCCCCATAACAAAAGGCTAAGTTATGTAAGAGGAAATTCAGAGGTCAAGAGCATTTATAAAGCACATGAAATAACGCAAAAATGTGATTTTATTTCTATCATCACATCAAGGGAGTGAAAAGTCAAACTGACAAACTTCCTAGGAGAAGACACCTAACTATCAGACAAATTAAAAAGTGGGGAAATACCTGAAACTCTTTGAAGATGGATGAGATAGATGAATCAGTAGCGATAGAACAAAGAATCTCCAGCTTCAGAGCTTTTATTTGGTATGAATCTGAAGAAACTACAAAGAAGTCTTCGAAGTACGGAGAAAAGAGAGAAGGCATTGCTTTAGCAAACACTTGAATGTTGCAAAGGACCTGCAAAGGTAATCACCATAATTATTCTTACCTTAGTACTGCTTAAAGCTAAAACTTTAGCAAACACTTGACAAAATCCAATCATGTACTATCAGGACATTTACATCCATGCATATCTTGAATGCCGAAGGATCTTCCAAGAAAAATATATGGTATCATGAATCACCTACTTGTATAGCACATTAAATGACTTTCCAGTACATTATCCATATCATTTTTTATGTAAGACTATAATATGGATCACCCAAGACAGTAGCGCCACAAAGAACCAACAGTCAGAAAACAAAGGCATGTCAAGAGCAAAATAGCTGATTGATATATCAAAGCAAAAGGCTCCCTTGGACAAGCACTGTACCTATTTGTAAACGTCAATGTAATGTTTTTACTTAAATGCTGAAATGTTGATTAGTAATCACATTGAATCTATGCCAAATTAGCAAATGAAAAAATCATACCATCTACCATCCCACTCGATTAACAAGCAAGCAAAAAGGCAGAAATTATACACATTAGTTGGGTTTTAATCAAAGCTCTAATAAAATTCCCTTCATGGATCTCATTTTCCCAGAAACACAATGTTCTCCCTTTTCTCTCCAACAAATTCACTGATTTTCACACTCAACGTAAGCAACCAAGGCGCCTCATCACAATCTCAGCCCACACCTCATGGATTACCTTCTTGAAGGTGATGACAAATAGGTGTGCATTATGAGAAACAAAAGCAGAGAAGCATGAGAGTTATATATTAGCATGTACATACATCAATGATCATTATAACATGTAATAAAACAGATGAGCACAGGAAGTTGAAAGTACCACATATTTTGAAGTGTTAGATGATCTAAGCAAAAACAAAAGTGGTTTAACAATTCTTTTGACTTCCTCCGTTGGAGCCATGATCCAGTGTACACCAGCTGCTGCCACAACCACTGCACTATTGTTGCTCCATAGCAGAGGAGATGTACCCTGAAGTAGGATTTTCACCTCATCATTACTTCTGCCAGACGTAAATTTTGCTTCATTGAATTCAAAGGAAATCCTGTTAGCATAACTTGACCTTGACAAGTATTCATCAGGCCCTTCAATATAACATCTAGAGATCGTCCGTGCCAAATCAGAATCATACTTCCCGCTCGTGCCACTGACATCATTTTTAAATGCAAAGTCATCATCTGAATCATCCTTTTCAGAATGGGATCTTTCTCTTCCATGTAAAGAGAACATTATGGATTCTTTCACAAGGCCATGCCTTGCTATTGCATAGCGCAAAAGTATTCCAATCAATACTATCTGACCCCACTCTTCCACATCGGGAAGAATCTCACATAACCTTCTATATCTTCTCCCAATCAAAGAATAATTATTTGGACACACAGAAGTAAACGCCGCAGCAGCAGCTCCAACTACTCCAGGTGAACTGTCGCTTAACAATGTTCCAACAATCTGCATAAAACAGAAAACTATGAACTCATCAACTAAACATAATGGTAATATGTAGCACCTCCATGGCTGAGATAAATTACAAGCTCCCAATTTACAAATTAAATGAATTTCCTACACATTTTACCACACAGATAAAGGAGCGATGTCACGGAAGAATTCGAAATTAATAAACACAAACCTCTTCAATCGTAGAGGAATTTTCCTCGAGGTACAAATCATGCAACTTAGGAAGAGCATTGGCAGCACATTTTCTCACATAAACAGCCATATCCTTGGCACATTTTCCCACAGCCACCAGAACAAGTGGTGCTATTACATGTAAGCGAATTCCAGCCATAGTACGCAATGCCCATGCTCTCACCAATGGATTTGTATCTCCCAGGTCCCTTTGGAAGGAATTGATTGATAGCAATGCTTCATTTGGACGCCTGAAAATAAAATTGAAGTAATGCCAAAATGCACTGTCCACCTTACATGGTTGTTTATTGTTGCATAAGTTCAATTTATATCCTCAGATGTGAGAAGCATGAAGCATAATAGAAATAAAAATTGATTGCTTACGTACTTCTCAGCATAGTGTAGCAGGTACAAGTAAACCAGCTTCTTAACTTCCAGTGATTGAGATGCCACATTTTTAACAACCTGAAATTCCCTTTGATTAAAGAAGAGCAGATGAGATAAGATATATTCTCCGTTGATAGAGTATTGAAATTGTAATTTAAATCCTCGAGCCAAAATTCAGTCCTAATTACTCGATTAACACACAGTAAAACAGTAGAGCACGCAGCATTTCAGAAGCAATGAGTCTTGGATTGCACTCCTATTATAAGAAGAATTTTAACAATATATATTTTAAAATTAAACTTCGAATGGGATGATAAATGAGAAAACCTCATGTTTTCCCCTGAAGTTTTGGTTTATAATTAAATTAAAATGAGTATCTACATCTAGAATATGTAATTAATCGTGGAAATAGATTCCCAAGCAATCGAATTTCTCGTTTCTTCTAAATCTAACGCGAATCATTGACTACTCATCACTCAAACAAGTAAAGCTAATAACTTAAAATTCCAAAAAAAAAACAAAAAAGATTCAATATCCAAATTCTTATTTCCAAGCAGAGATTAACATGTCGCAATTTAAAAATGTAAGCATAATTAGTGCGATTGCATTGAAAATTCAGTTCCAATTGATTTTAACAATTTTTAAACTAGAGAACGAGGATAGATGTAATTTATATGGACCTGAGGGAAGAAATTGGAAACGTCGAAGCCTTGAGCGATGAGAGCGAGGAGGCGTTTAAGAGCTTCGCATTTCTCGGAGTCGAATTTGCTATCGAGTAAGGGTGCGATGTTCACGTCTTCTGGATCGTCGTATAAGTGAGCGTCGGTGCCGAACCGAAACATGAGTGTTGATGCCTTGCTCAGTGTGTCAGCTGTGGCACCAAATTGTGTAAACATATTTTAGTTTTTTCAGTCTTTTAGGATTTTTGCTTCAAATTTATGAATTGTATAGGGAGATGGTGATTTGGTTCTTGTAGACGTAAAACTGGATTCTGAATGGACAGTCTGTTTGCCGGAGTTTGGAATTGGAGAAGTAGCCTGTTTGGATGAGAGTCTTAGTGGAGACTTGTTTGAGAATATGAATCCTGCCTGGCCTGAGTGAGTGCTTGTTTGGATTTTGGAATTGAACTACATGGGTGTTGTTGGGCCGTGGGGACCTGATTGTGGGCCATAATGCTTCATCTTGGTGCCATTTGATTTAGATAGACTTGAGCGTGAAGCCCGTTTTTTAACCGGAAAAAAAAAAAAAAAAAAAAAAAAACAGTAGTTTCATAAAGTCCAGATATATTATTATTTTTATATTATATCCAGAAAAACTATACCTCGCTATTTTAGAAAATAATTTATAATATCAGCAGTATATAGTATTTTTTTAGTAACAACTAATCCTTGCAATGATTTGAAGAGCAAAGAAAATCTTTTAACTCGAATCTAAGCTGGTTATGTAGAGGCTAATTACATTTCATTTACATAGTAAGTTTAAATCACCATGAAATTTATGGCTTGAAATGATGAATAAGAAAAAAATGAGAGATTATCTTCGGTGTTTTCGCCAATAACAGTTGGACGATTGTTTGAAAAGATATCATATTTTAGAGTTATTTTAAATT
>Ga0307516_10007679_pt1 | contig 12344 bp, 16 predicted proteins | sample 19_EM_MG_FD_203310 | JGI IMG/M metagenome (GOLD analysis project Ga0307516, IMG submission 203310) | Populus trichocarpa ectomycorrhiza microbial communities from riparian zone in the Pacific Northwest, United States - 19_EM | ecosystem: Host-associated > Plants > Roots > Unclassified | place...
ATTGGGGACGCATCCCGCGGTGAGAAACGGTCCGTCAAACTTTTCAAAACGCAAACATCCGTCACGATACGCGCGTTTAAAAATACATGTTGTCAGATTGGTATCAATGAGTTTATAAAGTGCAGTCTGGTCGTAACATGGGAAAGCATCGGGTTTTGACGACCCTCAGACCTTACTCGTAGTCCCAACCCCAACCCCAAACTCGCCAAAGTTCATTCCACTGAACTTGTCGAGCACCAACCAGGAAGAACACCATCCGTAGACCCCCCTCCGCTCCCAAACTTGAGCGAAGCAACCGTTCCGGTGACGATGATACTGCCTGTTAACGCGCTCCGGTTGGCGACCCGTTTGATAATGAGCAGTGGAGCGATCACCTGTCCAGTCCGTCGTACATCAGACAACCTGTCCGAAGGTCGCGGCAGGGAAAGGAACGAACCTGGATTTCAGAGAGGATGGGCATGAAGAGATACGCAATTCCAGAAGCAGACTGTCCAACAACCAACAGCGAGCTCACGGCGTAAAGTGCGGAAGACTCGACGAGCATAGTGATGAGAGTTTTGTACATTCCACTAATTTCAACCTGAGTCCCCGTGATGGTACGAATGTTCCTGCTGTGCAGGATGAGCCGGATGACGATCATCAAGGTGAGAAGAACATTGAGCGAAATTGAAATTGAAAGGTATGGGATAGTTGGGTTGGAAATGACACAGTCCCAGACGGCGCCATCCGACCTCGCACCCTGGATGACCAGCATCATAATACCCGCCCCTATGTTGGTGGTGTTAGCGCAGAGTGTCACAACCGGTTTGCGGGGAACCGGTATACGTACCCAAAGAACCAAGGAACACGAGGCAGGGGAAGGCCATGACCCAGGGGTTCATGGAGTAGAACACGCAGCAACGGCAGAGCTAGAAGAGGAGCAGGTGCTAGACACCCAGCCGAGAGAGAGTAGTATCAAACAGTGGACCAACCAAAAGGCCATCGGCTAGCCAGTTGTTTAAGGCGAACATAAGGAAAGGAATGAGACTGAGTAACGAGGACCAAATAAATGACTGGTATCCAAGTGGTCCAGGGGGTACCCCGCCTTCGACGCCAGGGTATTTGCGGTTATCGATGTACGAAATCGACCGCACGGTGAGCTGCATCCCGGTGAGCACGGTGGCAAACGAGAACATGACCACGGTGTAGGAGACAAGTCCCCAATTGACCCTCTCTCCCCTGCGGTTGGCGGCATCAAATAGCGCGACCATACATTGGAAGAACAGTACAATAAGGATCCCTAGGATAAACCGAACAGACAGATTGGGCTCGGTTAGACGAACGTATAGGTGGGGCAGTCTCGCACGTACCATAGAGGATTGCGCCGATAAGAGCCCCGGCGAAATCGGACTTCTCCTGGATGTATAAATGGTACGGGATCTTTGGAGCATTTGGGTTATCCGACCACGGCTTTTGCTGAGGGCCAGACATGGTTCAGGTGCACACAAGGGAAGAAATAACGTGAGGGAGGGCAGGATAGAAGGAAGTGGGGTTCTTAAAGTCCACAAGAGCCAATTGAATGGTGAGGCAGGATGCATGATGAGTGACGAATGGAAACCAACAGCGCGAGTTTCCGTTGGACGAGTGGTGGACCCACGCAACCATGTGCCATTGGTGTGAAGCACACCAAATGCAAGGGTTTCGACACTCCCTCGGGGTCCGTGGCACAACCTAGCATCCGAGCGGGGTTGTCGCAGACGCGGACGGGTTGGTGGTATTCCCGGCCCTCTCGTACTCCATTATAAGCTTAGAGCGGCGGACGTCCAGGGGACCAACGAGACCCTGAGTTTGAATCAATGTTGTGGGGTAGCGCTCTATCCCATTGTCAATTCCTTCGTTCAGGTTATGTCCAATCACAATATGTCTCACCCGACCATTCATCATCGATGCAACGGGTTAGATTGGCCCCCGGCCACCGACCACGGTGCTTGTATACACTGCGCGCCATCCACCTGCAGTCAAAGTCGCCGAATTTGAGCGCCAGCACACTGCGCCACAGATGGCATGGAATACTCTGGAGAACCGGGGGACAGCGTGGGTCCCACTGATGCGAGAAAATTGGAGTAGATGCGGGTCAAGTGCCATCAGGAGTTCGTCGGTGTCCTCCCTCAGGGTACTGAACGGAGATTCTCGTGATGGGTTTTTTTCTTGATCGCCGAACGCAGAGACGCTCAGGGACCACAGAAGGGCGCTACTTGAAAGTCAGCTCTCTCCCGAGTTTCTTTCGACTTCTCTCTCAACTCACAGCGGGACGAAGCTCCAATGACGGTCGTTCCCATCCGGTCATTCCACCGGCGTAAGTGACAACCATTTGTTGCGACGTAGCCAGCATTTTCTTTCTCCAACTCCGTTCTTTCAGCCCCAGGACTCCTCCCCACATGAATTCACGGAATTGCACTCCCATCCTACCGAATCAAACACGCGGCAGAATATAACGTTCTATCGTGACTCACGACCTGGGAACATACCTGGGGATCCTCGAACGGAAGGATTCCTGGCCCGAACCGCGACGGGATGAGAGGTGGAGAGAAGAAAGCAAGCCTGCACGGTGCCTCGGCATCATCCGAGAATCCCAGACCCACCACACGCCGAACCGCGTCGACTTGCGATACAGAGCTGTGTCAGGTAAATGGCATTTTGCAGGGCCAACCTGACACTGGAGAGCGCCAGGCCCCCGGTGGGCCAAGCACGGTGGTAAGCAATGCGAACTATGTTTGTCGCGATTGGAACACCATTTGGGATGGGGTCGAAGGGAACAAGAACCACCATCAGGAGCAGGAGGTGTTGACATGCTCTTGACCATCTGTCCGTTGTTCTGTTGTGTGGGGTTTTGGAGGTTGCTCGGTCACCAATAAATTATGCTTGGCCATGTGCTTTGACACGGTGTCGCACATACGGACGCCTCTTCCTGGCGTTAAGTATCCTCGCCCACATGTCTCGGCCGCACCAGGGACAGAGGTGTACTCCGTGGTTACGTACCTGTCAGAACGCTGGAGCCATCATCTGCCGGTGGTTAGGGAAGTGCATAGCGATCATCTCTGCGATCGGCATTCTGTGCTTCTTCCAGGTTAACGACGCATTCAACGACTGTCTTTGTGCCTCTACTACATTTGATAAGGGGAGGGATTCGGTTGTGTTTCAGACGATAAACTACGTAGTGGGACCCAGGATCCCAAGGATTTGAATCGGCGGGCTGGTTATGGCGTTTTCAACTGCGCTCCTGTTCGGGTCTTCGATATACCTGGCGAAGCCCCCCCGTCGATAGGTACTTCTCCAGTGTTCTGGTATGCTTGTTGTGGTTGATAGTGCCAGAAAAAAACACGGTCCTCATTGGATGCTAATCAATGAGAAAGGTGTCGACTGGCATGACCAGTCCGTGCCGAGCGCCGATCTGTGCTGAGTTGTGCCACAGGGATTGGGTTCTTGGTGAAAATGATGATGCAGATGCAACGGCACAAGAAATACAAATCGTGCAAAAGTACAAACGAACACACTCGCTCATGCCTGGAAACTATCGTCAGACTTGTTCTTTCGAGCCCACGATAAACGCTCACCAAGTAATTATACGACCTCTTATCCTCACATCGCTCAAGGTACTCTCGCTAAAAAGATATGAAGTGAGCATCCTCAAAGGCGAAGTGAGAGGGGAACTCCGTTACCTCGATAAGACCCTCGATCCGCTTTTTGATATCGATAGGATTTGGTTGGAATCGGGGGATGAGTTGTCGCGTGACCTCGTTTATAAGGTCGCCGTGGGCCATGTGCTTCCTATCCTTCATGACCCTGACGATACATGCCTACGAGCCACCTGTCAGATCCTTCTTAATACGAGGGTTGACCTCCTCACCTCTGTTTGGTGTCTTCGTTCCTCGTCGATCCTGTCATGTGTCTCCTTGCGTTCTTCAGTGCTCTCGACTTTCGACGAGACCGTGCTGATCTTAATCTTCTGAAGGTTTGACGTAAAGTCGCTGTTGAACGAGAAGGAATCACCGTGGTTCACATCCCGGCCGGGTGGGTGCTTCTTCAGAACCTTGTACTTCCCACACGCGAGCGATTGGAGGTTTCGTGAGAGTTCATTGTCAGGGAGGCTTGTAGCCGTTTTGATTTCCTTTGAGTCAATACAAAACGCGTCATACCCTGGATGCGATAAAGATAGGAAGGGAACAGCTTACCTCATACGTGAGGAAGTCGTCATCCTTGAGGTCCTCGAATAACATAAGGATGACAACCGCAATGGTGGAAACCGTCAAATCATGTTTCCTCGATTTGAACTTGACCCGGACTTCCGCAGTACCCATAGACGGCTGCCAGGTCAGCCTTCGACCAGTATGCTTCGAGAGGTAATACATTTCGAACGACTTGGCCGCTCTCACGAGCACCTCTGGTAGGGTGCATGTGACGTTGGCTGCTGATGGCCAGTAGGTAGAAGTCATGACAATGACACCGATGGCAACGGAAGGCGCCTATAGCAACGTCAGAACTCGAGTTTCGTGGAAGAGCCTTTCGCATACCGTGGTCCTCTCCAGGTGACCTCGATAACCCTCCATAGTCTCTGTCGATAGTTTCATATCGTTGAACATACCCTCCAGCTTTTGCGTGAACTGGTGGCCGCATTCGACTTTCAGCTTCCCCAACATCTGTCGTTCCGCATCGTCAGAGACGGACCGTCCCAGCAGTAATCGTTTGGCAAGGTGGCCCTTGTAATAACGCTCAAACACGTCCTTGTCGGTGAGATATCGGAACACGGTGATGGTCTTGTCCAGTGCGACGTCAACCTCGAGATCGGTTCTCTGCGACGGTGTCAGGGTGGACCCAGCTCGTGGGCGACAACACAACTTACATCCTTAACTCCCTTCTTGAGATTCTCGTCAATAAACAAAGATATAAACTCGGGAGCCTTCGGGTTCTTATTGATAAAGCCTTCAAAACCCTAAAATCGTTCCATTAGACATGTTCATGCGCTTGTGTAACCTTACCTCGACCATCGCAGTCTCAAGATCCCGGTCAGAACTAAATGCCTCTAACCAGACACGGCGGAATTTGTCCTTCAGTTCGAGCACGTCCAGGACCCACTTCAGAGCTTGTTGAAGCGTCTGGGAACCAGTCACTCGTTGTTTAGCCTTCCCTTTCCCCTTAGAACTACTCCCACCCTCCACAGATTCCTCCGCGACGTCAAACTCTGCGTTCAGGTTGATCTCGTTCCCCCGACGTATGATTGACTCCTTGAAAGCTTTGCGTATGGATGGGATTCCAGCGGCGACCCGTTTGAACAGCTTATACATCAGGGTGAGGGATTGTATCTTGTCGGTGTCAATCATGCTTTCCATCCCGGAATTTGGCATATGGATGACAGTCGCAAGGTGTGGGGCAAGCATTGTCTCCTCCAGGATCTCCTGGAGTAGCGGGGTGATCTTTAATGTGAGGTAGCGCTGGGCGCGGATAGTTTCCTCGGTGAACCGTTTATCCACCTACAAACAGTTCATGGGTGAAAAATGCGTTCATGCGAGTCCGGTACCGAGTACCCACATGAGTCAGGTATTCAGGCGCGCTTGAGAACTCCAGCCTCCGCTTCCCCTCAGCCTCATAGAACCTCCGGCTCTCATCGAGCAGTGGCGGTTCCAACTTCTCGAGGTAAACTGTCGGAGCTCGTGGGTTGTCCTGCAATAAACACAGAACATCGACACATCCCCGAACGGCGGACTGATTAATCGCGAACCCGTCCCGTTCCACGCGTACTTCGTCAAGAACGGCGTCGACGAGGTGATCTTCTATTGGGGGTTCGATTATGTGCTTGTAGAATAACAGGACACCAGCGTCGTAAATGACGGGGAGGCGTTGTGCGGGCGCATACACTCGGTCCTGAGGCGGATAAGCGCCCCAGCCACACCAAGATTTGAGAGGAAGGACGCACCAAGTACTTGAGGATGTCTCGCAGCTTACACAGACTAGATTCGTGGTCATCCCAGACGCATCTGAAAGCTTTGAGCAGCTCCTCCCCTTCCTTCGCCCGGGATACCATATCGCTCCGGACACCGGTGGGGAACGCGGGATGTAGCTTTTCCTTGACCATCCTTTGCAAATTCTCGACGATGAGAGCCTTGACGCCTTCGTAGAGTTTTTCCGACTGCTTCCCGAGGACTAGGTTATATCCAAATCGATGGTTCTCTTCGAAGGACAGGTTCGCCGCGTTCTGTGCAAAGATCTCCCGAATGTTGTTGGAGAGCCTCTTCCACGTTTCATCCAACGACATATCTGAGCTATGCTGAATACCCAATGATCAGATTTGCGTTCTGGGCAACGTGGGGCAAGTCATTTCTACCCTTGGAGGTTTCTGCACGAGGCATGTTAATGAGGGCGCGATTGGGTGGCGCGGGTCATCGGTCGCAACTCACTATTTTCGTCCTTTTCTTCTGGATTGCTGAGGATCCGGTTCACCCATTGAGCTTAATCCCGTTACCGAGCATAAACTTGAAGACTGACCGACGGTGGACATGGTTGGGGGTGGGCGCTTGGAAGGTGATCGCACATGGGATTGTGTGGCCGCTTAGTTTGGTCCCGATAGGCGTCTACCCAAACAATGCGCCGACATCAAAGACATTCTGTATGCGAAATGCAACGGAAGTGACAAAGTATTACGGTATAAAGCAGGGCCGACGCGAGAGGAGGGTGCAGTATAATGTAGAAAGGAAAACGAGCAACAGGAAGCGTGGATGACATGATGGAGTTGAGAATTCGACAAGGAAAAACAGGAACGCGCGTTATGACCCCCCATGAGCAGCACGAACGATATCTGTGAAGTACTTTTTGAACGCCTTGCTGTCTAGGTCTCGTAGTTTCGTAACAAAGTCGAGAGCCATCTCCTGTGGCCATCCCTGAGAGGGTAAAAACGCGGAAACGAAGAAGTCCAATGTTTCTTGCCCTCTGGCCTTGGCAACCGTTTGGTAGAATGAGGCAATTTCATACGAAACCTTGCGGGTTGTAAGCATGGGGAAAATGCGCTTTATCGGAGAGAAAAGTCCCACCATCATCACTTGCCCGTCCTTGGTGTTGAACTCTGGTAGAGAGAGTACTCGGAAGGTAGCGGGGACAAGCCTCTCGTATATGAACCGTTCAAAGCCAGGCAACGCCTGGGGAGCACCGTCAGGCAACGGTACTGCCCAAGCGTTCACACAACGCGCAAGGAACTGGAGCGCTGAGCGCTGTCCGGGCGGATCTGTGAGATCTATTACCACCCGTTCCATCATCTCGAGCATCCCCTCTAGCTGCCCTTTGTTACCTACAAGCACAGTCAGGGCGATCAGTAACCAGCCAGGGGCTATGGCAATGTAGATACGCACGTTCTGACAAGAACACCCCTTGCAACTTCGAAGTCATGATACTGCCCAACAGGTTCAAGTACCCCTTTTTCGATTCTCCATGAGTGAGTGCATCATCCGTCCCGCTTGCGGGTTGTGCCAATAGCTGAGAGATGTGTGTGGTCAACGGGGTAATGAGTTCATCTAAAACTTGGAACATGGCGTCCTGAAAAAGCGACAGTGTCAGCGTGATCCCCACCAACATTGGATTGACACACCTTGAGGCGGTGCACAAGCAAACCGATAAAGTTCATGAAATCTGCGAGTTCCGAAGGTTCCGAGTGCGCCAGGAGATTCACCATCAGCGGAGGAATCAGATAGGTGATGCTGCTTCCGGTTGGAGCGACGATCCTCGCAAAAGCAAAACGTGTCTGTGGGATGCGAGTTCATCGGTGTTAGAACAGGCGGCCAAGCTCCGGTGAGGCTCACCGCATCTCGTACGCCTTTCACAACATTTAGTTGCTCTAGGCACACTAAGATAGTCTGTCCAATCTCACGGAATACCTCCAGTGGTGGGAGGATGTACCCCTCCGGCAACGGAGAAGGAAGGTCGGGGAATCCCTTTGCCACATTACCCAGCGCCATGATGATGTGGTGAATCTTCAAGGTCGCCGTGACATCGCTCGAAACCTTCGCCGCTTGTAAATGGCTGAGCAACTCGCCCATAAGGGGCTTCACGATCGACCTCAGAAGGGTCTCTGACTGAGCCGGGTCTTTGAAGAACAACGAATTGAGGATACCCGCAGTTTCGAAGAGGTAGATCTGGGAGTCGAAGATCCCTGGATTTTTTATCGCTTCTGTTAGGAGATCCTGAGTTTCGGGGCTGTCGAGTTCCGGTAGGTCTACTTGGATGGCGAGCAGGTCCCTGATGCTATCCAAGAGCGAGGCAGCGAGATCTGGCGAGATCTCGTTCCTCGCTTCCTTGATGAACCTGTGGAAGAGGTAGAACACTCGTGCCCTGACGCTGGAGTCTTGATTATGCAAACCCCTGTTGAAGTACTCGTCATTACCCGCGGAAGCCGGTAGGGTCTTAACACAAACCTCTGATCGATCATTGCGTGCAGAGTGGGCATGATACACTCCTTCCGAACTTTGAAGAAGTCGGTGTACCGTGTGGTCGTTTCAAAGAACTGGAGGGTGACAGTGTGGTGCGGATATGCGGAGATACCGGACTGAACAAGGGTGTAGAGCATTTGCCCATGGGCTGTGAGAGCAAACTCCGAGTAGTCGGTGTGTTTCCTCTTGTCTTTGTCGATAACCGCTGGGGTCTCGCAGAACGCGGCCCGCCCTTTGCCACCACCGGCTACCGTGAAATAATGAGTCAACGTTTGGCTCACGATGGAAACGTGCTCACATTTGTTGATTTCCCCAAAGATATAAACCAGGTACACGGCGAGCTCTGCGTCGTTCCATTTGACGCCAACACCGTTTTGATACGCATTCAGGGTGTTCATGGCAAGCGCTTGAACGGCGCTCGTCACTAGTGAGGGATCGATGACCAAAACGGAGTCTATGAAAGTCCGTAAATCCTTCGGAAGTGAGTCAGTCAATCTGTACCGTCCCAAAAACATCTTAGATATACCTTTCGCATGACCTCAAATGCAGCCCTATCATCCTCATCCAAGTCAGCTGGATCCTCCTCGCTATCCCACCGTAATTTCTCCAACAATACTTCCAACAAAGAGGTAAGGAAAGCCCGCGTCGCATCGGAGATGGGTTCTGCCGATGTTTTTCTTGCTTTTTTGTGCTGGATGCCGTTCGGTGGACGGTTGACAGAATCAGGTATCAAGGACTTACCGCAAGGAGCACGGTTGACAGGAAGGGAAACACAGTAGATGACGTGTCATCGTACGTGTCAGCCAAGAATCGTAAAATCACCGGGAGGACCTGGTCGGAAAGACGTGTAGCCTCCGTTCGAACGTCATTTTGAGAGTCCTGAAAGTGCTTTGTGAGATCCCTCCGAGGTAAGACTTCTGGGGGTGACACGTACCTCCGAGAGCTTGCACAATTCCAGACCTAGGACATTGAGCAGCTTCCCAAGTGCCTCGCGATAAGACTCCTCTCCCTCGTCCGTGTCCTCTCCGCGGGAAGTCTGCTCTTTACGTGTCCGCTCCTCCAAAGTCGCCAAAACATCCGCTAACGAGAGGACCTTGATGAGCTGCAACTTATCCCCAGACTCTTTGAGACCTTTTGAGACGATCCGGGACAGAGAAACGCAGGTGGCGAGTCGGATGGGGAGAGCAGCGTCGGAGATCAGAGTGAAGAGTAACGGGACTGTTGTTGGCGTGACCGTGAGGTTGATGTCTACCCACCCGACATATGACCCAAACGTCCTGATACCCCAATCGACCACTTCTTCTGCTTGCTCAAGCTCTTTTCGTGATTCTGCCGAGTCGGAAGCTGACCTGAGCTTGGACAACTTTTCCACATTGGCGGCAATGATGGTCAAAACGGCTTCGTTGATCCTCGCAGCATCCCGTTCCCGAACGGCGTCGCGTACGCGTCCATCCCTCGCGTGTCGGGCCGGGTTGTGTATACGCGCCGCTTTGAGCATTTGATCAGCGACCTCTCCAGAAATCTCCAAAATTAGGTGAAAAAGTAAGAGTGAGACATGAGGGTTGAAGCTGGAGGAAGAGGAGGATGCTTGTGGACTGATGAGGGTGAAGAAATCGGTGAAGAAGGTTGACCATTGTTCTACGTATGTTCGGAGGAAGAATAATGATAGTGTATGCGAGAACTTGTTTCTCAAAACTGGACAGCTCACGTCAATTCCGGAGTTAGAACGACTGCGAACGCGACACACATGGTGAGCTGGCTTCAGCTGGTCCATAAATGTACTCTGATTGGATGTATTTCACGAGAGATTCTTGGACGATCTTGAATGTTTCTGGCTCTAGAGGATCGAACCTATCTATCGTCAAAAAATTCAACAAACCACCATGGGCAGATAACTCTACCAACCTATTATCGAGAAAATCTTCTAGGACTCTGAGAGCGAAGAATCGAGCTTGGGGGGGATACTTCCGGTCACTCCCTTCAGTGTTCGGTTCGACGAAGAGGGCCAAGGCCCACCGCCAGGTCACCTGGGCATTTTGTTGGATGGAAGAGAGGTAGTCAAGAGCCTGGGCATGCAAGGAAGTCTGGGATGGATCCGATGCGATTAGAATGGCTTGGGTTATCTGATCAAGTTCGGGATCCATAAGGTGTACGAGACAAAGCGGAGCGCTGACACGTTGGAGGCGAGATGCGGTACCCTTGTGCCCTCTGGGAGACCGGCAGCCTTGCGGATGGCGGATGTGTCAAAGAGTTGTTTGAAGTGTAGAATTGAGAAGATCGATCGTGTGCCAGCCAGGCGCGGCCAAGGTTTGACTCAGCCACGCGAGCGCATTCGCAACGTTCGGTTACGCGTCGGGCGAGAAGGATTCGTCTATCAGAGATAACGGGAGTCTAGGGCGATTCTACAGGACAAAGTCTACGGATACACCAATCGAGGGCGGCGCCAGTTATAGTTGGCAGTCGTGAGAACTGCAAGTGTCCGTTACGAAAGAATAATCGACATTACACAAAGTCTAGGATATATAAGTTGCCCGTGTAGAGTCCCAAACACACCCTGCCGGTAACTTCGTCAAACGCCAACGATTGGCACTCTCTTGGGGAGAACGGCAACTCCGGATCGGGGGGCAAGAGCACGCCCACCGATGGCTTACCGTGTCTGACCGGCGCAGACAGCTTCATCAACCGGAACTGCTGCAGTTCCCAGTTGTGCTCCAACCAGACAGCGCGATGTCCCCGTGTCCCGACCTTGGCGACCTCAATAGACGTGGATCTAGGAACCGTGAATCTTAGAGGCTCAATTGTCCGTGGCTGGACATGGTCGTCCGTGTCGTTCATGTCCTCCATGCAAAAGTGAACGAGGTGGCCACCTCCAACACCCGAGCCACGTGCATCGAAGGCAACCATCGAAAGTCGAGGGCACCGACCAACAGGGGGTATGTTGGTGCTGTCGGAAATTACAAAATCGGGAAAAGAAAGACTGGGAATTGGGGTGACATTGTAACTGAACGCGATTGGCCCCAGTCCTTGATCTTGCGACTCCGGGTGTGAAGATTTCCCAGGGAAAATTGGATCGGGAAGGCCGTATATTCGCATGGCGAAGCTCCGATTCAACATGCCGACCAAGATTATCTGGCCATGCGCCAACCGGATGCTAAAGTTAGTAAACGGCTTTAATAGAATCCCAGTCAGACGGAGTCGTTGCGACACAGGCGAGATCGCCGTACCTCGACAAACTTTGGATCAACCAGCTGCTGAGCACCTGTGGTGTGGTTGATAAGTAGGAGTTGATGGTGGTGGTTGACTTCATCCTCGGCTACCACGAAACTGGCTGCCACCGTGTCCCCATGGATCGAAACCTCGTGGATCACGCCAGGTAGATCGTGAGGTTGCGGTATGGTCCTAATCAACAATGGCCCGGCATGTGTACAGTCATGGCGGGCGAGCATCGGAAGCCTATATACTTGAATTACTCTCGCAACGTGGGTCAGTGGTGGCTGAATACGACTCGAACGGTTTGACTCACTCGTGGTTTCCTGCACACCCGCCGATTGCAAGTGATACCCAGGAACAATCAGGGTGGGAGGAGATGGCGAAATCTCTATAGGTTCCAGTGATTTCGATCTGTGCGGACCGATATATGGCACGTATGTCTTCGAGAGACCAAAGGGAGATGGTAGTGCTGAAACCCCCCAATGGGCGGTTACGTTGTGCTGTAACCAACCAGCGCGCTCCAGGTAGTAGTCGCATCTCATCAATGGGGACGTTACTCGTCTCTTGTAATACGGGAGTCACTCGTGTGATGCGGGACGTCGGCTTCCTCCAGTTACGCTCTAGCCTGATTGCTTTGATAACGATCTTCTGAAGTTCGGCGCCAGAGAGGGAATTGATGTCCAC